>OJNL01000007.1_pt1 | contig 166860 bp, 142 predicted proteins | sample 1597581 | NCBI WGS metagenome assembly OJNL01 (sample SAMEA2452133, study PRJEB22498) | human gut metagenome | biome: human feces; feature: human gut; material: feces | place: Australia | collected 2012
GTTGCGATGCCGAACTTTAACACCATTCCGGCAGAGGTTACGAAAACGGCGGTGGTTATTTCCGTTTTGAAAGCCCCTTTTTCAACGGAACGAATTTTACTTCTTAAACCTTTAAGGTAACTGCTTTCCGCATTGTTTGCCTTGAGGTCACGCAATGTTTCTATGTATTCCTGTATTCCGTCTGCACAAGCCATTTTGACCGACATATTCCTTTGTTGCGCTCTGTCTTGAACCTTGTAACTTAGCACAATAATCAGCACCGATACGGGAATTACCCACAGTGCCGCAAGCGCCATTGCCTTGTCAAACGCAAACAAACCGAGTGCAATGACTATCGTGGAAATCACCGAGCCGAACAGCGCCGGTATGTAGTGCGAGCAGTCCTTTTCTAAAACTTCGCAGTCCGCCATAATCGTACTTGTGAGGTCGGCAAGGTCTTTTTTGCCGAAAAACGAAAGAGGTAGCTTTCTGAGCCTTTCGGCTAAGCTTAATCTACGTTTTCCGCTTTCCTCGTATGTCGTAAAAAATGTATTGTTATACTGAAACCAAGTTGTAATTAATATAAGCGCAAAGCATATAACGCAGCCGACTGTGTAAAAAACTGTTTTTCCGCCCATATCGCCGCCGAGTAAATCTTTGACCAAATAATATAAAAGTCCTGTCGGCAGCATAAATGCCATATTCTGAAAGGCGCAGGCGATAATGCCTTTTATTAACCCTACCGCACCGTCTTTTGACGATGCCGTGGCTTTTTGTATAAGCTTAATCATTTCTCGATTCCTCCGTTTCGTTTGATACTTTCCAGCCAACGGATGATTGATAGTCATTTTGCATTTTATAGAACATGCCTTTCTTTTCTATGAGTTCCGCTCTGTTTCCGTATTCCACAATCTTTCCGTCCGAAATTACATAAATGCAATCCACATTCCGAACAGTTGAAAGCCTGTGTGCAATCATAATAACCGTTTTACCCTCGGAAAGCTTTGCAAAAGCTTTCTGTACTTTTACCTCATTATCGGGATCCGCAAAGGCGGTCGCCTCGTCCAAAATTATAATCGGAGCGTTTTTCAGCACTGCACGGGCAATGGCAATTCTCTGCATTTCACCGCCGGAAAGATAAACTCCTCGACTTCCGATAACGGTATTGACACCGTCGGGGAATTTTTCGATAATATCCATACACTGCGCAGCCCTAAGCGCATTTAAAACTTCTTCATCCGTGGCATTGGATTTGCCCATTTTAACATTATCGAGAATGGACGCTTTGATGAGCTTGCTGTTTTGGAACACAAATGAAACCGTGTTCATAAGTTCGTCCTTGGGAATATCACGAACATCAACACCGCCTATTTTGATACTTCCCGAATTTACATCAAAAAATCTTGAAATAAGGCTTGCAAGCGTTGATTTTCCGCCGCCGGACGGACCGACAAATGCAACCGTCTGTCCGCATTTTATTTTCAGCGATATATCCGAAATAACCTCTTTTTTACCATCATAGCTGAAATGAACGCTTTCAAGTTCAACAGATGCGCTTTTAGGTTTATGCGAATTGTTTCCGACGCTCATAGGCTCGGCATTAAGCACGCTGTCAATTCTTTCGATAGCGTCGCTGATAACCATACCCTCCTCGCTCATATACATAATTTTAGTGAGCGTGACCGATATAACAGGCGTTATGATTATGTAGAACAATAGATTTACGAAAAATTCGCTTGTAACAGTGCCGTTTGTAAACCAAAACGCACCGAGTATTAAAAACGCAAACACACCGTTTATCGCCGCAGTGTAGAGCATCATCGGCAGCCGCATATCCTTTGTGTAAGCAAGAACCCACTTCTTGTATTCGTCAATCGTGGCTTTGAATTTTTTGAAGGAAAACACCGATTGACCAAATGTTTTCACAACAGGAATACCTCGCACATATTCAACCGCCTCATTAGACATTGCCGCAAGCGCATTGCCGTACTGCCGCATTTTTTCTTCCATTCGCTTTCCCGTCATTGCGGACATAACAGCAAATCCAACGGCAACAGGCACCAAGCTCAAAAGTCCAAGCCGCCAATCAAAAACAAGCAGCAGTGCAAGCAGTCCGACAGGTGTCGCCATTGCCGCATATTTATCCGGCAGCTGATGTGCAAGATAGGTTTCGGTCGCCGCAGTGGAGTCGTTTATAATTTTGCGCAGCTTTCCGCTGCCGAAACTGTCGGTAAAGCCGATGGGCAGCTTTGCAATATGCTCGGTTATGTCAATACGCATATTTGCCGCAATGCGAAATGCCGCAAGGTGAGAGCAGAGCAGTGCGCCGATATAGATTAAATACGATATAATCGCATAAGCCATTGCCATTATGCCGTAATGCGTAAGATTTTGCGCACTGCCGAAATTCGGCGAGGCTTTCAATACTTCGTTGATAATTTTCCAAATGTACCAAAATGGCACAAGTGCAGTCAGTGCGCATACGGCAGATAAAATCCACGAAACATAAGTAAAATACTTGTGTCCGCCGGCATAAGATAAAAGCCGTGATAAATTTGATTGTTTTTTCAAAACAATTCCTCCTTGCATTGATTTGTTTTATGTTGTCTTATAGTTAGTTTAACCTAACATATATTCAAAAAATATAGGGATTAAAATCCCATAATTTTTTTCCAGCCGGCAGTATAGAACGCTTTGAGCTCCTCAAGATATTCTGCCGCATTTTCGTGCGGAATATCGTGAATAATCACTTCAAAAAATGCCGAAAACAATCCGCTTGCCAATATATGCTCAAGTGTTTTGTCAACATTGTATTTCGGATAGCCGAGCTGTTCCATTGTTTTTGCAAACTTATGCGTGGCGTCAACTTCTATTTCCGCCATATCGTGAATTATATTTTCATATTTTGTGCCGTCGGAGGAGCAGAGAATAAGTTTAAATTCATCTTTATTGGCATAGCAATAATTCATCATTTTTATCATTCCCTCGCCGGAAAGCTCACCCATTTGCTTCGCCTGTTCCTGCGGCGAGAGCTTTGTAAAAGTGCTTTGCGTTTCGCAAAACATACCCATAAGCGTGTCGTATTGCTCGCCGACAAGTGCGTCAAACAATTCTTCTTTACTCTTAAAATAACCGTAAAATGCACCCGTTGTCACGCCGGCATTTTTTACGATTCTGCGCAGAGATGCCGATTGAAAGCCCTTTTCGGAAAATTCAGCTTTTGCAGCCGACAGAATATCATCAAGCGTATTATTTTCGTTTCTATTCATTTTCAGTCCTCCGCAAAGCAAAATATAACACTGTTATATACATAATAACAGTGTTATATCGTTTTGTCAAGAGTTTTATTAAATTTTATTTTGTATTTTTAAAATAAGTTGAAATTCTTGCCATAATCGAAGCAAGCTGCGCACGGGTTAAATTTCCGTTTGGTTCGATAAGTCCGCTGTCGTGTCCCTTTATCAGTCCCATTTCATAACAGATTGCCATATCTTCTTTTGCGTAATTCGAAATTTGCTCATAATCGCTATGTTCTTTTATTTTCTCGCTGCCGGTCGGTAAAGGGATCTCTTCGTAATTCAGATAGCGTACAATCATTGCCGACATCTGTTCACGAGTAACTGCACTTTCGGGGGCAAATTCTGTTTCGGAAATACCTTTTACAACACCGTTTTCCGCCCCCCACGAAACATAGTTTGCATAGTATTTATCTGCCGTAACATCGGTAAAAGCCGATACTGCACTCTCTGTATTATCTTTTGAAAACCTACCGAGAACGGTAACCGCCATTGCTCTTGTAACAGTTCCGTCGGGATCGAAAATCGTATCCGATATGCCTGCGAACAAGCCGTTCTTTACGCCGCTGTAAATATCGTTTTCCGCCCAATGACCGTTTATATCCGCAAATTTTTTGTCTGAATAGGTTTTTGACGTGTCAGGAATGGGTATGGTTATATCCGGTTTCTTTATACTTCCTCCGCTTGAAGAACTGCCACCACCGCCGCCGGATGTTCCTTGTCGGTTTATTGAAACGGTAAACGGGCTTGATGAGGTATCTCCGTTTGTTTTACCTGTTTCATCAACTATTACAATTTTTGATTCAACTAAGGAAATTGTCCTTATTCCGCTGCCACTGTAAGTATAGTTTAATGTAGCTATTTTCTTTTTTTCGGTGCTGTATTTGTTGGTGTTTGAAAAAAATCCGAAATACAGACATCCGTCTTTTATAGTCTGTACCTTTGACTCATTCTGCAATTCATCTGACAAGACAAGTGATTTAAATTCTACATCGCTTTGTGATGGTTTAATACCAAATTCCGCCCCTGCATATGTACTGTCAGCTTCTAAAAAAATATCAAACGAAATTTCTTTATCGTTTTTACCGAGCGTGATGCTTGTGCTTGAGGGCGTGATTTGTGCCGCATAGGCAGCAACAGACGAAATACTCAAACAAACAATCACGGCAGCCGAAAACAGCTTTTTTGCTATTTTGTTCATAATATCCTCCTACTTAAATGACAGGGCTATAGTAGAATACAGCCCTGTATCATGCGTCATTATTTTGTAAAATTCAGCCAAATTTCCATATAATCCTCGATGTCGATTCTGCCGTCATCGTTGAAATCGCATTTTGATGCATCATTCCAGTTTGAACTGTTCTTATCTGCACGATAGTAACGCTGTGCTTCGGTAATATCCAAAAGATCAATCGTTCCGTCTTGATTTACGTCATAGGAAAGTGCATCCGTAAAGGTTGCCTCGGATGGGTCGATTCCGTTCACTTTGCCGTATTTTACGGTTTTATCGGTGTCCCAACCCGATACCTTGACATCGGTGATTTTCAGTGTTGCATTTTCGGCGTTGACCGTAATTTTTGCAATATCTGCGGACTGAGCCGACGAAAACAGTTCGCCGTTTGCATTGAGATAACCCAAAATCACTTTGCCGTCCTCTGCGTCGCCAATGACGGTAAATCCGTTAATTCCGCTGACTGTTACATCATTGGTTGATGTTTCAAAAGTAATTTGAATATTTGCAATCCTTGACGATTCGGAAAGTGCAAGCGTGAAATACGATTTTCCTTTTTCGGAAACCGCTTTATCCGCTTTAAGCGATACTTTGGTTTCGATTTTTTCCTCTGCCGGTTTTGGGGTTTCGGAATCCGTAACGGAGATTGTGCAAGTAGCATTTACACCGTTCACTGCCGTTGCCGTGATTTTTGCACTGCCTGCCGAAACGGCGGTTATAACGCCCTTGCTGTCAACGGTCGCTACCGTGTTGTCTGAGCTTTCCCAACGAATTGATTTATTCGTTGCCGTTTGTGGCAGTACCGTTGCCGATAATTGTAGTTTGTCGCCCTTTTTCATAGCTGCGGAGGTTTTGTTCAGCGTTACTTTCGTTACTTCGTGATCTTCTCCGCCGGATATTGAAGAATCAATTACTGCAAAATATCCCAAACTGTCCGTCTGTACGGTAAAGGTCTTGCTTACTTGCGATGATGAAATTTCCACCACCTCGTCGTTTTCATAGTAATACAGCTTTGCATTTTTGGAGCAGCCGTCCGGAAGTCCGACACTGATTGTATAGGTATCGCTTTCGGGGGTTGCGGATACTTCATATACTTTCAAAATTCCGTTTTCCGATTTTGCCTGAAATGCATCATATTCGTTGCCCGAATTTATCTCATTCACAACAAGCTGCGAATTAATTGAAAACTTTCCCTCAACCCTGACTTTTTTGTCGAGATTGATTAAGTAAAAGCTTCCGAAATCAACACCGTCAAGATTGGATACACTGTCAAGAATTTTGTATTGATAACCCCAGTCGGCAACATTATTCACCGCCCATCGCTCTCCGTTTGAGCCTTTCTCTACATATACAACAAGGCTTTTCGGACTGTCGGGGAACATATCATAAGCTCCGAGCGTATCATCATTCGGAAATCCCGTGACACTTGCCGGAATCACCACTCTTTGCAGATTGGTGCATCCCTCAAATGCCGCCAGTGTAATATTCACAAGTCCGTCCGGAAGAATTAGATTTGTAAGCGATTTGCAATCGGCAAATGCATACATTTCAATATTGGTCGCCGCTTGCGGGAACTCGATTGACGAAAGGCTTGTACAGCCTTTGAAAATGCTGTGCGGTATGCTTGTCAGATTTTTCGGCAACTGAATATGCGTAAGCTTTGTGCAATCTTCAAACGCCCCGGAACCCAGCGACTCTACCGTATCGGGTACTGTTACATCGGTTAATCCCGAATGCTCAAAAGCGTTGCCTCCGATGATTTTTACGGTTTCGGGAATCTCTATATCCGTCAGCTTTTCGGCATTTTTGAATGCCCCTGACCAGATGCGGTCAACGGTTCTTCCTTGAACGCTTTCGGGGATACTGTATAATCCCTCTCTACCGCTCGGATAAGCCGTCAATGTCAAATTCGGATCGTCATACTGCGGCTCACCCTCATTGACCCGCGGTCCGAACATAACGCCATTATCGTCCGTAAAATAATACGGGTTTTGCGGATGTACCTTTATTTTTTCCATACTGCTGCAACCTTTGAATACATTCGCCGTCACATAGCTTGCCACTGCGGGAATTTCACATTCCGTAAGTTTCGGGCAATTTGCAAAAGCATCCAATCGGATAATCAAATCGGCTCCGTCTGTCGGGTCTTCAAATATGACCCGTTCCAATTCGGTACAGCCGTCAAATGCATGGTAGCCGATTACCTGTACGCTGCCTGGAATTGTTACGCTTGTGATATTATCGTTATTTAAAAATGCCTCTCCCGCAATAATGGTGACGGTATCGGGAATTTTTATATCTCCGCCGTCTCCGAAATAACCGAGGAGCTGACCGTCTTTGATATTTGCACCAATCAGTCCGTCATTGCCGGCAGATACGCTGACGGTAAATCCCATCAGCATAGCCGCAATCACTACAAGAGAAGATAATCTGTTAAAAATTTTATTCTTCATATATACTCCTTTTTAGAAATCGCTTAAATGATTGAATATGTCTATGTAGTCCTGAATGTCAACCTTGTTGTCGCCGTTTACATCCATTGCTTTTGCTTTTGCCCAAGTTTCATCCGATGATGCTACCTGATAGTATCTTTGCGCCTCGGTAATATCAATAATATCGACCGTACCGTTGCTATTTACATCATAATTCGGAACAAATACGTTTGCCGATGATGTGCCCATTGTGACTGTACCGTTCATTGCCGACTCATCTTCACCGACAACGCCTGCCGCTTTCGCATCGGTTATTTTTGCAGTGATATTTCCCTTTGCATTGGCTTTTAAAGGAACGGCAATTTCTGCAAGCTTTGTTTTTTCTGCTGAAGAAAATCCCGAAACATTTCCGGTAATTCCGACATATGCCTTTAAGATAAGTTTTCCGTTTTCTTCTGTCCAGTTTGATGTTCCGCTTGTGAATTTGTCATTTGCAACCGTAACCGTACCTTCACTAACCTGTGCCGCATCGAATGACACCTTTAAAAGAACCGTATTCACATTTTCGGCGTTATCAAAATAAATGCTGTAAACCGCTTTTCCGTCCTTTATTTCCGGCTCTGCCGAAACAGAAAAGCTTGTGGAAACCGTCTTGACTTCAGGAGTTTGCCCCGCAACAGTTATAGTTGTTTTTTCGGGTGTATAATATTTGGTATATGCAGATGTGGATTCAAAAATCTTTGCAACTTCTTCGTTTTTCACAATGACCTTGCTGCCGGTATTCATCTCGGTGCAAATTTCCGAGCCGATTGACGGAGCTGTTTCATGCTCAAGGACAATTTCCTCAATGGCTTTCATTCCGTTAAATGTGTAGCCACCCAAGCTTGTAATGCTTGCCGGAACGGTAACTTTTTTCAAAACAGAGTTGTTTCTGAAAAGGTGCATTGCAGTGGAAGTTACTGCTTTTCCGTTCACTTCTGTCGGAATGGTGTATTCCGTTTCCGGTTTTCCGCCGGGATATACAACCATTACCGCCTCATCATCGCTGACATTGTAAAGTACATTATCAACAGTGGCAAACTTTTGCGCACCGTCTTTCATTGTGATTGATGTCAATGCATCGCAGCCATACAGAAAATTGTATCTTGTCGAGCTGAGTCTGCCGGAAGCTCAATAGAGGTGAGTGCGGTACAATTTGCAAATGCACCTAAATTGATCGTAAGCGACGCTGCCGTATCATCGTCAAAATTTACGGTATTAAGTGCTGTGCAGCCGGAAAATGCGTTTGTTGAAATCATATCCACAGATCCGGGGATTTCAACGCTTTGCAGTCCCGTACAATCCTTGAACGCACTGAGTCCTATTTCCGTATATCCGTCCGGAATCGTGACGCCGGTAATACTTTCGTTTCCCTCAAATGCATTGCCGACAGAGGTTATCTGATATTCCTTCCCGTTGATTTCTGCGGTTGTCGGCAAAGTGATTTTGCCGCCTTCGCCGTTATATGCCGAAATGCTTACCACATACGGCGAGGAGTAGCCGGATTTTGAGCGGTCAACCGTAAAATCTCCGACCGTTGTAGTGGCAGCATTGGCGCTGACCGCGCCGATTCCCATCAGCATCACCGCCGAACACATCGTTATCATTGTTTTTTTGAATAAATTTTTCATCGCATAATCTCCATTCTATTTATTTATCGTTGCTTTATCCGCAAGCGGACGCATTGATATCATACTATCCCATACCATAACTGATATAGAGTCGGAATTAGTGAAATCAATTCCGCTGACATCAAGTTTATTTTTACCTTGCTGTAATGCAACATTTTCTTTGTGAGAACTTACCAATTTGCCGTTTTCGTCATATGCCACAAAAATCACATCGACATTTTGAGCTTTGGAAGAAAGAATATCAACCGCATCTTGACTGAAATCTAAAATGCTGCACTCTTTTGCGGAATACTTTATACTTGTTTCGTAAACTTTTACTTCTCCTTTTACCGCAGTAACGTCTGTTTCGGTAATTCCGGCACATATCACATTTGATATATCCGCAATAAACTCCCCGGTTGAGGAAACATCAATCGGAATGACGATTTTCGCAACCTTAATTCTTTCGTTTGACGAAAACCCCATTTTATTACCAGTTCTTCCGAGGTATCCTTTTACAGAAATCCTGTTGTCGGTATTCCAAGTTGTATGCAATATGTCAAAGCATTCGTTCTTTTCAAGAGTTGCTTTTCCGACATTTTTACCGTCAAAATTCATCTCAAAGAAAAGCGTACTTAAACAGTTCGTGTTTTCTAAGTATAAATTATACTCTATCCCTGCTTCGGTGCGTTTTGGTTCAACCGCTAATGTGGTTTGCGGTTTTTTCTCTGTCTGTGCAAAGACAGCAATGTTTGTTATTACAATCAACACAATTACAATTACTCCGATTATTTTTTTGCGTAAGTTCACTTGATCACCTCGCTGCTTTAGTTGATTATTAGATTAGTTTTAACTAACTTACCTGTAAAAAAAATAAATATTTCGTACATCACTCCTCATTTGTGGTTTGTCTTAACTAACCGTAGTATTTTTAAAAAGAGCCCTGTTCTCGGCTCTTTTGTTCGGTCGTCACACCATAATTAACAAAATAAAATGTATCACAACAAATTTAATTTGTCAATACTGAAAAAAATATTTGTAGATACTTTACAAATCGAAACATTTGTGATATATTATTTATAGTTAGTCGTCACTAACCGTAAATAACGCCAATTATTTACGAAGGGGTTTTAAAAAAATAAAATGAATAATAAATTTTTCAAACGCACGATTTCAGCATTTATTTCGGTGTTTCTTATAATTTCAAATTCAGCTGTATTTGCCGAAACTAATGACATTTTTGTTTCGCCGTCAGATTGTATCAGCAAAAGTGATGAGAATAAAGACACTCGTATTATTATTGAACTTGAGGACTCGCCTTTGCTTTCTTACAGTGAAAAAATCAATACATATTCTACTGTTTCGGATTTTTTTTCATCAAAAGAAGCAAAAGAGATAGAGCAAAAGCTTGAGCAGAATCGCAAGTCTGTCAAAAAAAGCCTTGTTCAAAGCGGTATGGATTTTACTGTTAAGCGTGAATATTCTACAATTATGAACGGTTTAGCTGTTGAAGCGAATGTTGCGGACTTGGATGCTATCAAACAAACCGACGGTGTAAAAGACGCATTTGTTGCAGAATTTTACTCTTTGCCTGAACCGATAGACACATATTCAAGCGGCGGAGTATCTGCAATAGGAGGCGATATTGTCGGCGATTTGGGTTTTACGGGCAAAAACAGTGCCGTAGCAATTCTCGATACCGGACTTGACTTATCGCACCCGGCATTTTCATCAGTGAACAGTCCGAAATATTCCAAAGAGGATATTGAAAGCGTTATAAAAAACAATAAAATGACGATTGGAAAGTTGAATGTTTCAAAGGTCTATATCAACGATAAAATCCCATACGCATATGATTATGCCGATGTTGACACCAATGTTTCCGGTGGTGAATCGCACGGAACGCACGTTGCTGGAATTGTCGGTGCAAACAGCGGCGGTGTGGTCGAGGGTGTCGCACCGGACGCACAGCTGTTTATCATGAAGGTGTTCGGCGACTCGTCCGGCGGTGCATATGATGACGATATTCTGGCAGCGCTTGACGATTCGGTTAAATTCGGCGTTGATGTTATAAATATGAGCCTTGGCTCAACGGCAGGCTTTTCCGAAAGTGCATATAAATCTATGCGTGAAATTTATAATCGTGTAAAAAATTCAGGAATAGCTTTATACTGTGCAGCCGGAAACGAATACAGCTCAACATATGAGAATGCAGCCGGAAACGATTTGCCGAAAGCGACAGAACCCGATAACGGTGTGGTAGCCTCACCATCAACCTATGAAGCCGCTCTTTCGGTTGCGAGTATGAACAATATTGAAACGACATCCATCTATCTGCTTTCAAATGGCAGAAAAATTCGTTATAATGACACAGCAGAAAAAGAAAGCGACCGGCTTATATCTCTTTCCGGCACATTTGAATATGTCGATTGCGGCATCGGTGCTACAACAGATTTTTCAGACAAAAACCTTAAAGGTAAAATTGCTCTGATTCAGCGTGCCGGTGAAGAAAACGGGGAAGTTCTGACGTTTGCTCAAAAGGAAAGCAACGCAAAAAATGCCGGTGCGCTTGCCGCAATCATTTATGATAATGTTGACGGTGCGCTTATAAATATGTCCACCGATAACAAAATCCCCTGTGTCTTTATCAGCAAAACCGACGGTGAATATCTTTGCGGACAGCCCGATAAAAAACTTTCCGTAAGCAAAGATTATGTTGACACATTCAAAGATAATTACAGTGGAAAAATGAGTGATTTTTCTTCTTGGGGTGTTACTTCTGATTTGAAATTGAAACCCGAAATCACTGCCCCCGGCGGAGATATTTACTCAACGCTTCCGAACGGACTTTACGGGAATATGAGCGGTACATCAATGGCGTCACCGCATATGGCAGGTGCGGCAGCGGTTATGCAACAATACATTTCGGAAAATCGTGACGGAATAAATATGACAGCCGAGCAAAGAACGAGTCTTTTTAATGCACTGATGATGAGTACGGCAGTTCCCGTTCAGGACGAAAACGGTATTCCGTACTCACCGAGAAAACAAGGTGCGGGTCTTGTTCAACTACAAAATGCGGTGAAATCAGATGTTTTCCTTTTAAATTCGGATAATTCAAGACCGAAAGCAGAAATCGGATATAATGAAAACGGAAATTTCAGCTTTGATTTTAAAGCAGTATCTATTGGCGATGATACGCTTCAATATGAGCCAACAATAACCGTTTTGACGGAAGATACGGTTTCGGAAAACGGTGTCGCTTATATGGCGCAAAAGGCAAGGAAGCTTTCAAGCGATGAGGTTTCAGTAACAATCCCGAAAAAAATTACAGTTAATCCAAATGGTGAAACTCCGGTGAATGTCAAAATTGAATTAACGGAAAAAGGAAAGGAAAATCTCAAAACTCAATTTCCAAGCGGAATTTATATTGAGGGATTTGTGACGATGACTCCGATACAAAATGATAAAGTATCACTTTCTTATCCGTTTATGGGCTTTTTCGGAGATTGGCAAGCGCTTAACATATTTGATTCTGATATTTATGATGATGAACCTGCTTCAATATGCGAAACACAAATCGGACAGTTCAGAAACAGTGATAGTGGCGGATATATTCTCGGTCATAATTACTATGTCGACGGAGCGACAGAATATAACGCAAATAAAATTGCGATAAAAGGCAGCGAAACCGGCAAAAATGTGACCGCCGCCGTTTCACTCCTCAGAAATGCCGATAAACTGACTTTTTCGGTAGATGACTCTGACGGAAATACCGTTTACAGCGAAAGCTCGACAAATGTTTCAAAAAGCTATCATTCCTCTGAAGGCTATTACACACCAATGGCAGCAAAGGGCTGGGCACCGTTTGATGTATGGAACACTCCTCTCGATGACGGAAATTATGTTTATAAAATAACGGCAACACTTGGACGACACGAAGAAACAAAAGCTTTTCCGATTGTGATTGACAGTGTGCCACCGGAGGTAATTTCAAGCCGTATAGAGGGGGCAAATTGGATTGTAACCGTCCATGACAATCACTTTATTCAAGGAGTGTGTGCAACCGCAACGGGAAATGAGCCGATTACCAAATGGATAGAACCCGATGCCACATCGGCAGATACAACATCGGAAATCACTTTTGATTTATCCTCCTCCGGATTTAAAGGACTGACACAGGCGAAAATCGCACTGATTGATTATGCCGGAAATACTTATATTTCTGATTATTATTCGCTTTCCGCAGCCGAAGTGATATATCCGCAATCGGTAACACTTGACAAGTCCGCACTTGTTTTAACCGAGGGCGAAAGTGCAATGCTGAACGCTGAGATTATGCCCCAAAATGCATCAAACAAAACTGTCACTTGGAGCATATCCGACACCGATGTTGCACAAATATCAGCAAGCGGAAAAGTCACGGCAAAAAAGACAGGAAATGCGGTGATTACAGCTCAAACAGTAAACGGAATAAAAGCAAGCTGTGATATTACCGTCAATGAAAAGCAAGCTGAAACACTTCCGATCGCAGCGGCGGTTAGCGTAAAGAAAAATACTCTTACAGGGAATATAATTCCTTTTAGATTTCAGCTTGGAAATATTAAAAAGGTGGCTACCGTATCATTTACATTTCAAAAAGATGATGCTTTGCAATTTGAAAGCCTAATCGGTAAGAACGGTTTTACTCCCCTTGGAATTAAGTGGAATAATGATAACACCGCAACAATAGCACTGTCCTATCTGCAAAACGGTGCGGGCGGAAGCTTAACCAAAAATGAGCTTTTCGATGCAGCTGAGGTTCAATTCAAAGAAATTCTTAACGATATTACTGTCGGAATAAGGCTTGTTGATGTTTCGGCAGCAGGATATGATGAAAACGGAAAAGCAGTTTACTTTACAACTAAGATTACCGCCGAAAGTGCAAATACAAATGTCACTAAAAAGTCAAGCTGTGATGTAAACGCTGACGGAGTAGTTGATCTTCTTGATATTACATATTGCCAAAAATTTTATCGAATGGGTGAAAAATCTATTGATTGGAACGATTTTAAACATTGCGATTTAGATGGTAACGGCTTGATTGACATAGAAGATTTAATTATTATATTGAAAGTAATGTAAACAATATATAACTTTTATACAATAGATATTGAAAAGCTTGTTTTTATTACTATGAACTTTTTGAGCTAAAATATTGATAGATTTGATTATACTTTTATTTAATCCAAATCCATACATTCCATAATAATCAAAAATTTATTAGGGCTACACCATATAAATGTGTGTAGCTCTATTTTTATTTATGTGGGTAGTATTATCCTGCGTGATTACTAAATTAAGCATTGGAGCAGTTAAAAAAACAGCAAAGCACTAGTATAATTATGTTAGGAGTGATACTACAAATATGGATTACGAAAAATTGGGTGATAACATTCGTAATTATAGAGAACAGCAAGGTTTTACCCAAGAAAAATTAGCCGAATTATCTAACATATCGGAGAAACATCTTTCAAAAATTGAAAGAGGAAAAATCAATATAAAAATTGATACATTGGTTAATATAGCTGATGCATTAGGAACTTCGGTTGATAAACTGTTATTGGATGCTTCATCATATGTCGAGCCGGATTACATTTCTCAAATTACATATCATTTATCAAAACTATCGAGAAAGGATCAGGAACGGCTATTATGGCATTTGGAACAAAATAATGTATTCGAGATCAAAAAGAAAGCCTTGCTAAAACTATAATCTGTGCTGACATATACGCAGGTGTTGATTATGAAAAAAAGATATAAAAAAGTAAATAACAAGCAAAAACCAATATTAAGACCGTAGAATTTACAGTAATTCTATGGTCTTTTTTGACTTTTTGCAACAATGAAATAAATTCAATATAACTAAATACATTTGGCGTGGCAATCTTGCACGCATATATGATATCCGCTTTTATAAAGTGAGTTGCCGTGCGGTTAGGAGTGATATATAATGTGTCGTTGTCCAACAACAATTATATTTGTATATATTAGAAGAAATCGCTCTCATCAACACAAGGCAAGCAGCAGAAAGAATAATAATTCGGACTCAGATGGTGGAGCAAAAACACACTCATACCGTACAGCCAAATTTACCCGTATTTTTAGAACGGGCAAGTTTGGCTGTTTTTGTTTGAAATTTATTAGTAAACATAGCCGTGCGCCGCCACGCTCTTTTGTGCAATTTTAACGAAATTTACACGAAAGGGCGATTTTATGAAAATATTTTTTGAAAACCAGAAAAAACTGCATAGTTACTCCTGTACAATGGAAAGCGAAAGGAGGTGCAGTCGGTAATGAAAGACAAGTTGTCCGCATTTGAACGCAGACTTGAAATACTGTTTTTACTTAATAAATGCAAAGAATAAATGCAAAGAAACAACAGCGGTAAAATTAGCCTACTATTTTGCAGTAAATAAAGATACCATATTCAGAGATGTCGATTTTCTAAACCGATATGCACCTATATATACCAAGCGAGGAATGTTTGGAGGAATTTTCATAAATGATGAAAGTCGTAAAAATCTATTCCTATACTTATCAGACAATGAGGAAAAACTCCTTAAAAAGCTGTCAGCAAATCTTGATGATACGGCAAAATATTATATAAACAATATTCTGAACAAATATTCAAAGCCAAGAATCGGTACATAATCCTTTCATTCACAAAGAAAGCACGCAAGATAACGGCGGTGCAGTATAACGGCAAACAGATACATTCCAGTATGGACGAGCCAAGCGGCAGATACGCCAAGACGATAGTTTTTGCTTCTACTTCATCCTTCTTTCAATGATGAAAAACTATCCGAGCGAGAAATATCAATGCCGCAAAGCAAGGCGGCTACCTTGCGGGCGACGACTCTTTATCGGGACAATGATACTTCTGCCCAGCCACAGTCCGAGCGTTAAAAGCGTCGCAGGCAATGGGGGCAGCTTGGTCGGACGACGGAGAGGTGAAATTCCTATGGAGTGTTTTTGCAAAGCACCGTCTGTAATTGCTTCAAAACAGAAATTTTAAGTTGTACCCGTCTTTCGGGACGGGTACGGCTTGACTTTGATATTAGAAATTAACGCATTTTGAAAGTGCTTTAATTTGTGATATTAAAGATTTTTTAAGGAGGTCGCACTATGACAGATATTAAAGATTTAACCACCCCTGACACTCTTGTGGATATAAACGATATATCCGTAAACAAGGACTTGCCAAAGCCGGAACGTATCAAAGAATACATACGGCAGATTAAAAACCCGTATTGTTTTAAGTGAGGAAATTTTGTCGTTACGGCAAAATACAGTGACAAAGGCTTATCCATCGAGGATTGTCTGCAAAGTATTGTCATATAATTTTTTGCGGTGTTCGCCGTTCCGTGATAAAATATATTACGGAAAAAGAATTGAATACAAGATAAATTCAATACTCTTTGATTTTGCGGACAAGCCGTAAATTTCAAGGAGGTAAAAATTTATGTATTACGCTACAAAATATCTTCGCTTATCCTACACAAGCGACAGGGCAAACGAAAGCGACAGCATAGCAAACCAAAGAAAATACATTGACGAATTTGTCAAACGAAACCCCGACATCAAAATCATTAATGAACAGGTAGACGACGGTTATTCGGGAATCGTTTTCGATCGCCCCCGCATTTAAGGCAATGCTTGAGGACATCAAAAGCGGAAAAATCAACTGTATAATCGTAAAGGATTTATCAAGGCTCGGCAGAGAGTACAACGAAACCTTTACATATCTCCGCAGAGTTTTCCCTGCTCTCGGTGTTCGCTTTATCGCCATAAACGATAATATAGACACCGCAAAGGAAACTGTTACGGGAGATATTTCCGTATCCTTTAAGGGTGTAATGAATGATGAATACTGCCGTGATATTTCCGTAAAGGTACGCACGGCACTCAATATCAAAAGGAAAAACGGCGATTTTGTCGGAGCCGTTCCCGTTTACGGTTACAAAAAAGCTGATGATAATAAAAATCAGCTTGTTATTGACGAATATGCCGCACAGGTGGTAAAGGATATATTCAAAATGCGGACAGACGGTTACAGTGCGGAGAGAATCGCAACCGAACTTAACAGGCTTGCGGTTCTATCGCCGATGGAATATAAAAAGGACAATAATATCTCACTCCCCACAGGCGGCTACTGCGACAAGGAAAATTCAAAATGGTCGGCAACAACCGTAATTCGTATTTTCAAAGACGAAATCTATACGGGCAAGCTGATACAAGGCAAATGCGGCAAGCCGAATTACAAGGTTAAGGAGTATGTAAAACGCAACGCCGATGAGATGTTTGTAACCGAAAACGCACACGAAGCGATAATCGGCAAACAAGATTTTGAGCTTGTGCAGAAAATTATGCGTATCGACACAAGAACATCACCGAAAAAGAATGAACTGCATTTGTTTTCGGGAATTTTAATCTGCGGCTGCTGCGGAAATCGTATGACATGCAAAACCGTTACACATAACGGCGAAAAATACTTCTACTATTATTGCCCCACCGGAAAGAAAAACGGCTGCACAGGCGGTAATATGATTAAGGAAACCGACCTTGTAAATTGTGTTACGGACAGCATTAAGGGACATATAAGAAATGTTGCTTCTCTGAATGCTTTAATACCGATTGTTAAGTTTCTGCTCGGTGTTTCCAATGTTTCCGTACCGTGGGAGACTTTGATTTTATCTGTGATATTGTTCGTTGTTATTCCGCTTGCCGGAGGTATGATGACTCGATACCTTGTAACAAAGAAAAAAGGTAAGGATTATTTTGAGAAAACCTTTGTCAAAAAGTTTGACGGTATCACAACCATAGGGCTTTTGCTGACGCTGATAATGATTTTCTCGTTTCAGGAAAATGTCATCTTGGAAAATCCGCTGCATATCGTTTTAATTGCCGTACCACTGATTTTGCAGACTTTCTTAATCTTTGCCATTGCCTATGGCACTTGCAAACTTTTGAAACTGCCGCACAAAATAGCTGCTCCTGCCGGAATGATTAGTGCGTCTAACTTTTTTGAATTTGCTGTTGCCGTAGCTGTTGCTTTGTTCGGTACTACTTCTCCTGCGGCGTTGGCAACAATGGTTGGTGTTTTGACCGAAGTCCCCGTAATGCTGTTTCTTGTAAAAGTAGCGAACAGCACGAAAGGATGGTTTAAGAATGGGTAAGAAAAAGGTTGCTTTTATCTGCGTACACAATTCCTGCCGCAGTCAGATTGCAGAAGCTCTCGGAAAGCATCTGCGAGGAGATGAATTTGATTTTTACTCCGCCGGAACACAAACAAAGCCACAAATAAATCAGGATGCTGTAAGGTTGATGAAACAGCTTTACGGTATTGATATGGAGCAAACGCAGTATAGCAAAACTTTTGATAAAATTCCTGCTCCGGATATTGCAATCTCAATGGGCTGTGATGTCGGGTGTCCGTATATCGGCAGAGCTTTTGACGATAACTGGGGACTTCAAGACCCGACAGGAGAAAGCGATGAAGTGTTTATTGAAATAATCAAAGAAATCGAAAATAGAATCTCTCAACTATAATGTACTTGATGGCTACTCAAACGAGCAGCCATCTTTTTTAATATGCCGGAATGCCGTATCCGTAGATAACTGAACTTCCAACCGGATATGTTTTGGTTCTGCACGTGTCTGACGAATTGCCCTCTATGGTGTAAATATTTCCGTTTTCGCACTTTTCAACGATACCTGTATGGTCGGTTATGCCGTCGCTTTCCCAATCAAAGAATATGATTGTTCCGGGTGCAGGCTCTTTTTGTTTTTAAGACTTTGAACAAAACATCATCAACTGCGTCGGTGTATCTGCCTTGTGAAATTAGGTTGTTCTTCAAGCGAACAAGGGACTGAATAGTCTGTCTGTATTCATCATCGGAAAGATATAAATGATATTTCTGTTCTTTCAAAGCAACCACCTCGCTGTTTTTATCTGATTTGATGATATATTAAAGAGAAAATTTTATCAAATATGCAAAAAAGGCTTCTGCCCAAAACAGGGCAAAAGCCTTAAAAATTATGCGATTTTTAGGTTTAGTTGTAAGCCAAGTGCAACTATTTCATCTGCACGAAAACACGTTTTAAAAAAAAGTGCTGCAAAAACGATAGTTCAAAAAGTGTAGAATCCCGAAACCCTTGACATTACCGGATTTTTAGCCACATCTAAACCAAAGGCCACTACTCCCACTCGACTTAGGGGAAGTTAATCAAGATGTTTTTTCTTGATTTTCCGTGATTATATTTCTTGAATTTCACAGTTTTACGCGCTGTGATTTGTTATGCAGAAGTTTTTGTACTCAAATTGTACTCACACCAACAAAAATTTAATGCAAATCACCTTTAATATTTTATAACCTTACATTTAATTTCATTATTAAAATTTCTGTTCAGTTAATCAAGCAGTAATGCACAAAAATACTTATGTCATTTCGTTACTGATTTCGATAACACACACTGGACAACCGTGGATAATAGCAATAAACCATAAACGGTTTTGTTTAGAAAGTCAATCTTTCGTGACATACTTTTTTCGCACAATCTTGAGAGAATCCCAAATTACAATAATTCTTGCGGCAACGCCTTTACTGCTGGTTTGTGTCTTGTGATTTTGTAATATCCCTCTTTTTCAGAACTTTCTTTATAATTATCGATCATACCGGCTTTCTTAAAGGCAACAAGTAGTTTTTCATTTTCATCATTGATTTCAAACTTCGGTCTACTGCGCGTATCAAATATTTTGAGATAATCCGTTAAGTTAAGCAAGGGGAGAATCCCTTTTATACTGTCCTCGCATAGAACGGGAATTATTGCTATGAAAAGATCGATTTTTTCATCCCGGTTCACTCTTTCTGAATGAAGAAGATTGTTTGTCAACTTCTGAGACGCGGAATTTGGGTCATCAATAATGCTTGCTATATGTCTTATGGCATAATCAAATATTTTTGCCTGGATAAAATTGTCCCATTGTTCAAATGATGAAAACAAATCAGGTAGATCAGACTTTGCAAAATTGTTATTGAGAATATGTAGACATACAGCAGGAGAATAATTCTTTCCAATTATCGAAATTTCCCCGTCAGAAAGTTCAAGCAACCTGATTTTTAGTTTATCGCTAATATCCCAAGTAAGTATTTCTAACAATTCTTCTTGTGAAAACAGAGTTTCGTCCACTATATCAATATACTTTTCTATGCTATTACGGATGTAATAAAATGTCTGATTAGGATAGTTCTCACGCATAAATTTTAAGTTATCAGCTGTCATTCTAATAATGTTTGTATCGATTAAGATAGTGATCTTATCGTCGGAAATCTCTGCGATATCAAAGGTATCATAAGAAAAATTCAATGATACCAATATTTGCCTGTAGTTTGAGTTGTCGATATCATTGCATATAACCACGCTATCGAATAATTTTTCTTTGGCATCTTTATCATATTCCGTTTTTGAAAAATCCAAATCAACATCACATCTGTTGATATAACTAATGACGCTTTCATTGAGCTTCACAGCATTAAAGCAATCCATAATATTACATTCTGAATACTGTACTATATCGGCATCCAGCAATGACGACCATAAGGAACTATCCGCAATCTCTTTTATAGAAGTAATAGTTGTCCGCAGAGCAGAAATATAAGATTGTTTATGCTCAGTAGTGAGATTAGCGTTATTTAATACAGCAACAGCTACATTCTCTTCATCGCAGATCGTTCCATTGCTTATTTTCAAAATAACGTCAAAATACTTATTTATATTTTGATTAACATATTGAGTTATTGTGGAATCTGAATTTGAACATAAAACCGTATAATTCTTGTGAATGAAGTCATCCTCATTCTTTGATCCCAAGATTTCCCTTTGAATGAGTTGCATATTTTCTGCATTGATTTCATACAAAGATTCTTTATAAACGGCATGAAATAAGTCCTTGTTCAATTCTAAATAATCAAAACCTATAAAGCATACGCCAAGGAGAATGAAGCGCTGAATCAGCCTGTCAATTTCAGGATTGTCTATTGCGAGGTAGTCGCGTGCATTAGAAATGTAATCACATAGACAATTATCTTTATTTATCAGTTTAACAATCTCATCGTCAGAGTAGTAAAGAGAAAATATTGAATACCTGCGTAGTTGCTTTTCGGTCAACAACTTTTCGTTAAGAGCTGTTGAAAAGATTTCTGACCATCTCATATTAAGGCATTTAATATAAGCTGGCAATTCTGTTGTCGCATCAAAATAAGACCCAATAAACTTGAAATTCTTTGTGCCTTTCAGTTGATCAATCAATCTTTCGATATAGTCTATACGAGAAGTTTGAAGCAAATAAGTAAGCAAATCAAAATTGAGCGTTTCCTCCTGATCAAAATCCACTAATCTAAGGCGTGAAACAACTAACTTTGGATTTTTTAATTTATAGGTGTATTCTTTGGCCTTTTTATCGGTTACGCTGCGTAGGAAAGTTTTGTCAATACGACTAAGACTATTCTCGTAAAAATAAGTCATATAGTCGGCATAGGTTTCATCGATGTACCCATTGCGAATTAAATATTTTAAGAGGTCAAAGTATTCGCTGCTCTTTATCTCATTAAATTCTGTTACTTTTCCAATTTCATTCGTGCTTGTAATGGAGAATATTGTATCGATGTTATCCCGTGTAATAATTTGATGAAGTTGCCTATTCTTGATTTCAATTATCTTTTGCTCCAAGTTGATGATTTCCTGATTTAATTCATCACACTTCTCATGCAGTTTATCTTCAAGTGCCTGTTTGCGGAACATATATTCGCTCTTATTGTCTCCACGCAAATAGTTCATTACAAAATCGGATAAATTGCTGTCATTGTACTGTGACCAACTGTAATTTCTTAAATATTTGTCTGCAAATGCAACATTTAATTCTCTCATAGAGACAAGGTGCTCATTTTGAGATAAGGTAATTCTATTCTGTTTTCCCTCGATAGCCTTTTCGATTTCCGTTATTTCAGATTTGATAAACTCGTCTTTTTTATTGAAAAGAGCATATACAAAACCTTGATTAAGTTGCAGATCGGCAAAGTCGCGCGGAAATAGATTTTTATAAGCGACAATGGCGAGCATTTTATTACAATCAAGTTCAGTAATATTCAGCCTGTTGTAATAAATTACAAATTCATTGTAGATATTCTTCAAAAGACGCATGTCGTCAATATAAAGTGATAGTCCTTGCAGAAAACTTTCATTGAACTGCTCAAATATTCCGCCCCTTTTGAGATGAGAGATAAACTGATCATATGAGTTGGAACTATCTACAACCGGTACAACCGGGATAATATAGTCAAAAAACTTGGTCCGGTCTTTTGAAACAAATATATCGTCGCGGAGCAAATAGAAAAAACGGAGTACCTTTTTGCTTTCTTTCTGCAATTGGATATTAGCAAGTGTATTTACTTCACGGAGTCGCTCGAAAATTTTGTTTGCATTAAAGCGATCCATATCTTCAAATACAATTACATCTGCATCTGCATTTTCAAACAGATACAATACTTCGTTGAGGTATTTATCAAAATAAGAATCATCGCTTTCTTCAAAAATTTCGATTTCATTGCCTTTCAAGTTCAGCTTACGAAAGATATTTTTGTTTTTCTGTATACTTATCAATCTATATACAACGAATGAAAGTAGAGCCACCATTAAAACTCCATCTACCATCAAAGCGTATTGATGTGTGGATGGTGTTAATATGGTTTTGAACCAGTTGTCAGGTAGAGAACTTAAATAGTTTTTCCACATATCGAAGCAGAAAAAATAAATAGTGGAAACGAGAAATAATACCGCTCCAATTGTTAGCCTTATAACACTTTTTTTGTTTACCTTTTTCTTTACTCTGAAATTGGTCTGAGGTATTTTTTCTGACGGAATTTGATGTATTAGTTGGTTGAGAATTTTACCTTCTAATACAGATTCCTTTACTTCCGCCTCATCTTCTTGGCCGGGAGATTTGAAATGTGCGAGAGAAATATGCAGAAAGCGCAAATTACTGTGTTTTTTCTTGTATGAAGCCAAGACGCTGCTTTTACCCGCACTGTAAGCGCCGGAAATCGCAACATTCTTTATATCAGAATTATCAAAGACATAATCTATCGCCTCTCCGTAAACATCCAAATCCATATTGTCAATCGGTGTTAATCGCTCAAACTGATATTTTCTTTCCGACATATTTATCACTTCATTTCTTCAATTTAATAGGATCAACTTTCTGCATCGTTGATATAAGTTTTTAATTGCTTTAACCAATTTACCAATAAATGGCAAGTGCACAAATCATTCTTTCTTTTCATCGAAACATTCTAATGTTGCTTGTTTAATGGCGAATTGTGCAATCACTTTCTAAATACAAACAAATATTCATGTGCTATAAGTAAAAAATTATATTTTACACTATTTGTTTTCCAATATCCTGTTGCTTTGCAATTGTGTTGTTCCTTTATTATAAGCTCCTTCAGCTTGAATCCTGTATCTTCAAAAATCCGCATTACATCAAATGACATAGGTATCATACAGCCCTTTTGTCTTGTATCACCCATAAGAATGGCACAAAACTTATCTTTTTTTAGCACTCGATAACTTTCTGCCGCAACCTTTTTCATTTCTACAGGAAAATCCTTGACTTTTAATTGTGACAAATCACCATCAATTCCATCGCTATATTTAATAATATCTGCATACGGCGGATGTGTACATATTAAGTCGATGCTTTCATCCGGTACAAAATCAAGATTCCTTGCATCGCCCTTTTTAATATACACCTTTCCTTTTGCCGGTTCATATTCAAAAGTTGTCTTTTCTTTGCACCGTTCAAGAGCAATGTCATTTATATCCACGCCTATTATATCACGGTTTAAAAGTTTCGCTTCAACAAGGGTAGTGCCTCCTCCGGCAAACTGATCAAGAACTAAGTCACCCTCTTGTGAATATCTTAATATTATATTTCTGGGTATATAAGGTGACCAATTTCCACGCCATTTCGCATCGTGAGTTGCCCAATCACCACGCTTTGGGAATGACCAGTGTGTAGTCATTTCAAGTTCAAAATCTTCCGGCTCCCATTTTTTTATTTTCTTCTCTGCCATTATTTAAAAACCTCTTGAATTATCCCGTTTTCCATATCGTTAATATTATAAATGTGTTCCATAACATCAAATGTTTCTTCAAGATTGTGTCTTGCGCTTGTCCACCCTTTACCGTCGGTAAACCACACGAAAGTGAATCCGTCTATTGTATCGGTTTCAAGAGCAAGTGTTTTATAGCTGCGCGCAGTTTCATTAAGTTTCGAGCCACCACTTCCATAAAAATTAGTTTCAATACCATATATCATATTATCAGTTTTAACAACATAATCAAAGCGTTTTTCCATTTTGCCTTGATTTGATATTGCAGATAAATCTATGTTCCATTTTTCAGTAATTTGGTGAATATACATTTCCTTAAAATAATTTTCATCTTTAACAAATCCGGCTTTTTGGATAAAGCTTTCAACTAAATTTTCCATAAGATGTCCGCCGCGGTTTTTACGACCATTGGAGTCCAAACCTGTTTCAACACCCGTTGCATAGTCAACCAAGTTGTTTACGATATGATTAGCTATCAAATCAAACAAACCTGTTTTGCGCATAAATATCTTATATTGCTCTATGGATTGGTTAGGCTTTTTAAATTCGTATGTAAACTCGCCATCTCCGTCAATAGCATAGATCTCATTTGCTCTTACAGCCAAAAGCAATGGAATACACTTCAATATTTCGGGATATTTCCCAAGCAAAGCTTCAAATTCAGCTTCAATGCTCTTTGAGCCAATAAGAGAATTTAAGATATTAAGCTCAACCTTAATGCTATCCACATTTCTATGAACTTTTGCAAAATCTATATAATAGCCGTAATCCGCAATACTATTACGAAATCCTGACAGCCATGTATTAAAATCTCTCGACATTACTTATTCCTCCTCATAATTTGGCGGTACCGGTAATCCCAATTTTGTAAGCGGTATGTATTCAAAATAATAGTGGCAATTCACGCTTATGATATAGTCCAATACATCTTTATATTTAGAATCTTTAAACCAACTTGAAAGTAGATATATGTATTCCACATCGACATTGAGTTGTGCCATTAATTTCTGATATTGCTTTCTTTTAAAATCACAAGTTTGCAATTTTTCATCAACTGAACCCGCAACCTGCTGATATTTGCATTCAATAATAAAGAGCGTGTTATTAATAACTACATAAATACTGTCATCCGGCAGAAGCTTTTTTGAAATAATCTTCGTCCAATCAACTCCGACTTCCTCCAAAAATCTATAAAATCCGTGCTTTTTGAAAATTCGAGCAACTTTTTCATCATTATAAAACACAACATCATCTGTCACGCGATACCCATTTTGGCTATTTAAAAAAGTGGCTAAATCAGTTTTTCCTTCAAATACAAGTCCTGTCTTTGTATTCCCTCCGCCTTTTCCGTTTTTTATCATAAAGTTAAATTCTCCTTAAAAGTTTGATATTAGCAATTCTTTGATTTTTCCTCTTGCTTCACTATTGCAATTAATCATTCGTGTAGCCTCCACTCGCTTGATTTTATGAGCAGAATATATATTATCAAAGAAATCATCTTCTGTATTTGAGTTTTTTGGATCCGAATTACTTATTACTATTTTAGCACCCTTTCTGTGCATATCATCAACAAAATGTGCAAGTTCGATTTGTTCTTCATCATTGAATAGATTTTCTGTATAAGCTGTAAAACTTGCTGTTTCTGTCAAAGGTCTGTATGGCGGATCAAAATAGACGAAAGTATTTTTATCAATAAATTCAGCCGATTTTCTATAATCACCACACACAATAGTTACTTTTTGCAACTTCTCCGATACTGCTCTAAGATTATTTTCATCGCAAATTAAAGGATTTTTATATGCACCCATAGGAACATTAAATAACCCCTTTTTGTTCACTCGGAACAGACCGTTAAAGCAAGTTTTATTTAAGAATATCATCAATGCCGCTTTCTCAATATTGATATTTTCATCGCCGTTTACTTTTAAATCATTGAAACGCTCACGCTTATTTATATAATACTTTTTGCGTTCATCGGTATCTAACGGAACAAAATCATTCTGCAAGTGTAGCAGTATTTCTATCAAAGCATCAATACTATCCCGAATAATACGATAGGTATTAATAAGCTCGGCATTTATGTCGCTGATATATATTTCTTTCAAATCGTATTTACTTAAAACATCAAAAAGCACAGCCCCGCCGCCTGCAAAAGGCTCTGCGTATTTTGTTATATTGCCGTCCTCAAATGGGTAATACTTTTCAATCTCTTTCAAAAGCTGACCTTTTCCGCCTGCCCACTTCAAAAACGGTTTTACAATGTTTGAATCTATACTGGCATACCTTGTGCTTCTGGCATCAATAGGCTTTTTTGCATTTGAAGGCATTACCCACATATTGCCTATCATTTCTGCATTTGCTATTCTGTTCTCCGAGCAAAGAACAGCCACTCGCCTTTGTGAGATTCCCCATTTATCAGCTGCTTCTCTTGCAGACATAATTTCCATATGAATACACTCCTTATTTGATAACACATATATTATATTCTAAAACTCGAATAAAAGCAATACCATTTTGCATTTTTCTCTGTTTTATACGAATAATTTATAATATTTTAGTCAAGATACCGTTAAGTATCTCTGCCATAACTTCTAACACATTGCCATATATCATTCATCAACTTTGCTGCTTCATTTATTTTGTCATTTGAAATATGCCATTCACTATTTGCTATATGTGCAATCTGATTTATATTTCCTCCGATATGATTTAATTCCTTGTATATACGCAGCAGTTCTTCCGTTTTGAGTGGTTGAATTTGATAACTCATAATAAGTTTCGTTATTACGGCAGTCATCGTCAGTCCTGATTCTTTTGATAGTTTTTTTAGTTTTTTCTTTACATCGTCATCAACATAAAAATTCAGCTTATTTGTATTTGCTCTCATATGTTTTCTCTCCTTTCAAACCGGGGTATTAGGGGCAGAGCCACGAACAAGTGGGCATTGGGGAGTACAAATGCCGTGCTTGCTATTACAAAAGTTCTGCCTCCAATTATAAACCCTATCTGATTGCATAAATCAACTTCTGATTTATTACCTCCTCTGCACTATTCCGAGCATTGTTCATATGCCCAACCCATTCCATTTGATGTGTAGCCTTATCGGGTGCAGTTTTCTCCGCATCTTTGATAAAGCAATCCATAATTTTCTGTGCCTTAATATCGACATCGTGCAAATGCTTATGCAGTTTTCCGCTAATCATTAAAGCCGTATATTCTCCCTTCTTATGTTCCTTAAGATACTGCCGCCTTGCCCTGCCATATCTGCCGATTTTATAATTGACGTTAGGAGCTCCCAAATTTGGAAGATAATAATCTCCCGCTTTTGTATATGTACTGCCGTTCTTTTCAAATAATGATTTCATTGTAATTCCTCCTCAAAATCTGTATGTTTGTCTAAATAGCCGTTCTATATATGCATCATAGTCTATAAGCGTTCTGAAAATACAACCTGCAAGATATGCCGTTTCAGATTTTACATCTTTGGCAGCTCTGTAACATTCCATGGCTCTGTCCAAAATTTCCGGCATCATTTCATAAAGTAATTTGGACCGTATATCTTGATTTGTGTAGGTCACCCCGTTGACAGTTATATTAGGTTTGTTCCAAAGAAGCTCCATAGCTTTCCTTGCAAGCTGTTTTTCGGTTTTGGTTGAAAACTCCTTATCCCTTTCGGAATGAAAATAACATTCGTCAAGATAATAAGTGAATTTCTCTGTTTCTAAATCCACAACCTCACCTTCTTGTTGTAGTGGTTTTTGATAAAATAAGTATTGTTAAATGGTTATTGATATATTTATTTCCCGTCTTTATCGGATAGGCGGTGAGTGTTTAATACGGAGGGAGTGCCTCCGTATTATATAGGCAGTGACTCTATATGGTATAGGTTACTTGTCTGATGATTTTTGTCATTTGCGGTTTTCCGATACCGCATTTCTTTTGTGATAAATCCCTTTTCTTCCAAAGAAGCCGTTACCTTTCTCACCTGTGATATGCTTATGTTGCAATCCGCTGCGATTTTAGCTGCTGACGGATAACAAGTCCCTGTCTTTCTGTCGGCTTTCATTACAAGATACGCATACACAATAAACTCATACGCCGATAATCCGCACTTAAATATATCATTTTGCATTGTAAAGAAATTACCATTCACAAATACCCGCCTTTCTAACTTAGGTTATCGTTTTGAAGTCATCGGCTGATAATTTTTCGTTATCAGCCATAATCTCCCGCAATTGTTTCAAAAGTGCCTTGCACTCGCATGATGTTTCCGTTTCACATTCGGCACTTTCAAATGCTTCACGCAGCTTTTTTAATTCAAGAGCCAATCTGTCACTTTTGTATTTACCAACAGAAATTTCAATGCGTTGATACAGCAGTGATTTTATAAAATACTCGCCTTTGGGTATTCCGCAAACTTTAATTCTTGCCTCAAGTGCAAGTCGTTCCTCCGGCGAAACCCGAAAGCTGATTGTTGTATTGCGAAATCTGTTTTTATCAAGTCCGCTCATTGCAAATCCTCCCGATAAACTTTCTCTAACTTGTCCGACAACGCTCTTTGTTTATTCGGATAAATATGTGCGTAAATATTCATTGTTGTTTCCACTCGCTCGTGTCCCAAACGGTCAGCAACTTCAAGCGGTGTAATACCCATTTCAAAGAGAAGTGCGCAATGCGAATGCCGAATATCGTGGATCCGAATACGCTTTACACCGCTGTTTTTAATGCCTCGCTGCATTTCGTGTTCCATAAAATATTTGGTAACTTGAAATAATCTGTCGGTATCCTCCAAGCAATATATCGAATTCATGTAATCCTTGAGGTCAGCAAGCAAAAAATCGGGAACAGTTATCGTCCGTTTGCTTTTGGGGGTTTTGGGCAGTGTTATTACATCTTTTCCGTCAAGCCTTTGATATGATTTTGAAATGCTGATTGTTTTGTTTTCAAAATCTATATCAGCCGGAGTTAAAGCGAGTAATTCACCTAATCGCATACCTGTCCAAAACAGAGTCATAAACGCAGCATACGATTTCTGTTTATCCATAATACTGTCAATGAATTTATAAAACTCATCTTTTGTCCAAAATTTCATCTCATCAGCCTTGTTTTTACCCATTCCACCGGCTTTGCGGCAAGGATTATTCTGCAAGTCATAATATCGAACTGCATAATTGAATATCGCCGTAAGCTGATTGTTAATTATTCTGAGATATGTTTGTGAATAGCCTTGCGAAATCAACTCATTCTGCCATTTACGAATATCAGCAGCGGTTATACCGTTCATTCGCCTGTTTGAGAAATACGGCAAGATTTTCAAATCTATTATGTATTTCTTATTTCTCATAGTATTCTCTCGAAGCCGAGGAGTCATATCATCATAATAGAGCTTCAAAAATTCTTGAAAATTCATATTAAAAAAATCTGCTTGCTGTGACGCAAGAAAATTTCTGACATACTCCTCAGCCTCTCGTTTTGTAGCGAAACCGCGTTTTGTTGTTTTTCTGCGAACACCCTGCCAATCTGTATATCTGAATTGAATCAGCCACTTTCCCGTTTTCTTGTCTTTTTCTGCCTTCATAAATCAAGCCTCCTTTGCATTGTAACCAAACCATCGCTTTTCAAAGTACCCCTTCGGCACTTTCCCTGCAATTACAATAAAACCGTCTTTATCAAGCTCCTTGTTCAGCTTTCTTATGATTTTATAAGCATATCCCATAGATACACCCAACATATCCGAAAGCTCACGAGCCGTAATGTAAATTTTGTTATCCGCCATACAAATTACCTCCTTAATTTGTTGTTGCGGTGTCGCTACATTTATATTATAGCGTAGTCGCTACAATATGTCAAGAAGTAATTTTGAATTTTAATAGTTTTGTAACATTTGATGATTTTTGTTAAATGGTATGGACATTTTTATTTTTATGTGCTATAATAATAGCGACTAAACTACAAAAGGAATGAAATATTATGACTATCGGTGAAAAAATAAAGTATTTCCGCACACGCATAGGCATAACCCAAGCAAAGTTAGCCGAGCTTTCGGGAATACACCCCGTGTCCATAAGAAAATATGAAACGAACAAAATGGTGCCGCAAGCTCCGCAAATTGACAGAATAGCGAAGGCTCTCGGCATAAGCTCTTTTGCGATTGCCGGAATTGAGAATAATATACGGCTTGAAACAGTCGGTGATTTTATGGGACTTATGATTATGCTCATAAAGACAAAAATCATATCATTAAACGGCGAAAGAGAAGAAAACGGTATGCTGAACTCCCAAACTGTCAGCGTTGAAATAAATCCGTTTATCTCAAATTTCTTCAATGCAAAAATTGATAGTATAGAGATTTCTGCAAATAAAATCATGTACTACTTAAAATCCGATAAAGTATTGAGCGATATTTTGAAATGGGAGCGGATAAATTACAGATATGAAAAATGTGCCGCTGAAATTCACGGCACATCGGATAAAGAGCTTATAAATATTTTAAATAGCCTAAAAGAACAAAAAGAAGTTATTGAGCTTGAACTTCAACACTCGGATATTTCACTTAATGCAGGCGGCGGTATCTCGGTTAAAATTCCGCCGATAATATAGTGTGATACTATTCTGATACTGTAATTTTGTACTCAAAATGTACTCAAAAGGCAAAAAGAAACCCCGAAAATCCACTGTTTATGCGGGCTTCGGGGATTTTTCTGTTTACTCCCACTCAATAGTTGCAGGCGGTTTTGAAGTTATATCATAGACAAGTCTATTAACGTGTTTTACTTCGTTTACGATACGATTTGATGCTTTTTCTAGGACATCGAACGGTATTCTTGCCCAATCGGCTGTCATAAAGTCGGTTGTGGTTACGGCTCTTAAAGCAAGGGTATAATCATATGTTCTGCCGTCACCCATAACACCGACGCTACGCATATCTGTAATAACGGCAAAATACTGGTTTATATCTCTTTCAAGACCTGCATTTGCGATTTCTTCTCTGAATATAGCGTCTGCGTCACGCAAAATTTCAAGTTTATCTTCTGTAATTTCGCCTATAACTCTTACGGCCAGTCCCGGTCCTGGGAACGGTTGACGCCATACGAATTTTTCAGGCAAACCAAGTTCGATACCAAGCTGACGCACTTCATCCTTAAACAAATCACGAAGCGGTTCAACAATTTCTTTAAAATCAACGTGTTCCGGAAGTCCGCCTACATTATGATGGCTCTTAATAACAGCCGCATCACCTGCACCGCTTTCGATAACATCCGGATAAATTGTACCTTGAACAAGATAATCAACCTTACCGATTTTCTTAGCTTCCGCCTCGAACACACGGATAAATTCCTCACCTATAATCTTACGTTTCTTTTCGGGTTCTTTTACACCCTCAAGCTTACCTAAAAATCTATCCTGTGCATTTGCTCTGATAAGGTTAATATCAAACTGATTTCTGAAAAGATTTTCAACTTCATCGCCCTCATTTTTACGAAGAAGTCCGTTATCAACGAACACACAAGTAAGCTGCTTGCCTACCGCTTTATGAAGCATAACTGCCGCAACAGATGAATCCACACCGCCTGAAAGAGCACACAAAACTTTACCGTCACCAATCTTTTCACGCAAAGCCTGAATTGATTTTTCGGCAAAATCGGACATAAGCCAATCGCCCTTACAACCACAAACGTTAAACAAGAAATTCTTCAACATCTGCTGACCTTGTACAGAATGATTTACTTCCGGGTGATACTGTACCGCATACAATTTCTTTTCTTCATCTTCATAAGCCGCACACGGACAATCGTTAGAATAAGCAGTAATCTTGAAACCTTCCGGAATTTTATCGATATAATCCGTATGGCTCATCCAAACTACTGTATTTTTATCAACATTTTCAAACAACTTACTTTCAGAAGTTGTGATTTCCGTCTTACCGTACTCACTTACAGGAGCAGTATCAACGTGACCGCCAAGAGTATATGCCATAAGCTGACTGCCGTAACAAATACCCAAAATAGGAATACCAAGTTCAAAAATTGCCTTATCGTAGTGTGGTGATTTTTCGTCATACACACTGTTTGGACCGCCAGTAAAAATGATACCTACCGGATTTTTTTCTTTAATCTTCTCGATAGAATTTTTGTATGACATAACCTCGCAATATACGTTACATTCACGCACTCTGCGGGCTATAAGCTGATTATACTGACCGCCGAAGTCAAGTACAATTACTGTTTCATTCTGCATTTTCTTTCCTCCGTTTATTATATTATTTTAATTATATCATTAATCGACACTGTTTTCAATAGCTTTTACAAGTTTTAATGTTCTTTGCACGACCATTCTGTCACAGCTAATTTTATGACAGCCGTGCGTTCAAGCACGTTTTCGTTAAATTCATAATCGGATTTACCTGTATAGTGGTGCATGATTTGATTAAGTCCTTTAATTTTAGTGTCCCTGTCTGCCACTATTTTTACCTGTCCCTTACCCATAATGCTTTGATACAAATACGAATGACCGCAAGCAGTATCACTTGTTACAAGCTCATGTTTCGTATCTGTTTCAAAACTTATTTCGGGTTGATTATTGATTAGATCAATCTTCTTCCCCTCTGTCGCTCCGTGAAAATACAATGTAAGTTTGCCGTTATTATCTTCATATCCGAAGTTCATCGGAACAATATACGCACCTTTATCGTCCACCAACCCTATACGACAGCAGTCACACGATTTCAATATTTCAATCATTTTATTGTAATCCGTAACTTCACGTTCTTTTCTTCGCATAATCACAACCTCAGTTCTTGCTCTCCAAAATTATTGTAACAGGACCGTCATTTGTAAGTGATACTTTCATATCTGCACCGAACTCGCCTGTTTCGGTATGTATACCTTGTTCCCTGATATATGCAACAAATTTTTCATACATTTCATTTGCGCTGACAGGCTCCATTGCATTGCCAAAATACGGACGTCTGCCGTGTGAGCAATCGCCATACAAAGTAAATTGCGATATAACGAGCATACTTCCGCCGACATCTTCAAGGCTCAAATTCATTTTATCGTTTTCGTCACTGAAAATACGCAACTTTATAATCTTGTCTGCGATATACTTCATATCTTCTTCAGTATCACCGTTGCCGACACCGAGAAGAACAAGCAAGCCGTCATCTATTTTTCCGTTCACTCTGCCGTCAATTTTAACATCGGCATTCGTTACTCTCTGTACAACCGCTCTCATATGTCATACCCACTTTCTTCTATTATCATTTGCAAGCGTTCCCATTCTTCCATAAGGCTTTCGATTTTGTCCTGCAATTCTGTTATTTTATCGGTTATCTCGCCTGCTTTGACATAATCGGTTGCAATATCGGAATTTTCAAGCTCTTTAGAAAGTTCCTCAACCTCCGATTCCTTATTTGATATTTCCTCCTCAACCTTTGCAAAGCGATTAAGCGTTTTACGTTTTTCCGCCTCCAAACGCTTTTGCTCCTTATAATCAAGGTGACCTGCCGACTCTGTTTTCTGTTCTGTCTTAATCGTTTCGCGTGCCACAAAGCTGTCGTAATCACCGCTGTAACTTTCAACACCGTTCGGTGTCAAATACAAAATTCTGTCGGCAAGTTTATTTATAAAATATCTGTCGTGCGATACCATTATCATAGTACCGTCATAATCAGAAAGTGCATTTTCAAGAGCCTCTCTCGATTCAATGTCAAGATGGTTTGTAGGTTCGTCCATTATAAGCAGATTAACACTCTTAAGCATAAGTTTTACAAGTTCAACTCTCGCTCTCTCGCCACCGGACAACTTATGTATTTCCTTAAACACATCTTCGCCTTTAAACAAAAATACTGCAAGTGCATTTCTGATTTGAGTTTGAGTAAGGTTAGGATATTCATCCCATACCTCGTCTATAACTGTTTTATCCATATTAAGATTTTCTTGAATTTGATCATAGTATCCTATATGGATATTCGCACCGATTTTATATGAACCTTCCGTCTGCTCATAATCGCCCATTAAAATTTTAAGCAACGTCGTTTTACCACAGCCGTTCGGACCTAAAAGGAATACCTTTTCGCCCTTTTTAATAAGCATATCAACATTTGAAAACAATCTGTTATTATCAAATGCCATACCCAAGCTTTCCGTCTGAACAACATCTTGTCCGCCGCCTGCACAGGCCTTGAATGTAAACTCCATTTCTTCGGGCGACTGCATAGGTGCATTCAAATCTTTTTCAAGTCTTTCGATAACTTTCATTTTGCTCTCGGCAGTTTTGATATTTTTCTCTCTGCCCCAACGTCTTTGCTGTTCAACAACATTTTCAAGACGCTGAATTTCACGCATTGTGTTATCATAATTTCTCTGTTCGGTCTTTTTGTCAATCTCCCTTTGCACCATATATGCACTGTAATTGCCGTTATATGAACGGAAGCGACCGTTTTCAAGTTCAAAAGTCTTGTTCGTAACTCTGTCAAGAAAATATCTGTCGTGCGATATTACAATAAATGCACCGCTATAATTTCTTAGGAAATCCTCAAGCCATTCAACCGACTCTATATCAAGATGGTTTGTCGGCTCGTCCAAAAGCAACAAATTTGCATCGGACAAAAGAATTTTACCGAGTGCGACACGCGTTTTTTGACCGCCGGACAATTTGTCTACACACAAGTCAAATTCATCTTCCGAAAAACCCAGTCCCGTAAGTGTACTTTTAACTTTTGATTTATAATAAAATCCGTCACGTTCGGCAAATGCTTCCTGCAAAGAAGTTTGACGTTTTACAAGCTCGTCGATATTGCCGTTATTATTTTCTATATCGAAACGAATTTCATCAAGCTGATTTTCCATTTCGATTACATCGGCAAATACCGTAAGAGTTTCTTCCCATATACTCTTTTCACTGCCGTTTACGGAATACTGATCAAGGTAACCGACACGCAAGCCTTTATTCTTAAAAATTTCACCCTCATCATAATCCATATCACCTGTGATTATCTTAAAAAGGGTTGATTTTCCCGCACCGTTTACACCGATAAAACCGATTTTATCGTTACTGTCAACATTAAACGATACACTTTCAAAAAGCGTTTCATCAAGAAACATTTTCTTTATATTACTTCCATTAAGCAGTATCATAAATTACTCCTTGTATTTTAGTATTTCAACATATTTTCAACCATTGTCATTATGTCATATCCGTAATTAATATCAGGACACCAACGTCCGCCAAGTTGCTCGACATACTTTACCGTACCTGCCCAAGCTATACTCTTTACAACATAATATCTGTCGTGCGGCTCTCCTACGGGTGCAAGTCCGACATACGCAGCCATATGATTATAATGTGCTCTTACACCGTCCTCAGGTGTTGCAAAAGTTTCGTGATCCTCTGTTTTGTCACCTGTCGGTTTTTTAATTTTTATGCCTGCCCAGTTATTCATTTCAGGCAATACAGCACCGCCGTAATTTCCGTATGCTGTTTCTTTGCCGGCTTGCGCATACATCACTTCCGGTCTGATTCCGAAAACTTCTCCGTAATACCAATAAATCGGTGCTATATCAATAAATCTTTGGTGTGCCCCTTTTGCCTTTGCCCAAGCCTGTGCCTGTTCAACCGTTACCTGTGCGTTACCTGTGATTGAAGTTTTGTCTGCCGCAGGATTTACCACTCTGTAAAGGAACGTACAAGCCTCCGCTCTTGTAAGCAAATCTTTCGGACGTATATTACCGCTGTCACCAAGCATATACAAATTTGTTACCGCGGTTTCAAGCAAATTTTTATATGCGTCATCAACGCTTTGAGCGTCTTTAAAGCTGTAATTTGTGATTGTATAACTGTCAGCTGCCTTTTGACCGCTTGCTTTTACCAATGACGCCGCAAATTCTTCACGCGTTACATATTCACCGCCGTTAAATGACGAGCCTTTTTTCGGCATATAATCTTGAAATGCCTGTACATATTTATATGACCACTTATTTTTTTCCACATCATTAAATCGAACTGCTGAATTCGATTGTAAATTAAATGTATCTGTAAATATTTTCGCCATTTGTTCTCTTGTAAGATTTCCGCCGAGCATAAGGTCACCTGTTTCGTCACCCGAAATTATATTGTTTTCCAAGCAATATTCAACGCTTTCCTTTGCCCACGGATACTGTTCCTGCCAGCCTGCCGCCATAACAGGTGCAGACACCGACGCACAAATCACTGATGCCGATATTAACGATATTATTTTTTTTATAATAGAATGTTTCCTCATAGAATGTTTCCTCCAAGCCGTATATTTTACCAATAATATATTATATATCAAAAGCATACCGATTTCAACATCATAGTTAAAATTATTTTGATATATTACCAAAATATATATGTATCATATCTCAATTTACCGAATAAAATACATTTTTAAGGTTATTACTATACACAAAAGGAGTGATATTATGATAGAACAAGATACTGTAAAACTTTTAAGAGAATGTGACGCCGGTATAAAAATGGGCGTGTATTCAATAGAAGAAGTTCTCGGTGATGTAAACAACGGTAATTTCAAGCAAATGCTTGAAAAAGCAAAATCAGACCACCAACAACTTCAAGATGAAATTCAAATACTTCTTGACAAATACCACGACGACGGCAAAGATCCTAATCCTATGGCTAAAGGTATGTCGTGGTTTAAAACGAATATAAAAATTTCTGCCGATTCTTCGGATAATACGATTGCCGACCTTATCACCGACGGCTGTAATATGGGTGTTAAAACATTGCACAAATATCTTAACAAGTACAAAGCCGCCGATGAAAAGTCAAAAGATATTGCTAAAAAACTTATCAATATTGAAGAAGAACTTACCGTTGATATGCGTTCTTATTTATAATTTATTTAGATAAAAACGAAACAAATCTGAACTTTTTATCCATCATATTGCCGATAATGCCGACCGTTTTACCCATAGTAAACGCCGCAAGGACAGTTCCTATTCCCAATCCGTCAAGACGTCCGAGAAATATAAGCGTCATACCGGCAGTTACTGCCAAACACGTTACGTCAAAAATTATTTTGACTTTTGAATATGAAACGTTTATAATCTCCGATAACTCTCTCGGGAAAAGGTCTGTCGGTATTATCGGTAATTTACATCTGTTTGATAATGCTATGCCTATGCAAAGCAAGAAATAACTTACGACAAAGTATAACACGCACCAACCCAAATCGGTCGGTAAAATGTCTATCCACATTTTATGTACATCAAGCAATTCACTGAATATAAAGCCCACCACAAAGCTGAACAAATATTGCGGAACAAACTTTTTTCTAAGTATCATTAAACTCAAAACAAGCAATCCTTGAAAAATATATGTCCACGTTCCGAGCGATACTTTCGGAATAACCTCCGAAAACGCATACGGAACACTCGATATAGCCGAAATTCCCGCACCCGAATGTAACATAAGCACAACGCCGAAACTGTTGATTATAACCGCCAACGCAAGTGCCAATTCTCCTCTGAATATATGTAAATTTTCTTTATCCGTTGTGTATCCCTCCATTGTTTTTTGCCTTTGATTTACACATCGGGATTTATTATACCACAAAATTATTTCTGATACAACAGAAAAACTTCTATAACACAACGTTACAGAAGTTTTTGAATATCTATATTTTTAATTTTCACATTTTGTATTGCATTTTCGTTAAATCCGTTTACTTTTGCGTTAATCTTTAAATTTTCAAAAGTAAAATCAGACAATACATATTGACTTTCGTCTGTCTTGACATCAAAAAACGTATTACACTCACATTCGCAATTTTTCATTACAACATTATCCGCATAAGAAAGCGGCACATCTTCCCTGTCTTTCAAATCGTAAAACTGCGTCCACGGGTTTATATTAATAAAACTGTCAATTTTACCGTTTATATCTTCAACACTGATATATTCATAATGCTGAGGTGTATCGGGACGCATTTTAAGCCACAACAAATTTTTACCCTCTTTAATATTTATTCTTCTTAAAATTATATTTTTATTATGTACAGATTCCGAACCGCAAGTTAGGCAACCGTGACAGAAACCGTATGTACAATCTTCGATTAAAATACGTTCGTTAGAGCCGTTTTCGGATAATTTATCCGCCCAAGGACCTTTTCCGCCTTTCAGTACCACCGAATCATCATTAACTTCAAGATAACAATTTTTAACCAAAACATCTGTACACACGTCTATATCAACAGCGTCTGTACTCGGTGCTTTAATCGGCTTTGCCGGTGAAAATATATTGCAGTTTATATACTTGACGTGATGACATTTGTATATATGAGTAGTCCAATAGTTCGAATTTTGCAAGTGCAAATCGGCTATTGTGACATTACTGCTGTTTGATATGTAAACAAGTCTTGGACGCTGCTCGTCCTTGTTGGTACAGTTGGGATTCCATTCACGTCTCAGCCAAAACGCTCTCCACGATTTCAAACCGTTTCCGTCTATTGTACCTTTTCCGCACATTTTAAAACCGTCAACATTATCTGCATTAATCAACGCAGCAAAATACGGACACGTTTCACCCTCCATACGAGTTTGCATTATCTGATAATCGTAAATATCATCACTGCCCTTTAACACTCCGCCGTCCTCAATATAAAGATTTACCCCTTGTTTGAAAAACAACGCACCCGTAAGATATGTTCCTTTCGGAACTACTATCACTCCGCCGCCGTTTTCATATGCTCTGTCGATCAAATTCTGTATTTCTTTCGTATGTATCTTGCCGTCATCAAGGATATTGTAATCGGTTAATACATATTGCTTACCCAAATCACTTAATTCGGGTATCTTTATATCGTAAAACCACTTATCTATAACAGTTCCGTCAGGGAAAATTTCTTGTTTGTCCATATTAATTCTCCTATTTTTTTATTTAATTATATCACGTTACTTTGCATTTTGCCATATGTTTTGCTTGTTTTTCACCTGCATAATATGATACAGTAAAATAAATTTTTATAATATTGAAACTTTTTATATATTTTCTGTGTATATAATAGCGTACACATCAAAAAATAGTGCTATTTTTTACAACGAGAGGAGGCTTATATTTTGATTGATGAACAAAAACTTTTACATAATCTCAAAAAGCGAAATCGTAACAGCTTAGATGACATTATAAAAATATACACGCCGTATATAAGCGTGATTGTTTATAATACAGTCGGCTGTAAATTATCAAAAGAAGATATGGAAGAAATCGTTTCCGATACATTTTTTCTTTTATGGCAAAACTCTTTAAATATTGATGAAACCAAAGGCAATATGCGTTCATATTTAGCAACTATTGCCCGAAACACATCAAAGAATAAACTTCGCAAATATCATTCAAATGAAGTTCTGAATGAGCAAATTATATCAAGCGATTTAACACCTCAAGACAATATAATAAAAGCAGAAAACAGTCAATTTTTAACCGAACTGATTACATCACTCGGCGAGCCTGACAGTGAAATATTTTTCAGGTATTATTACTACAATGAAAAAATCAAAACAATTTCAAAAGCAATGAATATTTCCCTGTCGACAGTCAAAACAAAACTGTATCGCGGTAAACAAAAATTAAAAAACACTATTATAAAAAGGAGGGCTAATGATGAATAAACATTTAGCTAAATTACAAAAAGAATTAGATATTTCAGATACTCATAATATGCCGAGTACGGATATTATTCTGAAAAACGTAAACAACAAAATCAATGTTTCTCCTGAAGAAAGGAAGATTTATATGAAAAGAAAATATTTAAAAATAACATCAATCGCCGCCGTTATATGCGCACTTGCGGTTACAACCGCATTTGCAGCTGATTCAATCAGCGGTAAAATCGGCGAAATTATATCATATTTCCAAAATGACAATGCTGTCGAAATGACAAGCCTTGAACAGCTTGCAAATTTTAACGACTCAATCGGAAAAAGCATATCAAAGGACGGTTACACACTTACTCTCGACAACGTAGCCGCTGATGATAACTTTGTTCATGTATTTTATACAGTTACTTCTGAAAACGAGCCTTTTTACAATAGCTCTGACAATAACGCACCTATTTGGAGCAACAGTTTAAATGTTTCGGCAGACATTCGATGTGTTATAAACGGCAAGCTATCAGACGTAAGCAACAACAATCACGAAAGCGGATATTTTGTTGACCAACATACATATAAATGTGCGAAAAAATACAATGTGTCAGGATATAATATTCCGAATAAATTCAATCTTGAATTGTTTACATTTATATCAAAAGCAGATACTTCCGAAGAAAATTTTCCTGTCGCATTTACCAAATTGTTGAACGGTCAATATGACGGTATAACCGATGACGATAAAAACTCAGTGTGGTACATTTCAACCGATATTGACAAATCAAAAGTCAAGGTTAGTAGTATAACAAAAGACATAAATTTAAAATTGCCTAATTCTGACGCTACTGTTGAAAAAGCCGTATTTTCACCATTCGGCAATCAGCTTGTGATTTCAACCCCATCAACAGGTGATCCTGATAATGTCATCGCAAATATTGACAGTTTTGCTTTGTATGACGAAAACGATACTTGCCTTGATATTTTAAACTCTGATTTAAGTGTAAATGGTGACGGAAGTTCACGAAATTCACTTGAATTTCTTAAAGCAAACAAGGATACAAAACAGTTAAAATTCGTACCTGTTAAATACTCATACAATACAGAAGATTGCGATACAATATTTAACAGTGTCGGAACATATCCTATTGAATACAAAATTAACGACTATGGCAAAGTGATTGTAACCGGTATCAGAATTACAGACGGTGAAATTGACATTGATTATTACAAAGACGGTTTTGTTCCATATGATCCTGCGTTTGTTCTTCAAAATGACAACGGCGAAAATGCCGAACCAGGCGATAAATTCAGCTCAACATTATACACCGATGTAAATTACGAAACTAACAGCTATACTGCAAGATATGTATTTGAAGCATATGACGATAACGGTAAACTATTACCGATACCCGAAAGTTCAAAAGCAGACGCTCTAAAACAGCAATTTACAAAACTCGGTGTTGTTAAAACAGATTACTACACTCTTGATTTTGACAGTGCCGTAACAGTTAATCTAAAATAGTTAAAAAGGTGTCAAGCCCAAGTGAACATAATTTCAAAAAACTGACAACAAAAAAGAGCCTCCTATGGTAAAATGAAACCATAGGAGGCAATTTTATGTCAAGAAGTTATCGTCATATACAAGAATGTAACAAAGAAATTATTGAATTAAAGCATAACAGCTGTCCGGTTAGACAAATATGTGAACAATTTGGATTTAGCAAAAATACTACTCTATATTATTTTGAATGTTCATTACAGAATACACGGCAAGAAAATAAGAGGGAGAGAAGAAATCTTATTAGGGGTAACAAGTAGACCGTATATTCTGAAATCAACAATCAACTCCATCAATTATCACATATATCGGCAATAACACCGGCTAAAGCATCTCCCATCTGCTTATATCCTATTTCAGATGGATGCACCCAATTAGTTATATGTCGTTCAAAATGTTCTGAATATATATTACTTTTTATGTAATCACTCTGAAATCCATTCACTGTATCACATACAGCAAGCATAGGACATACAAAAATATTCTCGTTTCTGCGTCTGTCAAACAAGTCTGTAATTGCACTGCAAGCCATTTTTATACAATATTCATATTGTTTCGCACTGCTTTTACAACCAAGTTGTGTACCCCATGAATATTGATCGCCACCACATATAGGGAGATTTATGATAATTTTTATGTTATGATTATATCTATGTATCGCCTCTATCATATTATTAAGGTTGCATATAAATTTATTTAATTCATTGTCAAATTCAGAATAACTGCATATTTGAAATTCATTTGCACCGAATAAAATTGAAACAATATCAGGAGTCGGCATTGAATAGCGCTCAATATATTTTGAAAAATCAAATTTGAACACAGGATTTTCACAAACAACATCATATATTCCTTTACTATAACGATACAGTTTATCATTATCGCAAATAACCATTCCGTCTTGTATTGGCGTTACAGCTGTTCCTATATGACTGTAATCTGTATTTGAACTAAGCATATATTCATAAAATTTTTTATCGCCGTAATATTCTTTACCGTCAAATCCTTCAGGAAATAAGAACGGAGAAATTCCCCAACCGTCATCTGTATATTTTTCAAAATACGCACTGCCAGTCCAACCGCCTCTTCCTTCGTGATTTACATTATGACTGATATTTCTTAAACCTATTGTATTAATATTTTTTAGTTTATTCACCATATGAGCGATGTAAGTTTCAGCCATAGTCATACTGTCACCGATGCAAAGCAAATTAACGGGCGGATATTCTTTTTTCTCAAATATTTGAACGCGGCAACTCTTTTCAGCAAGCAATTTGCCGTAATATCCATAAATCTTCAACGTAAGCAAAAAAGTATCGGCTATGTCATTAAACTCTTCCAACCGCCAACAATTACCGAGATTTTTGCCGAATTCACACTCAATCTGAACATCATATTCTTCAGAGTATGGATAAATAATATTTTTATAATATATCGAATACTGTTCAAAGTCTGTATATATACTTTGATTTTTGACATCTCTTAAAACAGAAATTTTTTCAGGTAATATTATAATAGGCTTATCACAATGCATAATCATTTCATCCTTTGGTTTAATGTATGTGATACGCGGCATAATGCCGCATATCACATTATAAAAGTTATTTATACATAGGTCCGTAGTTTTTGCAAGCCGCATAATCTGCCGCTTGAGAATCTTCTGTACCGAAAGACGACCATACGTGCGGACGGTATACCTTTTCATCAGCTACATTGTGCATCGTTACAGGAATTCTCAACATTGAGCAAAGTGTTATCAAATCAGCACCAACGTGTCCGCCGATTGTCACACCGTGATTAGCGCCCCAATTAGCCATTACACTGTATACATCAGTAAATGCACCCTTACCTGTAAGAATCGGAGCAAACCATGTTGTCGGCCATGTAGGGTCTGTACGTTTATCAAGTTTATTATGAATATCATCATCAAGATTGCAAGTATATCCTTCTGCTATCTGAATAACAGGTCCAATACCTTCAACGATATTCACTCTAAGCATTGTTACAGGCATTTCTGCTTTTGTTCTGAAGTGGCTTGAAAAACCGCCGCCTCTGAAATATTCATAATCTGCTCTGCACCAATCTGTTGCATCAATACAATTTTGAATATCTTCATCAGTCATATTCCACCATTCTTTTTGTGTACCGTTGCCGTTCTCGTCTTTTGCAGCACCTGTACAATCAAGTGCCGTTGCACCGGAATTAATAAGGTGAATAATGCCGTTAGCGGCTTTACCTGTAAGTTCTTTACCTGTTACACGTTTTACGGCGTCCGGTGACCAATATGTACGAACATCGTGGAATGCAGGTGCTTTACCTGTAACAAGTGTTGCCAAAAGCATCGAAATACCGTTTAATGTATCATTTTCGGTTGCAAACGGAGTAGGCATTTTTTTGCCGTTCCAGTTGAATGACGATGCCATAATTGCCTCTGTAAAATCAGCGTTAGGCAACCAATCTGTCCAGTGTCTTTGACCTTGGAAACCGCCTACTATTGCATTCTTTCCAAGTGCCTCTTCATGCCAACCAAGTTCGGCAAGTTTTGGATTTCCGTAAAGAATATCATTTACGATTAACGTAAACTTAGTGATAAATTCCCAATCCTTATCTGCCGAAACGACTTTCGATTTTGTAATAATGTCAGGCAAGTTTTTACCTGCATTTTTATCAAAGCCTTCTTTGCAGTTTTCTTTTATCCATTTATATGCTTTTTCATACTCATCTTTATCATATATACCAAGAGTAATTCTTCTCAATATTTCTGTCAAATCAACAAATTCAGCTCGTATACCAAGATACTTTTGCATAAATGACATATCACAATATGAACCTGCAATACCCATTGCGACACTGCCAAGGTTCACATATGCTTTGTTCTTCATTTGACCGACCGCAACAGCACCTTTCGCCCAACGAATCATTTTTTCGGCAACATCTTCAGGAACTGTGTTATCATCAATGTCCTGCACATCGTGTCCGTACATCGAAAATGCAGGAAGTCCGCGTTGTGCAAATGCAGCCATTACTGCGGCAAGATAAACCGCACCGGGACGTTCCGTTCCGTTAAAGCCCCATACAGCTTTTACTGTATCCGAGTTTAGGTCCATTGTTTCTGAACCATAGCACCAGCATGGTGTTACAGCCAATGTTGCACATACATTTTGTGTTGAAAAATAATCGTTGCATTTAGCCGCCTCAGCGCCTGAACCTATTGTACAAGGTGAAATTACACATTCAACAGGTGTTCCGTCTTGATAATGCACATTACTTTCAATAAGTTCCTTTGCGGCATTTGCCATAGCCATTGTTTTTTCTTCAAGGCTTTCTCTGACGCCGCCCCAACGACCGTCTATTGTCGGTCTTATTCCTATTCTTGGTTTCATTTTTATTACTTCCTTTCTGTTTTTAATTAATTATAAGCATGAATATAATACATTTCTCAGCCTTGGCTGATAATATTCTTCTTGTGGGTTTAACATATGGTGTGCATAGAAAAGTGCAACTTTTTCTTCTGTATCGGCAATTATTGTTGCACCTGCCGCACCTCCCCAACCGATTTCACCGATTGAACTGTTTGAACCGCTTTCGGCTTTATCTATAAGCGTTCTTACACCTAATCCGTAACCGTAACCTCTAAGACGTCGCCAATTCATAGTTTTACGCTGTGCCTCATTTAATTGATTTGTTTTCATCAGTTTTACTGTGGCACTGCTAAGTATACGATTATTATTAAGTCCTGTTCCGCTATTTGCCAAAGCCGCCGCAAACTTGGCATAATCATCGACAGTCGTTATTATTCCTGCACCTCCACTGTCATAATTCTCACCGAATACAAGTTCATTGCCGTATGCTCTTTTGACAACTCCGCTTGTATGTTCTTTTTGCTGAAGTTCTACAATGTTCTTCGTATCTTGTATTTCGTATATATATTGCGGAGATATTATAACATCGTTCGGTGTATGGTAATATGAATTATTCATATCCAACGGCTCAAATATATGTTTTTTCATATATTCCGAAAATCTCATTCCCGAAACTACTTCTGCCAATACCGCTAAAACATCGTGACAAAGGCTGTAATTCCATCTTGCACCCGGTTCAAATAAAAGCGGTTCTTCCGCAAGACATTTGATGACTGTTCTTGTATCCATTTTACCGTCGGTTAGCTTTCTTGCTTTTTCAAATGCAGGTGTGTTTGTAGCATATGACAAACCAGCCGTCATAGTAAACAAATCTCGAATTGTTATCGGATTTTCTGCCGCTTTTATTCTGTCACCGTCTTTTACATACATTTTTTTAAATTCAGGAAGATATTCATATAACGGATCAGACAACAAAAACTTTCCCTGTTCATACAGCTGAAGTGCCGCCGTTACCGTTGCCACCTTTGAACACGAATAAATATATAACTGCTCCTCACCTGTCTTTTTTATTTTTTTCTCAAGGTCAGAATATCCCGAACTGTATTCAAATACTTTCTTCCCGTCTTTATAAATAACGACACTGTTACCCGGAATAATCCATTCCGTCAGACTATTCATAAAGTTTTTCATATATTCAAAATTCATAGTGTCCTCCTGTTTTGTGTGTCAAATAACTACGTTCACGTTTTTGTCATCGTCTTTTATAAAGATTTTTTCGTTCTTTGTTATTGTAATATTATATTTTTTTCCTCTGAAAACTCTTGTGACTTTCGCCGGAAGAAGTTCTTTCGGCAAACATGGGTCAATTTCAAGTCCGTCCCACTTTGCCCTTATTCCAAGCATATATTGTGTAACCGCAATATACATCCATGCCGCAGTTCCCGTAAGCCATGATACATTCGCCAAACCGAATTTATCACTTTCAGGTCCGAAAATATTTGACGCATAAACGTAAGGCTCTGCCTTATATCGCCACTCTCCGGCTTTTTTCTGTGCCACCATAGGCAATAACTGATGATAATATTTATAAGCTCTTTCAGGTCTTTTTAACATACATTCCGCTATGATTGCCCATGTATTTGCGTGACAGAATACACTTCCGTTTTCGCCGCAACCTTTATTGTAATAAGTTAATGGGTCTTCTTTTGACGGATAGTCCTTCATTGACGGATGAATTTTTTTAATACCTAAATCCGTATCAAGATATTCATTTACACTGTCCATTGCGGTTTGTCCGTTTTCACCCATACCGCTTATAACAGACCAGCTTTGTGAATTAAGCCATATTTTTGCCTGTGGCTCTTTTTCACTTCCGATATACCTTCCGTCATCTGTGATACAACGAATATACCATTTTCCGTCCCATGCTTTCTCATTTACAAGTTTCTTTTGTGATTCATATATATCAAGATACTTCTGCTTATCTTCACCTTTAAGTTCAGCTAATTCCGCAATCATTCTAAGAACAGTACCGAACTGCATACCTGTCCATATACTTTCGCCTTTTCCCTCACGGCATACTTTATAAAGCATATCGTTCCAATCAGATGCAAGCATAAGCGGGAAACCGTTTTCACCGAGATTATTCATACAAAATTCAATAGATTTTTTAATATGTTCCCATACGGTAGCACTGCCGCCGTCATAAAAATCTATTACTTCATCAAGATAATCTAGTGTTCCCTCTTCCATAATGATATGATAGCACGTCATTACAAGCCATAAATGATTATCGCTGTGTATTCTTTTAACTGGTTCCCAGCCCTCTAACGGGAAACAATAATGATTGCAATGTCCATCCCGATATTGTTGTGTAAACAGTAAATTAAGTTTATTCTTTGCTCTGCGTAAGTTAAACGGAATCATTGCCAAAATATCTTGTGCGGTATCTCTTACTCCGACGCCTCGAAATGTGCCTGTTGCGTAATAGCTTATATTTCTTGAAAATTGAAAATTTCGTTCGGCTTGATAAGGATTCCATACATTAATCATAAGTTGAGTATCTTTATCCGGTAGTTCACACTGGAATTTACTCAAATAGTTATCCCACGATTCACACAACTTTTTATAAGAATTATCAACGAAATTCTTTTCTCTGCAATGATGTACACTTGCTTTTACTGCATCCTCCGTCATAGCTGTTCCGAGAAAAATATTTACATCTTTTTCTTCTCCAGCTTTCAAATCTAAATCTATTTGCAATGCAAAACACGGATCACCGCCGTAAAGAGTAGAATTTGTGCATTTTCCTTTTTCAACATTCTGCGGATTTTCTTCACTTCTGTACGAGCCTACAAATTCATCTCTATCACAGTCAAATGCAGTTGTCGGTACATCTGTTGCAAAATATACCAAAGGTGTTTGGTCAGGTTTCGGTTGGTCCTCAACACCGTATTTATAAACTAAAATATCATCCATATTGTAAGCGGTTAATTGATGTTTGTTATAGCACTGCCATTGTAATTCACGCATAAATTCCATCATACCCAGTTCAACATACGGAAAAACAGTAATTTTGCGGTCATAATTTGATTTTATCTTTAAATTCCATATAAGTGCATTTTCATATTCACCGACAAAATATGTACTTGTTATTTCAAGTCCATTCTTTTCAGCCTCAAATCTTGTATATCCCATACCGTGTGTGGAACTCCACTTATCAGGCTTTGACTTGCACGGTTCATTTGTCGGACACCAAATATCGTCATTATCCTTGATATATGTATAAAATCCGCTTCTGTCGGTTGGTAAATGGAAAAAACGGTAATGATTAATTCTCCATATTTGAGGAGATTTATAAAAAGCAACACCTCCGCCGGCTTGTGAAATCATTGTATGAAACGTACCGTTTGAAAGGTAATTCATCCATGGTGTAGGTGTATTATATTTGTCAAATGTTATTTCCCTGTCATTAAATTTATACATTTTTGTCTACCTTTCTATACATTTTTGCAACCTCATTTGCACAATGTTGTGCAATAGTTATTTCACTGTCACTGACACTTTCATCAAATTCATTGAAAGTATTTCCGATACAGCTTTTGCCTGTCAACATCTCGTACCATATATATCCCAAAGCCAGTCTTCCTACGCCAAAAGAAGAATGAAATGTATCACGATGGATTTTCTCTATACCCGATTTTATAAGGTTCTGAAAAGTTTCACCGCTTGGGATAATTTCTACATTTCCGATGTCCTTTGCGGCTTGTTCATATGCTGATTTTAAATCAGCAAACATTTCAATTTGATCTTTGTATTTCATTTCTTCATTAAGTCTTTTGCTGTTTTGCTCATATGCCCAAGTTTGATGTATCATAATTTTTGCTTTCGGTGCGTGAATATGTACATAATCGGCAAGTGCATTCAGATACGGCTGATATGTATTATAATCAACGCTAAGCGAACTGGCTTGTTGCAATGTTACAACGTCCCAAATATCGCTTTGAAGAGCTTGTTTTATTGACACTTTTATGCCTGTTCTCACACCGTTAAATTCAAAATCATAATCCGCCGCGTCATTATGTATATTTACATAATGTCTTGAAAGCGGACAACCGCCTATGAACAAATTAACCGTTTTCATATCCACACCGTCCGCTTTTGCTATTCCGTGTAAATAACGCATTGCGTCGTTTGAAAAACTGTTTCCTATAGCTAACACTTTCATTTTGTTTCCCCTCATTCAAACACAACCATCTGATGACACTCTATCTTATCTAATTTTACTGATATATAGCCATTTTCATAAGTAAAATCTATATCTTCCTTTTGAGGTGCAAGATATACTTTGTTTATTTTCTTATCAGTTTTGATAGCTAATTCAACGTTGTATATCGGCACTATATCCTCGATTACTTCTATACCGTTTCCTCGTTTTACGGGACTTGCATATAGCAAATGACATATTAATCTGTCACTCTGTTTCATCAAAGTTACTATTCCTTGTGCAGGAAGATTTGTTTTTAAAGTCTTTGCAGTGTCAAGTAATCTGTCAAGAGCGAATATTGCCATTTGTTTCAAATGCAATTCGCCACTTTGAGCATAATCGGCAAATATATTCCACGCAATATATATTCCGTCTTTACCCTCTGTCATTCCCGCACCGCCGTATTCACAGCTGTTTGGAGTATGCTGATGTGAGCAGAAATGTGCTCTTGTACGGTTAAAATAAGGATTTTCTCTTATTCCGAGTTCGTTACCGATACAACGAATTTTTTCACCGTTGCCGTACATTATATATCCGGTATCACCCATATCTTTTATTTTTTCTAAAGGTCTGAAATAATCCGGTTTATACGGATTTTCTTTTATCCATTCAGCACCGAGATTAAGGCAAAATTCATTGCTGTTTTCATACAGTGCAGACTTACCTGTTGCAAGAACTTTTCCTCCGCAATCACAAAATTCTCTTAAACGTTTTGCAAAATCAATATCAGCGCGGATAACATCAGGCAAAATTATAACTTTGTATTTACTTAAATCCGACTCAAAGTCAATAACATCAAATAAATATTTGCCCTCAAGCATAATCCGGCATACACCGCTTCCCGAATCATCGACTTTTGTCATTTGCCCTGTACTCAAATCACCAACATATGCCTCAGGACTGATTATTGCAATATCTGCTACTGATTCAACATTATTAAGCCATTCTTCTTTTTCTTCCAATTCTGAATATGCAGAGCCTATCAAGTCGTATGTTACCATATCCATTTCACCGCTCGGTGAAAGTTGATCTCCTACGGAACATTTTGCACCGTTTGCGGCGGCAAGTGCCACTTCAAACCTAAGTGCATTAGGATGTTTAAAACCGCCAAATTCGCCCCATGAGCCGTGGAATTTCCCTGTCATACCAAGATAATCGACTCCGAGTCCTTGACAATATCTTGCCGAAAAAGGAAAATGGTCATATCCCCAACCACCTGTCGGCAAGCTTTCAAGTTCCAAATGCGTGTTGTAATTCACAAGGTCACGTCTGCCTTGTCTTATATGTCCGCCATTATGAAAAAGCGGTAAATTCGGTTTATACTTATCAACTGCCGCACGCGTTTTTTCTGCATAGCGTTTATATACCGTTTCTGCGTGTTTTAGCACATCATTTTCATCATACGGATTTAGCCCCAATTCTTCTCGTTCCGCAATGCAGTTTTGACAATAACACGGCTGAACACCAGCTATATCAAGAAATATTCCGTCTGCGTCATAGTTCTTGCAAACTTCTTCAATTTGCTTTACAAGGTAATCCAAATACGGAGATGACATACACATTTTATGGTATCCCGGTTCTGTAAAATCTTTTGCCCAAGTAGTAGACTCGTCAAGATTTCTTACAAGCCATTCAGGATGTCTGTGTGCCATTTTTTCGTCAAGACCCGCTGACAAATATATCGGAGTTTTAACGCCTATCTCGTGCGCCGCCTGTATTTGTGCTCCAAGTAAATCAAAATCCAAATGAGGATGTATTTCGTTTGCTTTTGACGGATGATATGCCCAACCGTGGTGACATTTTGAAAATAGTGTAATCGAATTTATATGTCCTTTTTTCAGTGCAGTCTGAAATTGTTTTTTATCAAACTTTTTGCCTATATCTTCAATATGTTCACTTGTATGAAAATCAAGATGTACCTGTCTGAATCTCAATTATTGTCAGCTCCTTTCGTGCCATATATTATCTCAAATCTATTGAATAAATATCTGCGATTTCGTTTCCGTTGGTTGATGTTAAAGTAAAACGAATTGCTTTTGTGGTTTTTCCGATTTTGATTTTTACAAGACGTTGATGATTTTCCTTTATCCCGTCAATTTCTTGCCACTTATCATCAGCGTTTTTAATTTCTATTTTCATATCTTTAACAAGAGTTTTCGGTACGTTAAGTGCCGGAGCATTTTTATGTACATTACAGGTATTCATTTTCTCGGGAATATATTTTCCCGCACCTGTTGTTTCTCTGTTAAGGTCGCTGTTAAATACAAATCTAACTTCATTTATTGCCTTTTCACTTTCAAATGAAAATGTTACAGTATCACCGATTTTACCGCTCCAACAATTTTTATCATCACCGTAATGTCTTTCAATACCGTTTAAAAGCAATTCGGCATCTTCACCTGTTGATGTAATTGTTGCACTTTTTGTAAGTTCTGAAATCTTTGTTTTGCAGTAAGGCAACCAACAATCATCATCCATAAGCATTTGTTGCAACTCGCAAATATATTTTTCAGAAATTTCTCTTGGTGTTGCATTGTTTTTTATCGCTATTGCCGACGCAGTTCCGACCGCTTGTCCAAGCAATGCACAAGTAGCCATAACTCTCGATGCGCTCATTGCAGTATGCGTAACACTGATATTTCTGCCTGCAAAATAAAGATTTTCGATATTAACCGAATATAAACATCTGTAAGGTATTCCAAACGGTGATGGTGCAGGATGAAATATATTAGGCTTATCCTTAGTGTTTATCCCTGCGGGATTGTGGTCATCCATTGTCCAACCGCCGTATGCTGCAATATCATCAAAATGACCTCCGTCTCTGACATCGTTTTGATTCATTATATAATCTCCGACATATCTGCGACTTTCACGTTTTCCCGGAAGAAATCCGACAAATTCAAGTTCACAGTTATCCGCGTCATATTCACCACTGTTTTTCACAAAATCCCATATACCGTATGCGATGCTTATAAGCTCATCACGAAGTTTTTCTGTGTCGTGAATAGTGTCACCTTCACCGCCGAGTTCCATATACCAAAAATTTTCTTCTGGATCATTCATATCAGGCAAACGATACGGTAAGTCTTCTTTCGTAAACTTTCTTGCCCAAGACGGAGCAATAAATGTGTGCTTTTTATCTGTTTCCCTTGCCTGAATAAGACACGATAATCCCATTGTTTTCTTATCGGCTTGCTCAGGCGCTATGCTTTCGCCGAACTCATTTCGGCTTTCACGTCCCCAACGATATTCTGCACCCGAAAGAGGTGCGAGAATGCTGTCACCCGAACAATCAGCAAACAATTTTGCTTCAATTATATGATAACATTGCGTTGTGGTTTGCCAACCGATAACTTTTTTTATTTTTGAACCGTCCATTTCTATATCATTGCATGAACAATTCAAAATCGGCGTTATATTTTTTTCATTATTGATAAGTTCAAACAGTATAGCGTCCCACATTGGATAACGTCTGTAAGGATTTCTGTAAAGGGTTTCAAGTGCAATTTCTTCAATAATGCCTGTTTCTCTGTTGTTTTTACCGTGTGCACCGCACACCCACATTCTGATTTCGCTTGACGCATTGCCGCCGTATACAGGGCGGTCATGCATAAGTGCAACCTTTATTCCGTGACGTGCCGCCGCAACCGCCGCACACATACCGGCAAGTCCGCCGCCTACAACACACAAATCAACTTTGTGATAAATACCTTTAAGGTTTGTATTCATTTATTTTCGCTCCTTTCAAGTATTTTTTATGTTAAATTCAAACTTTGTTTCAACCGTTTTTGTTTTAACAATATGTTTCAAATCCACTGTATAGACTGTTTTTTGCTTATTATAATTTGACGCATATGTCACTTCGTTTATTTTACATTCAAAATCAGAAATATTGTAACACATCTCTGTATTTCCGATTTTTAAACCGTTTTCACATTCAATAGGTTTAACATCAAAAACAAAATGCTCCGTAACATCATTTTTATCTGTGTCAAATGCGAAATTATCGTTTAAAACAATTTTATCATCATAAAATTCAAATTTTCGTGTTAATTCTTTTAATGAGCAATCATTGTAAGCATCTTTACAATCTATTATAAGTTCATTTTCTGTGGCTTTCACAATATTTCCGCGATATTCTTCACCTTCTTGCTGTACAATTACGTTTACTACAGGCACACTGTGTGCCAATGCTGACGGCGGAAAATATTTATATCTTTTTGAACTGAAATAGTCCGACGTATATTCGCCTCTGCCGGGGTCTGTTACTATTTTATCGCCACCGACATTTAACAAAAATACGCCTATATCGTTATGATTATGTGATTCTTTATTATCCCCCGCTTTTGCGGCAAATTCATAATTACTTGTTCTTTTTATATACCAACCTGCATTTTTAAAATAATCAAAACCATTTTCTGATTCTGTTTGTACTTTAATGTTATTTTTTCGCCATGCAAAATCTCTGATAAGATGAGCAAATCTGTAACAATCATCACCGTCAAATTCAAGCGAGCAGTTATCATCATGTACTGCTATTTGGCTGTATTTTTGTTTTAAAAAGTGTATTAAACCGCTTCTTTGCGTAAACTTATCTCCGCAATCGGAAAATGTGACTGTATTATTATTTTTAAACCATAATTTTTGCGGAAATACTGCAATATTTTCAACTTTTTTATTATCGAAAAGATTATCTTTTCCGTCACTGTACTGATACAATAACTGTGCGAAGTATGTAAAATACCCAAAGCCGTATGCCCAATAATTTATTCCCTCTACACACGCACCGTCATCACCAAAACCTTTTAGATAATATTCCAAAGTTTCCTTTATTCGCGGTAAGACTGTTTTAATTTCCTCATCAGTTCCGAAGTATAAAAATGCACTTCCTACACTTCCGGCACATACGGCAGACCAGTTATTCTCTAAACAATCCCAACTGTTTTTTCTGCCTGATAAATAAGGTTTTAACACACGTCTGTAAACTTCATATTTAATTCTTTCGACTATGGTTTTATCAAGCTTATCGCTTAATATATGCGAAATTTCAGTCAATGCAAATGCCGTTTCAGACGCAAATAAATCAATATGCGTTATACAATTTTCAATATCGGTATTTTGCGGAATATGTGCCGGCAAAGCCCAAGTAAATTCATCAAGGATTGACCATATAATATCTTGCAGGCACAAGCGGTATTTTTCATCGTCATATAAAATATTTAGTATTGCAAAGTCGTTCAATCGTCTTCTATGCAAAAAATACTCATATTCATATTCTTTTCGACTGCCTGTAACATAAAACTTTTTAAAAGATGTATATGTCAATGCGGCTATGTCTTTATTTGCGAATTTTTCTGAATCCGACTTTATTCTCTCAACCTGTTGTTTCAAAAATGCATCGTTTTTTACGTTTTCTTTTATATTTTTATTCTCTGTAAAAAGTCTGTTTGTCATTTTCTACTCCTCAATAAAACCTGCTTTTGTCACGCATTCAAGCCATGCACGAGCCATTATTTCATGTCCCGCATTTGTCGCATGAATACAATCGACCGACCAATGTTCCGGAGGTGCAATTTTTAATGCCTCTTGAAATTTTTCAAAATACGGTACAAACACCGCATTATATTTATCAGCAAGTTCCTTTACTATCTGACGGCGCTCCGTGAGTTGTCCGTTCCAAACGTCCCAATCTCTGACTATATCACGACCAAGTTCGGGAGTATTATTTGTAATCTTAAATAGAAACGGTTCTCCAAGCACCAATTTTAAATCTTTATTCTTCTCTAATGCCTCATTTATCATTAACTCATATATAAACTTAAATTTCTTTGCGTCCGCACCTTGATTCATACGTATTGCAAAGCCAATATCATTCACTCCGCTTAAAATACTTAAAATATTACAATCAATATTTAATGCGTCCTCAATCCAGCGACTGTATGTATCGGCAATACGACTGCCGTTATACGCTTTATTCCATACTACAGTATCGGGATAATCGCATAAAAGCTTTGACGCAATCAGATTAACATAGCCGTAACCGTATGCTTGAACAGGATTATGACCTGTTTTATCTCTTCCGCAATCTGTAAGTGAATCACCTTGAAACAATATCTTTAACATAACTATTTCCCCTCTTTTATTCTGATTTTTCCGTACATATGTGCTGTTTTGTCCGGCATTGTAGAATGAAATAATGTGTATGGGTATCTAAGCATACTCGTTTCTTCAACTTTTGCCTCAAGTTCCATAAGAAAACTGTCTGTATTTTTACTGATACCTAATTTTTCAAAAGTTAATTTTACTGTTTCGCCTTTTTTTAGTTTAAACGGCGTTTTTACTATTTCTTTAACTTTCGGTTCATTTTTGAAAACATATGTAATTTCAGCCGGGCATCTAAGTTGCGGTGCCGGTACAAGTTCATTGTCTTTTTTCAAAAGTGCATATATTTCGCCGAAGTCTGTTTCCTCTGCCGAAAACATAACTTCGCCCTCTGCACTCGGTACAGGCATTGCAGTGTACAATAAAAATTCAGTTGTCTTTTCAGAGTCGTTCATTATGATAAGCTCACTGTCTTTCACCGCAATTCTTACTTCCGCACATTTTGTATTATAGTAATTTACAAATTGATATTTCGGACAATCGTTTATATTTTCCGACACAATCATAGGCAATTCCGAATACAGGAATGTATTTTCTATCTCATTCTTATTGTTTTTTAAATAAAAAACATATTTACCCGCTTGCAATTTCAAATTAAATTCGTATGATTGGCTTTCATTCGGGTCGATGTTGTATTCAAACGACTGCTCTTTTTCGGTATTCTTTGGCGATATTGCAAATGCAGCCGTTCCATTCATCGCCACATCACTTTTATTGTGAAGTATTACTTTTACAGTTCCTTTATAAAATCCGTTATCTGGTTTAAAATCATCTTGCATTACTATTTCAGACTCAAGAACTGTTCTTTCATTTTTCAAATTATCCGCCGTAACTGAAATTCCGTCTACGAATTCATATACATTAAGTCCGAGTTCTTTTGGAGTCAGTGCATATTTTCCGTTTATATTAATGTTGTGAAAATTTACATTTCGGATATTGTGTTTTTCGCTAAATCCCTCAATTCTTGAATTAGATAGCAATATATCGTTATTATCAGTTCCTAAATATTTGATATTTGAAAAAGTAATATTTCGTATATCGCCCATTTTATTATCTCGGTTCCATACAGAGTCTGCAATACGAATATCAAATAATTGTGCGCCGGGAGTATCTTCTATTCGGATATTATCAAATACAATATCAGATACTTCTGCGTGATCGCCGTGATGAATACCCATAAGCGGATAACCTGTATCAGAATGAATTATATCTATATTCTCAAATTTTATATTCCTCACTTTGTCTGCTCTGAGTTCAACGCCTACTTCCATAGGTCTTGCAAAATCATTCCATAATACAGAATTTTTAAATATGATATTTTCACAGTTTCCGGTACCCAGTGCTTTTACAACAAACGAATCATCCCATACTCTCGTGAAAATATCGGACACGGTAACATTTCTTGAACCGCAAATATCAATACCGTCGGAATTTCCTCTGCACCCAAATATTTTGACATCTGAAATATTTACATCATCACAACCTGTAATTCTCATACTCCAGTCATTACTATCATCAATTATAATGCCTTTTATCGTAACATTCTTACAGTTTATTATATCGATACTTCGTGCAAAGTTTTTTCGCATTTCGTATGTATAACGCTCCATACATACTCTGCCTCTGCCGCAAATAGTTATGTTATTGCAATTCTTTGCGACTATATTGCCGTAAAGTGTTGCTCCTTCTTCAATATACACTGTGGTGTTATCTTTTTCAATAAGCAATGTTCCTGTTTTATACTCACCTTGTGTGATTTTTATATAATTATGTGTCGGACCGATAAATTCTTCCTTGTATGCAAAAATCATAAGGTTATTATTACTGCTGCCATTTATTTCGACTGATAATTTAACAGGACGGTCCACCGACAATATTATCTTTCCAAAACTTATCTCAAACGATATACCTGCACTTAACGGACGTATAACTGCCGATTTTATTTCTGTTTCAGACTCAATTACTATTTCTTCTCGGTCATCTACATTAAACATTACATATTCCATATGCTCAGTGGAATTATATGGTTTGGGATAAACTTTGCAACTGTGAACTCTAAGCAATTCACCATTTTTTAAAACCTTGTAATTCATTTTGCTTTTCCTTCCTGTTTAAATAATATATAAAAGAGGGGACATCTGCCCCCTCTTTTATAAGTCCAAATTAATTTGAAGGGCCAACAGGTTCATTATTACCCATTTTACTCATATCAATATTTTGGAATTCCGGAATCTTTTTGAATACTTCACTATCGGGCTTCAATTCATAGTTTCCGTTAGCATAATCAACAAATCCCGGATCTGATGTTGTTAAATAGTTGTTTGTACCCTTTATCAATTCAGGCGCACCTCTTGTACCCTGAGGGTTGACAGTTCCGTTTGCCTGACTAAGTTTAAACTTAATATTAACAACAAGATTTTCGTCAAATATATTTGTTGCAACAGATTTATAATATTCATCTTTGAATGTAGCAAGTTCAGGATATTTTGCCGCAAATATCGGATTTGCCGCATATTTTTCAGCCAATTCAACTCTTTCTTTTTCCTCTGTCTTTGTCATATCCCACGTTGCACCCGGAGCATATGAGTTCCAACCAAGGAATGTTGCACTACAATCAACAAATATATTGCCTTTAAGTGTGTTTCTGTTACCTTGTGCCGTTACACCGATAACATTATTGGCACCGTCTGAACCGATGTTTGCAAATACATTATTGTAAATCTGCAAAGCGTGACCGTAGTTATCTGTTCTTATTGCCGAAACATTAAGCTGTTTCTTATATTCACCGACCGGATAAATACCGATATTGTAAATATAGTTATTCTTTATAACACTGCCTCGCCATTGCGGTACATATTCGTTTCTGGTATAAATAGCGTCCATATCCAAACATTCTTTAACCGCATCGTGAATTTTATTATATTCAATTACATGGTCATTACCGTGATAGTTAAATATACAGTGCGGAGCGTCATACAAATCATTGTACGCAACGTGAATACCGACACCGTGCATTGCAATCGCAGGAACATATGATTTCTGCAAATATCCTACATGGTGAATATTATTATTCAATATCTCGTTATTGCTTGGCGTTAATGTCTCCAAATCACCGCCGCGAAGATACAACGCAGTACCGCCGATATTTTTAATATGGTTATTATCCAAATGAACGTCTGTACCGTTTATAATAATACCGCCAGAGCCGAAATTAAAGATATTACAATTCTTCACATCAATATGATTTACACCGTTACCGTCATCGACAAAACCGTCCCAAACGTGTCCCGGGAATACCTGTGAGTCGGTATATTTATCTATGTCAGCTATATAAACCGACGAACCCGAACCCTTCGTGAAGTTTGCACCGTTTAAGTCGGCACCTCTCGAAATCATCCAATCTTTGAAACTCGGTATTGAATATCCCGCACTTGCACCAAGTACCGCATATCCACGTCCGCCTTTCATTGTAATGTTACTTACATTGACATATTCAGCACCGTTAAAGTTGAAAATCGGAGTTTTCAGCATAGACAAGCCGATTTCATAATTACCGCTTGTAAAATCTGACGGTGCGTAATAGTAAAGTTTGCCGGTGTCACGGTCAATGTAGTATTCACCCTCGGTATCAAGTTCTTCAAGCAAGTTTTCACCGTAGAACCAACCGTTTGTATAGTATGTATTAATACGTCCCTCTTTTATAGTCAAAAGTTTCTTTGACGTATCAATTTTATCTATCGGATATGTGTTGTTTTCATAGTTGATTGAAATTGTACCGACTATATAAGCGTCCTTAGCGTCTTTCCACTTAGAAACTCTTTCATCTGTGTAGCGGAATCCGAAATTATCTGTATCTACATTATCTGTAGGAACAGATATTGAACCGCTGTTCGGATAACGTGCAAGAGTTTGGTTTTCATCATTTACAATAAGTTCTGCCTGTGCATATCGGCCTTTATTGAAATAGTGATAGCCTCTTGTACTTAATTCACCGTAATCTGTAATACCGTGTTCCTTAAGGTCAACCATAAGAACTTTTGACGCGGCATTTTTATCAATCATAACGTTTTTAGCCGTATCATCAGCCGCAGTAAACCAACCCTTTTCCAAAGGTACTTGACCAGAAATCGTTACAGCCTCTCCTGGATATGATGTATATGTTATCGTGCTGCCCTCTTTACCGGAATCTTCTTTTGTAAATGTCATACCCTCGTCTATATAGTATGTACCGCCACGAAGATATACAGTTACACCGCCTTCAGGCAATGAATTTGCCGCATTCATATTTCTGATTGTTTCTTTTGCTTTCTGAACCGTTGCAAACGGTGAGTTTTCACTACCGTCATTATTGTCACTGCCATTCGGCGCAACGTATAACTTAGCCGATGATGTTACATCACCCCTGTTGTTATTAGGTCCGTTTCCGTTGTCAGGCTCTTTTATTCCACCGTTTTTATCTATCAATCTCACTGCCATAACACTTGCCTCAGCTCGTGTTATATTACGATTTGGTTCAAAACAGTTATCATGATTGCCGTTTACTATTTTCTTGTCATATGCAATAAGAACATACGGCTTGTATTCTTCAGCTATTTCCGCATAGTCGTATATTTTTGCTTTTACGGCATTTTCATCTGCGACTGCAGTGTCAGATAAAGCGTTGGCTATAATTTTTGCCGCTTGACTTCTTGTCAAAGTTGCATCATAATCTGAATATTCATCAGGTTCTATTAAACCTAATTCAACAGCTTTCTGTATATAAGGCGTTGCCCAGTATCCATCACCCGGCTCTGTTTCAAAGCCGAGTGATTTTACCATCATAGTCAGAAATTCCGTAACACTCACATATGAATCAGGTCGTATTGTTCCGTCATCATATCCGCATATCACACCATAACCGTTAAGACGCATCATAATAGATTTTGACCAATGTTCTGAAAGATCCGAAAATTCCGGTTCTCTCGTTATTGCGGCAAATGTTGTTGACTGCAAAGTGACCGCAGCTGCAAGCAAGACTGTCGCTATTTTTCTAAATCTATGTGACATTTTCTATTCTCCTTCAGTTTCATTCTCCTTCACTTTGAGTTGTTTCATTTCCCTTATTTGCTCTCCATTCGTCTATCTGACGTTGAATTTCCTCAACGATTTTATCATCGCCGGCCGCAATAAGTTTTTGTTGGAATTCTTCGTACAATCCCATAGGATCAGCCGCCGCACCGGAGTTAAGAGATTTCTTATATTCGCCTATTACAGCTGTTACCTGTGCAAGTTCCATCTTTATAGGGTCTGTATCTAATGTAAAACCTCTGAGTTTTGAATCTTCGGCTTTATCGTTTACACTCTTAATAAATTCGTTATCGTATATTGGATTTTTGTCCTGCATATAGATTTCATAACCGTTAAATGTGTTACCCATTGCAAATCTGTATTGTCCGTATGGGCTTTCAGAAGTAGGTTGTGATGTATAACCTATAGGTTGAATTTCCTTGTCGTTTACCTTTGTATAATGTTCGCCCTCAATACCGAATACAAGCAGATTGTACAAATCTTTGCCCTTTTCAGTATTCATAAGACCGATTAACTGCATTGCTCGTTCAGGGTGTTTTGAATTGATTGATATTGCAGTATTCGATGCAGATGCGGCATATGGAATGTAATGCTTGTTCTCAAACGGAATTTTTACGTATGCAGTTGAACCTGCAGCTTTTTTACTGTCAATTTCCGATTGAGTAGGCATATATCCCTGACCGACGATATAGTTTGGACCGCCCTTTACTTCGTAATCTTCAGTACCTACATTTTCGGCTGTAAGAATATCTTTTCTGATATATCCCTTATTGAACCAATCAGCATATACTTGAACAAATGTCTTGTATTCCGGAGTTCTGTATAGGTTAATCGGTGTATAATCATCACCGCTTGCTTTTATCTTATATGGACTTGAAATCCATTCGTAGCCTTTTTCAACGTGATCGGCGAATCCGTAAACACCCTTTTTTAAATCTCCGCCGTCCTTAATCATTTTTATGTATTCTTCAATCTTATCCCATGCCTCTTTATCCATAGTTTCCTTTGATGAGAAGAAATCGGCAAGTTCTTCAATATTTATCTTGTCTTTATACTTTTCATATATGTCAATCGGAAAATCAAGCGATGACACATATGATACCATTTGTTGCATACACGGTATACTGTAAAGTTTTCCGTCTACACGTTGTTTATCCATAATCGCGTCCGGTATTTCTTTCTTTAAATCAGGAGCATATTCATCGATTAAATCATCCAATTCCAAATATGAACCCTTTTTTACTTCGCTTGTGTACGGAATCATCCAGCCATGCCATACTATATCAAGATCTTCATTTGACGCACTTGCAAGTTTCCATTTTTCAGCATAGTCAGAAGATGTCACACATTCAAATTCTACTTTTGTATTCGGCAAATATTTTGCAAGTTCTTCATTAAACTTATCCCAAACTTTCTGTGAATCTTGTTGTTCACCTGGGCCCAAAAACATCCATTTTAATGTTACCTGTTCATCACCTGTGTCCTGCACCGGTTGAGTTCCGCAACCACTGAGCAGCATAGTAGCTGCTGCAGTGGCTGCAATGATTCTTTTTACATACTTCATAATTTTTCCACTCCTTCTTGTTTTATTTTTTATCTAAATATTACTACCAATTTTGGTGACCACCAGTATGAATTTATAAGCACACGGTCGCCCTCTCTTAAATCTGATGCCGAAGAATTGTATATTTCTCCGTCACTGCTGTCATAACGATAAGTTGTTGAATTAATAAGCATTGACTGATATTGTTCTGCACCGTTACGGTCAACATATTTTACAATAGCCGTTCTTCCGTTATCGGCAACCGATATAACATCAGCAATCATATTTCCGTTTAGCTGAATGTTATCGCCATCTATTCTTATCGGACCTATATCGTCCACTCTGACAATAACTCTAAGCATTTCAACTTTATCGTTTGATGTTGTATATTCAATAATATCACCGTGTTTTAAATCTTCTACTTTTATGTTTGAATAATCAACACGGTCTTTCCAGTTTGTTGTCGGTTGGTCATATATTATATGATCACCGGCAAACACGCTTTGTCCGCCTACAAATTGAATTAATGTACCAACTTCGTCATCTTCGTTGACCGCCGTACATATTTCATCAATTATGCAAGGTGTACTGTATTTACCTTCACTTGCCGTATTACTTACGACTGCTCCCAATGCTCCGCCCGGGCCTGCGTCATACAGATACAACGGTGCCGGCAAAGACATATCTGTTGAAGACAGCTTTGTTCCAATTTTATATGCCTTTTCATTATCCTTATCCGTAGGAACCATAAATTGAATTGTCTTTCCGTTTACGAAATTGTATGGTTTGTTTTCGGCCATATTTTTATAAAAACGCAATCCGCTTTCCACTCCTGCACTGTTCTTCGGATGAGCATTTAATACAAATTCTTCATCACTGGCAACATAATATGTTTCAGAAGTTTTATTTACTGCTGTTTTTATATTCTTTATGTAGCCGTTATCATCGGTTTTACAGATAATAAGTTGGTTTACACTTCCGTCCGGGCTTGTTGTTTTCAGCATTTCCGGAACATCGGCTTTGTCAACTCTCTTATCATTGAACGTAATTTTCTTATCCAATGTATACGTTTCAAATGTTCCGTCTTTCATAAACAATCTTATTTCACCTGTCGCAGGACCCGGTTCATAATAACAATTAACTACATACGCATAATTCTTTGATGTTCCCGAAACCGCATATGCCGCAAGTTGATTGAAATAATCAATGTAAAATACGCCTTCATTACCGACTGTCGGCTCATATGTACTGCTTTGACCTTCGTCAAGTCTTGAAATATATTCATTTGTAAAAACGTATTCCGTTCCGTCTTCAAGTACGGCATAATGCTTAGTACCTTTATTATAAAGTTTTGTTGCCTTGCCTGTTACTTGATTATTTGAAATCAAAATCTCGGCACTTAGGTTGCCTATTGTATTTTTACTCATAGCAATCGACAGAATACTTCCTGTTGAAATACTTGAAAAATCAGCCTCTTTACCCTCTGCAAAATATTTTGCAGTTATATTACTTCCGTTGCTTAAATCAAGTGAACCTTTATCATATTTAAAATATAAAAGGCTGTCTGTCGCAATAGCTTTATCAACAATAAATGTTTCATAATCTTTGATTATAACGGTATCGTATGTACTTCCGCCATTGTTACTGATTAAACGTACATATCCGTTATCGGCTTGAAGATCCGCGTCTGATACAACATCAAGTTTTTTTCCGTTATAGATAAATGTTGCATTATCAGAAATTTTTGCTTTCTTGATTTTGTTGTTATCATAATATTCAAATTTTTCTTTTGACACATTTTCTGCAATATCTTCCGATTTTACTTCAATCATTTCGGATTTTTTATCGGCAACTACGTGCATAATATAGTATCCGCTATCGTCAGCCTTATAGTAAGCCGTTACTTTCATTCCTAAATATTGAGAAAAATCAATTCCGTTTGTTTCAAAAATTTCATTGTCAATTTTTACGTTGTTTTCTTCATATTCATCATCGGCACTGTATAGTGATGTATTCCCGTATGCTCCGACTATTCCGGTATAGCGGTAAATGTTAAGTGCATAACCCATATATTCTTCGTTGTTATCCGAAGAAACAACCGAATTGTTTTCATAACCTGTTATTACACGATATTTCTTACCTTCCAACACGTTTTGAATCATTACTGCCGCATCGGTGTAGTTGACTTCTTCATTTACAGCACCGCTTACACCTTTTAGAATGTCGTTTGATACAGCGGTAGCATAATATCCGCTTGGGTATCCGCCTTGTTGTTCTGCCCATTCACTGTAACCGGTAATCGAAATCATTACCTTAACAGCCTCGCCAAGTGTAAGTACTGCGTCAGGCTTAAATTCAGCCTGTCCGTAACCCATCATTATTCCGCGTTCATACAACAATTCGATACTTGCTGCCGCGTCATTATCAGGTAACACATCAGAGAAAATTCGGCGAGGAGCATTTGTTAGGGAGGACTCCACGCCCATAACTCTGACAATTATTTTAGCAAATTCAGCTCTTGTTATTGCATTTGAGGCATTTTCTTCTGTAATATCGGTGTATATTTTCAAATCATTCATCAGCGAAATAGCCTCTGACTGTTTTTCACTAAGGCTGCCCTCTGCCCATACACAGTTTACAGAAAATATTAAACATAGAGTGAATATGCAAATGCTTATCCATTTCTTCATATATTTTATTATCTCCTTTCGCAGTTTTTGTGTCATAAAAATCATTCCGCAGCAGGATGAAGTTTATCATAGACACGTTTAATCATTACTGCCGCCTGTGCCCTCGTCGCAGGTTGCTTTGGAGCAAACAATTCGTCAGTTATTCCATAAATAAATCCCATATCCGCCGCCTCGACAATGTAATCATATGCCCAATAACTTATATCATCAAGGTCATTGAAGTACAATGATTTACCTTTTTCTAATTTTGTATTTGTCTTGCTGTTATATGCCGCAACAATAACTCTTGCAATTTCTTCGCGGGTAATATCGGCATTCGGTTTAAATAAACCGTCATATCCGCTCATATAATCGTTACTTCTTACTGTCTGAACATATCCCGAATACCAATCGTCACTTACTACATCAAAGAAACTGTTTTCATATTTGGTTGTATCCAACCCCATAGCTTTGCTAATCATCGTTGCAAATTCTGCTCTTGACACTCTGTCTTCCGGTCTGAATTTATCGTTTTCATCACCGTTGACAATTCCGAGTTCTGCCATATATTCAACATCTTCTCTTGCCCAATGATTTTTCATATCTTTAAAACGAAGAAGATATGTGTCCAACTCGTCTTCTGTCTTTTCAATTTCATTCTTATCTTGCGGCGGAATAGCAACTGTACCGGTATCAGTTTTTACATCTGCCGGTGAGGTTGATTTGCTTGGAGATGAGCTTCCTCCGCCGCCACCGCCGCCGGAATTACCTCCCGACGATGGATTAATGCTGTTAAGCTTGTCTAAAAGTTCTTCTCGTATCGGCAAATCATAAAATGCCAAAACAAGTTTTTTAGCGTCGTTTATGTTTGTCGATGATTTACTGTAAACAGCTTTATTTACTGCACTTGATACCTTATTAAGTTCAAGTGTAATTTCAAAGACTTTGAGTTGCTTTATCTGCAATTCACCGTTATACTCAAGATATATTTTATCTTCAAATGAACTCTTTTGTTTTCTGTAATCATATGAGGCTTTTATATCCTGATAGTCACCTGTTGCTGTTGCTTCTGCGATTGTACCGCCTTTTTCTGATATAAGTCTTATTTTACTGCCCTTTGTAGCTTTAACTTTTGCCATAAAGCCGTAACTGCTGTCATTTGTTAAAGTCAGAACTTGATATACTCCTGTACCCGATGAATTTAAAACGTTTTCTTCATTGTCTTTAATAATACTTAAAACCGTATTATCTTTAGGGAACCATCCCTGTACGGTATCTTCTGTTAAATCACCGTTAATGCAAAGATTATCAGCCTTTTTTACAACAAGTTCATATTTGACTTCTGTTGATGCCGCATTCTTTTTTGATACACCTGTAATTGTAACTTTTTTATCTTCTCTGCTCGGTCGAATAACAGTTCCGTCTGTTTTGATTATGTCTTCATTACTGCTACGCCAAGAAATTGTACTTCCAAATGTGCCTTTTGTAATAAGATTAAGATTTTCCGTTACAGGTACTGACGTATCTATTTTAAATTCCGATAAATCTTCTTTTGCCATTCTTAGGTCGGTGTATTGAAGTTTAACGTCTTTTTGCACCGAGATTTCAGTATTTTGAGAATCGGTTGCTTTGATTGAAATAACGCCTAAAACAGCTTTACTGTCTACTGTTAATTCACCTGTCGTTTCATTGATTGAAACGCCTTCCATGCTTTCAATTTCTTTCGGTTCAACGCTCCAGTTTGTTTTTCTTCCGACCATTTCTTTGTTTATTTGGTCATAAAGTTTTGCCGAATATGTAAATGTTTCTTTTGCATTATCCGGAATAAATATCGAATCGGGTGCCTCGACAAATTCAATCTTATCTGCAGCACGTTTCGTAATATTTATTGTCTTTTCTTGAGCATTTTGCGGTTTTACCTTAGACGATGCTTTTATAACAAGCTCACCTGCCTGCGTATCTTTATCAACTGTAAAAGTATTTGTTTTCTCATCGAATTTAACACCGTCAGGCATTGATACAACTGCTATTTCCGCATTTCTGTTCATTTTCTGTCCGTCTGTACCGATAACTGTTGCAGTATATGTATACTGTTCATTATCTTCGCCGTCAAGAGGTATTGCTATTTTGTCATTCCCCTCTATTTCTATATGATCTTCATCGACAACAGTTACTGTAAATTCTTTTGTTTTTCCTTTTTCTGTAGTTGCACGATATTTTATTTCGTGTCCGCCTACCGTTTTGCTGTCTATTACTAACTGAGCACTTGAATCGCTTACCGATTCGGATATTACACCATCAGGCAAATCAGATATTAATTCAAACTTTTCGATATTATCATTTGAAATTTCACCTTTATAATCATAATGTACAGGCTCTAATGTTTCCGAATACATACCCGATTCGGGAATTTCAAATCTTGTATCTTCAAGGACTATATCATCTCTTGCCACATCGTAATATACCCACTTATCATCTTCGTTCACAAGCATAAACAACTTCGTCTTTGACGCTACGAGGAACATACCGTCGTTTATTGCACTTATTGAACGAATTTCTTCATTTGACTCTGAACCATTGCCCGATTCCGCAATCACCCACGGTACATCAACGGTAAGTGACGAACTGTCATTCGGAGCGATTAAAATTTTACCCGAAGCAGTACCGAGAACCACGTTATCACTGTTTACTCCGACAGAGGTAAATTTTTCAGTGTTATCTGTTCCGTCAGACAATTTCATTGCCGAAAAATTATTATACTTTGTCGTTTCGTCATTCACCAAAATTCTTAGTACGGCAGTTCCGTTTATCATAACCCAACCGTTAAATCCTTCGACATATTCCATATCGTAAGGCTGTGCCAAAATATTTGATGTCAATGTAGTCTTTGTACCCTCTGCGTCGAAATACCATATTTTGTACTGGTCGCCTACCGCATATCTCATAGGGTCACTTGGTGTTAAACCTATAGTTTTAGCAACTGCACTGTTGTCAACCAACTTGAATGCTGTTGAGTCACTGCTTATAGGAGGAGTGTCGTCAAGGCTGTTATAAACCTTGACTGTTCCTCCTGCCGCAAGAGCCAATGTCTGACCGTTTGTTGCAACCGTTGTATTTGAACCGACCATACTTTCATTTGTCGATTCGCTCCAAGTTGTACCGTCATCTGAAATAAAGATTTTATTATTCGCCGCAAGTACAAACTTTTGTTCTTTCTCCCACCATACAACTACTTGTCTTGTATTAGGATTACCGAAATGTTTTGCCTGTGACAATGTTTTTTTCAAAGTCCAGTCACTGCCGTTATCTGAAACATATATTTGTGCCGGTGTTGTTCCCGAGCTTAAATCTTTTGCAACTGCTACATAAATACCTAATTCGGGACTGTAACAAGTATCTACAAAAGTGTATGTTCCCGATATTGAATCAGCCATAACAGGTGTTACAGAAACTATGCTAAACAGCATTATTAAAGAAATCAGTGCTGATAGTATTTTTTTCAATTATACTCACCCTTTCTATTTTTTTACTCCCACACTTTCGTCTTTTAAAAGACCGATATTTTCAAAATCAATCTTAGGTAAATCAGGATTTTCCTTATAGACGCTACTGTCTTCCTTGATTGTGAAATCTCCTCCGCTATAATTAACAAATCCCGGATCAGACTTTGTAATAATATTACCTGCCGCCTCTACCAATCGGTCATTTGCGAAAAATCCTTGTGAAGCAGGATTGCCGTTTAGTGTACTTAGCGGGAATTTAATATTTACAATTAAATTATTATTAAACTTATTTGCATTTTCATATGCCGCAAAATGATGTTTAAAGAAGTCAGCCACTTCCGGATTGCTTTCCGAATATTTCGGACTGTATATCTGCCACTGTGCATATATTCCTTTTACGCTGTCTGACTGCACATCCCATTTAGCGTCCGGATTATATGTATGAGAACCTTCATATGTACCTGACGTATCTATAAATATATTACCGTTTACAACGTTATCAATTCCTTGTGCACATACACCTCTGATTCCGTTTGCATTTTGATAACCTATATTATAGAATACATTTTCGAGTACCTGTAATCCGTTACCGTTGTTATCGGTACGAATACCTGCAACGTTCATTTGCTTTTCCGTAAATGTCTGCTGTCCCAAATCGTGTATAAAGTTTCTTCTGATAACAACATTTCTTTCCCAAGGATACTGATATACATTCATATAAATAGCATCCATATCGTGGAACTCTTTAACTGCGTCATATATGTTATTATACTCAATCGTATGATTAGGTCCGTATATAATAACTGCCGAATGCGGCATATCGTGAACCTCATTATGACTTACTGTTGTTCCTACAGAACGATAACCGACAAGTATACCTGCCTGATAAGAACGTTCTATTTGAGCGGCTTTGTAAATATGGTTATTTTCTACAACATTTCCGCTTGAGATGATATTGTCATAATCACCGCCGCTTATGCTGATACCCGTACTGCCAATATCGTGGATTAAACTGTTCTTTACAGTACATTCCGTACCACTCAGATATACACCGTTTGTTCCCGTATCTGCTATTTCACAATTTTCAACCGTAATATTTTTTGCGTCTTTTATACGGATAACTCCGGCTCTTGACGATTCCATTTTCAGATTCTTAAATGTTACATTGCTAACATTTGTGCCCGAAATAAGATTTTCACTTAATTGCGATAACCAAATATCCGAATTTTCGTTAAATCCTTCTTTCGGATATAAGTACAACATTTTTGTATTTCTGTCGATATAATATTCACCCGGTTGGTCAAGTTCTTCAAATATATTTTCGTATCTTATAAAATGCTTTGAATAATAGCTTGTAACCGAACCTTCTTTTAATGTGATTTGTCCCGGCTCTATTTTTTCTATCGGGAAGTAACCGTAGAAATAGTTTGGTCCTAAGACACCTGAAGTATATATTTCATTGATATTTGTTTTCCACTTAGTAGGACGGTCATAATCAATTTTATAAACCGCACCTTCCAAAACTCCTTTTTTACTTCTTGCACCACTTCTTACTATATCGGTTGTACCTACCCAATCACTGTTAGGCCATCTTGCAAGCTGCATTCTGTCACTGTCAATGTATAATTCAGCTTGCGGTATCACATCGGCTGAAATTCCGTAACCACGTCTTGAAAGTTGACCTAAATCTTCAATACCCATTTTTCCGAGGTCTAATTCCAATACTTTATCTGATACCGTTTTATCAAGAAGTTTTGACGCCATATCCGATGAAATCTTCTTAAATTCATTATACGGCAACTTTGTTCCGCCTGTAATTCTTGCAACTTCTCCCGGATACGAAGAATATGTAACAGGATTATTTTCTGTTCCCGAATCATTAGAACCAAGTTCTAACGATTTATCAAGTACATAATCCCCTCCGCGAAGGTAAACTGTTATTCCGCCGTCAGGATAATTTCCGGAAGATATAATTTCACGGACTTTATCTCTCGCTTTTTCAAGTGTTTTTAACGGTGAGTCAATCGTACCGTCATTTTCATCATTTCCAGTATTTGCAACATAAATTATATTTTTCAAAATAGGATTATCAATAATTCCGCCGTTATTATCGGTAAAGTTACCGACTTTAATCATTCGGCTTATTATAACACACGCCTCTGCTCTTGTGGTATAGCGTTCACTTCTGAAACTGTTATCTTCATAACCGTAAAGCAAATGCTTTGAATATGCCGCAAGTACATATTCTTTGTCTTTGTTATAAATATCGTAATAATCCGAAATGCGTGAAATCAACTCGTTTCGTTCATTTCCGCTAACTTCATCAGCACCTATAGCCCTAACGCATATCTTGGCAATCTCGCACCTTTTTATAGGACGATTATATTTGTCAAATTCATCTTTATAGATTAACTGTTTTTGCAATGCTTTTTCAATATAAGGTGCTGACCAGTTTTGAGGCTGAGGTGTAACCTCTATATCCATTGCGGCTATAACCATTTTTATAAATTCATCAACATTTACATTGCTGTCAGGTCGGAAAGCAAGATTATCGCCCTCTACAATCTTTTTATCTGTCAATTCATTTATAAATCTTAATGCCCAATGACCGCTTACATCTGTATAATCTGCAAATACAGATGTTGCCCCAAGCTGAATAAATATAATTGTTGCTAACATTATAGCAATCTTTTTCACAGCTAGTCCTCCCATATAAATTACTGTATTCCAAACGAACTCATTTCAAATTTCGGAAGCCCTTCAACAAGTAATGTTGCCGACGATGAAAGTTCCAAATTACCGTTATCATATGATACAAAACCTGGATCTGACGTTGAAACATAATTCCCCGACGCCGCTGTCAGCATTTGCGAACCTCTGAATCCTTCCTCATTTTGTGTACCGTTAAAGTTACTTAGCGGTATTGCTATGTTTATTATCATATTATTTTTAAATTCATTTGTTTTCGACATATTCGGATGTTCATAAAAATAATTATACAGTTCCGGAAATTGTTTACCGTAAACAGGCAAATAATTTTCCATTTGCTTTTTCAAATCAGCGACTTTTGCACCGTTAATTGTATTTGCAACCTCAACACCGGAACTGTTTATTATCGTATTGGGATATAAAGTACCGTCATCGGCAGTTTCAATTTCTTTGTATTGAAGTGTGTTGAAATATGCCTCATTGCAATCCACGAACAAATTATTGAAAATTCTGTTTCGTGTGCCTTCCGCAGTTATTGCTCCGATGCCGTTGTTTCCGTTGCCGTTGCCACCGTCACCGATATTATAGAACAAATTCTCATATATATTAAGTCCGCATCCACGATTATCTGTACGAATTGCTCTTACATTAATCTGGTGTCTTCCATTCATTGAACTTTTGCCTATATCGTGAAAATAATTATTATGAATTTTATTACCTCGTTCCCAAGGATAATTTGAATTGTTGCAATACAGAGCGTCCATATCGCTGAATTCCGTAACAAGATTATCAAATTCATTACCGTAAATATCGTTATTTACACCGTAGAATATCATTCCGGCATGCGGGCCGTTATGTATATGATTGTTTGCTGCGGTTGCACCCACACATCTGTATCCGAAGTCTATACCTGTCTTGTAGCTTCTTTCAAGTCTGGCAAAGTTATAAATATCGTTGTTTGACACAACAATGTTACTTGGTGAAAGCGTCTGATAATTTCCGCAACTTACAAATAAAATTCCGTCTTGTCCTACATCATGTATTTTACAATCACTGATTGTTATATCGGTTGAAGCATCAAAACGTATTCCGTTTTCGCCGAAACTGTTAATTTCACAATTAATGAATTTTATATTGCTGTTATTCTTACCCGTTATCGCCGAACCGCGTCCGCCTTTGAATATAAGATTTTCAAAAACTATATTCTTGCTGTTCACTATTCTGAACATAGAGTTAGGAGCTTTTCCGCTTACATCCAATGTCGGTGTTGACATTGTGATTGTAAGTACGGAATCTTTTGGTGCATCCTCAGGTGGATAAAAATATAACATTCCGCTTTGTCTGTCAATGTAATATTCACCCGGTTCATCAAGTTCTTCCGGTACATTTTCAAATCTGTAATACGGCTCTGTATAGTATTTTTCCAAAGCACCTCTGCTTAAATAAACACGTTTTTCCTCCGAATCAAATCTGCTTACAGGATAATAATCAAATTCATAATTAGGTCCTATTGTTCCCGATAACCAAGCTTGCTCAGGTTTGCTCCATTGTGACGGACGGTCGTAATTCACTTTAAAGCTACATCCATTTGCAATTCCCGACTTTGTTCTTTTTCCGTATTCGTTAGTATCTGTCGGTTTTATCAGCCCTGTATATTCACCGTTCGGCCACCCTGCAAGCTTTTGAACTTCACCGTTAAGGCTTAATTCTGCCTGAGCCTCTTTTTCATCGGAAATAAGGTGTCCTCTTAATGAAATTTCTCCAAAATCCTCAATTTGTGCATCTTTTAGATTATATTGCAAGACACTTCCTGCATTTGGTTTATCAATAATTGCATTTGTAAAATCCGAATCGGCAATGTTCATAGCCGAAAGAGGAATATCAACACCTGCATTTATTGTAACCTTTTCATCTTGATATGCACTTATTTTAAGTAAAGAATCATCTTTTTGAGAATTTATAATCTTTATCGTGTTTGTTACACTGTAAGTACCTTCACGCAACAATATTTCAATTAATTTATCGGAATCTTCTCTCATCTCATTTGCAACGTCCATTGCTTTTTCCAACGTTCTGAGAGGTTCTTCCTCACTTCCGTCCCCACTGTCGTCACCGACAGTGGAAACGAAAATCTTTTGACCGTCCATTAATTGAAAGGGATTGATGCTGCTGCTCGAGGTACCATATTATTTAAGTTATCCCAAAGCATAACCTTTCCTGTGGCTGCACCTGCTGTTGTAAACTTATTAGGATATACTGATTGGTTTGCTTTTGTAATTTCGGTATCTTGTTTTACCGCAACGCTTATAAGCTTACCGTCACTGTCATATGCCGCAAAGATTACTGCATATTTACCGCTTGGCGCATTTACTACCGCTTTACCGTTTTCATATCTTATACTGTAACCTGACGGATCAGGTGTCGGTTCTTCGGTTGGTGCCGTAGTCGGTGTTGCTGTCGGTTTTGTCGGATCATCAGTCGGAGCCACTGTTGGCTTAATCGGATTTTCCGTTGGTGCCGCTGTTGGCTTAACCGGATTTTCCGTTGGTGCTGTTGTTGGTGAAACAGTTGGCTTAATTGGGTTGTCTGTCGGTGTCGAATTAACTGCCTTACCATTATACCACTTTGTATTACCAAGAGCAACAAAAGTATCTTCATCTGTAAATTCGATATTTCTTAACGGTTCTGATATTTTATCTTCTGCCGCAATCGAAATTTCTTCCCACTTTGTTTCAGCCGTTACGGCCACGTTATCTGTTTTATATAACTTACCGTTTTCGGTTCCTACTACTATATATTTGTCACTTGCCCCTACACCGACAATTTTTTCGCCGTCAGCAACAGTAATTTTTGCAATATTTTTTGAATCGGTTACTGCATACAATTTTTCCGAACCGTCTACCATAAAATATTGGTCTGCCTTTTCTGCATATAGTGCGTCATAAGGAGCATTTTCTGTCATTGTACCTGCATTGTTATTCTTTAATGTCCAAGTGTATTTTGGTGATGTCGCTTGGAAACTCAAATCATATGCTTTATACCTGTCACATATGAACATTGCAACATTACCTTCACTGTCTGCCGGTTTTGCAACCGCTACTTGTGCATAATATCCTGACGATTTAGGAATTACATATTTGTTATTTGCAAATTGTTTAGTCTGTAAATCAGCCGTTGCGTTAGCTGAATCTTGTCCGCCGAATGCAAGTTGATTACCCGATGTTGTCAGCATTGTATTTGTAGTCCAATGCAATGCTGTATTTTCTGTCCAAGTCACACCGTCTGTTGATGTGTATGTACTTGCCGCACCGTGAGCTACAAAAATATTATTTGCTTTCCAATATACTAACTGTTGTTGTGAAATTTTGTTACTTGAGATTGTTGCTTTTTCTGCTAACGGTTGATTTTCACTTACCTTCCACGTTTTACCGCCGTCTTTTGAATAACAAAGCTGAGCTATTGTTCTGCTCTCATCCTTTGCCATTGCAACAAGATTATTTCCGTTAGACGCAATATCTATAAAACTGTAACCTTCCGGTAAAAGTTCATCATTAGGCTCTTCCGTCGGTTCAATCGTTGGTGTTGCTGTCGGCACTGTTGTCGGTGTTACCTCCGGTTTATCCGTTGGATTTACTGTCGGTGTTACCTCCGGTTTGTCTGTCGGATTTATTGTCGGTGTTACTTTTGGTTCATCCGTTGGCTTTGCTGTTGGTGTTGCTGTCGGTTCAATCGTTGGTGTTGCCGTTGGTACCTCCGTTGGTTCAATCGTCGGTGTTGCCGTCGGTTCTTCTGTTGGTGCCTCCGTAGGTTCAACTATGCTTTTTACAACTTCACCTGTATATGCTTTTGTTGTACCTAAAGCAACAAAGTTATTTTCATCTATAAATTTAATGTTTTTCAATGGTTCTGCTGTTCCGTCGTCATATGATGTCGGTATTTCGTCCCATGCTGTCTCTGTTGTCAATACAGTGTTATTTGTTTTATACAACTTGCCGTTTTCGGTTCCTACCAATATATAATCTTCATTTGTACCGACTCCGACTACTTTTTCACCGTCGGCTACAGTAATTTTTGAGATATTCTTTGAATCTTTTATTGCATATAATTTTTCTGAACCGTCTACGATAAGATATTGACCTGCCTCTTGTGAATATGTTGCATCATAAGGAGCATTTGTTGTTATAGAGCCTTGGTTATTGTTCTGCATTGTCCAAGTGTATTTTGGAGATGTAGTTTGAAAACTTAAATCATATGATTTATATTGATTACATACAAACATTGATATATTTCCATCTTCAGCAGCCGGTTTTGCGACTGCTACCATTGCAAAAAAACCTGATGAATTAGGAATTGTATATTTGTTATTTGCAAATTGCTTTGCTGTTAAATCAGCCGTTGCATTTGCGGAATCTTGTCCGCCGAATACAAGTTGATCTCCCGATACATCAATCATTGTATTTGTAGTCCAATGCAAATTCTTATTTTCAACCCACACAATACCGTCTTCCGAAGTATATGTGCTTGCCGCACCGTGAGCCACAAAAATATTATTTGCTTTCCAATATACTAATTGTTGTTGTGAATTTTTATTACTCGAAATCGTTGCCGCTGAATTCAGCGGTTGATTTTGACAAGGCTGCCATGTAACGCCGTTATCTGTTGAATAGAAAAGCCTGCCTAATGCTCTTGCTGTATTTTTCGTTAATGCTACAAGCGTTGTGCCGTTTGAAGTAATGTCAATAAATTCATATCCGTTCAAATTTGTAACTGTTGCTTCCGTCAAATTACTTTCGGCTTTCACATTTTCTGCCGCAATATTCATTACGTGCATACTGCTGAAAGCCAATGCCACTGACATTATAAGTGAAACTACTTTTTTCTTCATAATTAATACTCCCTTCTGATTTAACTTTATACCACCCGTTTAATTAAGTTCCTATTAGCCTTTTACCGCTCCGACTGTAAGACCTTTTGCAAAGTATTTCTGGAAGAATGGGAAAATGATAAGCATAGGACCTGCCGCAACCATACACATTGCAAAACGAATTGTTACTGACGGCAGATTTGATAAATCAAGATCCACTCCCGCTACAGGAGAACTTTCCGCCATATTCTTTACAAATTCTGCCTCACGCAATATTTTCTGCAATAAATATTGAAGTGAATACAAATTGCTTGATTTAATATAGATAAGTGCCGTGTTCCAGTCATTCCATCTTGAAAGAAGAGTCAACAATGATATTGTCGCTATTACTGGCTTTGAAAGCGGCATAACAATCTTAAAGAATGTCTGTAATTCACTCGCACCGTCAATCTTAGCCGATTCCATAAGTGCCTGCGGCAGTCCTTGGAAAAAGCTCCTTATAACTATAACATGAAACGCGTTTACAAGACAAGGTAATATATACACCCAAATTGTATCACCAAGATGTAGGTATCTTGTTATCCAAATATATGTCGGAACAAGTCCGCCCGAAAACAACATTGTAAAGAATATAAAGAATGTTGCTATCTTTTTATATTTGTAATTCGGTCTTGAAAGCGGATATGCAAGCATTGCCATTACCACTACTCCCAAAACTGTTGCAACTATCGAATAAATAATTGTCACCTTATATGAATCCAAAAGTTGCTGTGGATTTCTGAATACATATTTATATGCCTCTGTCGAAAATACTGACGGGATTAATTTATATCCCTCCGAGAGCAATGTCTGTTCATCCGAAAACGATGCTGAAATAATTAATACAAACGGAAGTATGAATACTAATGATCCCAGACAAAACATTATGTTGATAATTATGTTCGGAATTCTTTTGCTTTTTTTCATTTTCTTCACCCTCCTTTAGAATAACGAATTTTCCGGCGAAATCTTTTTAACAACTAAGTTCGTTGCTATTACCATAACCAAACCAACTGCCGATTGGAACAAACCAACCGCTGTAGTAATACCTATATCACTGCCGGTTCTCAATCCTCGATAAACGTATGTATCAATTATATCGGTTGTCGGATAAAGAAGTCCGACATCTCTCGGTATTGTATAGAACAAACCGAAGTCACCTTTTATTATGTGTCCTACGTCTAATATTGTAAGTGTTACCATAAGCGGTACAAGTGACGGAATTGTGATGTATAGAATTTGTTTAAATCTTCCCGCACCGTCAATCTGCGCCGCCTCAAAAAGTTGTTCGTCAATTCCCATAAGTGCCGCATAGTACATAATTGATTTTAATCCGACTGTTTTCCAAACATTGACTATCGGCAAAATGAATATCCAGTATTTCGGTTCCGAATACCATTGAAGTCCTTCACCGCCGAAGAAGCGGATTATCTTGTTTAAGATACCCATGCTCGGTTCAAGCAAAATGTATGTTATGTAACCTACAATTACCCATGAAAGGAAATGTGGCAGTATCATGCTTGTTTGATAGAATTTTAATGCTTTTCTGCTGCGTACTTCATAAAGAAGAATAGCAATCGTCACTGCCGCGATTAAACCAATAACTATAAACAGTATACCGTATCCTACCGTATTTCTTCCTATTCTCCAAGCATCCTGTGATTCAAAGAAGAATTTGAAGTTTTGAAATCCAACCCATTTACTTTTGAAAATTCCTAAGTTATTTCTGTAATCTTTAAATGCAATTATTATACCCAACATCGGTACGTATGCAAATACCAGTAACAGAACTATTCCCGGTATCATTAATGCGGAGAGTTCTGCATTATCACGGAAGTCTTTCCAGCGAGTCTTTTTTCTTACTGTATTTGCGTTTTCTTTCGGTTTCGACTTTACCTTAATCATTTCATCACCCTCTGTTTCTTTTTTATTTAATTATATTTTATCTGACGCGTGTTCATATTTCAAGTGCAAAAAGTTTACTTTGTGTTAATATTTTGACCTTTAAATTGTGCAATGTGAATATTATTAAATTTTATTTATATCTTTAATTAGCTATTTATACATACATTTTTATATTTTGTGCTTGAATAATTCAATTCTATATGTTACAATCATCTACGAAGAAATATGAAAGACAGAAAAGAGGATTTTTATGTTCAGTGTAATAGTTGTTGACGATGAAATGATGATTCGCACAAGTATATCCGCATTCATAAATAACTGTGACGTTGGTTTTGAGGTTGTCGGAACTTTCCGTGACGGCAGTGACGCGATTAAATATCTTGAAGAAAACAATGTTGATTTAGTTATCTCTGATATAAGAATGGTACAGGTTTCGGGTATTGACCTTGCTCAATATATTTACGAAAACAAGCCTTGGACGCAAGTTATTTTACTTAGCGGATATACCGATTTTGAATATGCCAAAGCGGCTATTAAATACAACGTCAAAGAATACATAACAAAGCCGACTGATTTTGAAAATCTTAAAAATTCACTTATCAATATGAAGAATTTATTGACAGAGCAAAAAAACAACAATATTAATTCTTTCTTTGATAACATTATGCACCTGTATGCAGAGATTGTTTCGATAAATTTGGCCGATGCCAAAGAAACGCTTTTCGCTTTATTAGACAAAAATACGCACAAGAACGAAAGACTCGGTCAATATGCTTTCAATATATTTGAAATAATCATTGATAAGCTCTACGCTAATCTTAATATCAGAATATCAACCGAAAACGATGATTTTAATGACTTTCCCGATATTACAGATAATCAAAAGGTATATGATTTTTCAATAAAAATGCTTGAAAATATTATAAAACAACTTTCTGCAAAAAACAAAAAGACAGACAACATAGTTGTTGACAAACTTATTCAATTTATCAATGATAATTTTTCAAAGAATATCTCATTGCAAGATGCAGCCGAAAGTGTATTTTTTAATCCTGCATATTGCAGCAGATTTTTCAAAGAACAAACAGGTGAAAATTTCAGTAACTACCTGCTTAAAGTCCGTATGGAACACGCAGTTAAATTACTGAAAGAGAACAAGAAAATCAACGACATAAGCAAAGAATGCGGATACCAAAGTCCGGGATATTTCACACGAGTATTTAAAGATTACTATAATTGTACGCCAAGCGAATATTTACATAACTCATAATTAAATCGAAAGGAATATATTTGTTATGAACAAGATAAAAAACATATGGTTTAATATCAGACATTTTAAATTTAACAGTATATTTCTGCGTACATTTCTGTTTATAACAGCATTGACTGTTATACCGTTTATAGTGCTTAGCATTATGTTTTATTCAAATACTTTGAAAAACATTCGCGAAGAGATTGCTTTGGAAAACTCTTATATATTTGATAATTCGGTGAATATTATCGACCGAACATTAATGGAAGTCGATACTTTAAGCAGTTCTCTTGCAAGTAATGAAAGTACACAATTGTATACAATAAACAATGTCAGCACCGATTCATTTAAAACAATCTCACGACTTGCTAAAACCTTGCCTATTATCTATCGATACATTGATTCTATTTACATATATTCAGAGCCGACTGATACTGTAATTATGGACAATAACAGTATTCCGTTGTCCGATTTGAGCGATACCGATTGGATCAGTGCTTATCATGCGGTTACATCACCTAAAGGCACGATAATTCCAAGAAGTAAAAATAACGTATATCCGCAACTTATCACGATTATTAAGCCGATATATGTTGCCGACGAAAAAAAAGGCGCAATTATTATGAACATAAACGCACAAAGCATTTATAATTCAATGCTTTATCAGCAATATAAAGACGGCAGACTGTTTTTTCTTATAAATGCCGATAATAAAATTATCATTTCAAGTGAATTATCATACTTTAATACTTACCCTGACAATATTGGTCTGAATACGCTTACGATAGAATCTAATCCGAAAAACAGTGTATACGAAATTAATGACAAAAATTATGTTGTGCTATCCGGTGACAGTGCAATATCGGATTATAAGTACATAAGTGCATATCCTCTTGAACTTTACAAACATAAGTTATCAACTATGAAATTGCAAATCATCGGTATTTTACTTTTGCTTATGATTATTATTTTCATACTTGCTTATGTTGCGTCTGTCAGAAGTTACAGTCCGCTTAATGAAATTATTTCATTCCTTGATAATTCACAGCCTCCTGCCGACAGTATTGAGGAAGAAGATAAAAACGAACTTATGTATATAATAAACAGCATACAGACGCATATCAACGACAAGACAAAAATGGCTGAAATTTTAGAAGAGCGTATGAAACTTCTTAGAAAATCACAATACGATATGCTCCAAACACAGATTAATCCGCATTTTCTTTACAATACGCTTGAAACAATTAATTGGATGGCTTATAATATGTCCAATTCAGAAAATCCGGTATCTAAATCACTGATTAATCTTGCAAGCTTTTTCAGAAATACACTCACTTCCGGTTATTTTGTTTCTATCGAAAACGAAATAAAATACACCAAAGAATACGTTAATATTCTTGCACTGCGTTACGGTGATTTGTTTGATATAGAATGGGATATTGACGAATCGATTTTATCATATACGATTATAAAAATCTGTTTGCAACCTATTATTGAAAATGCCGTTTATCACGGAATAAAGCAGAAAAATGATAAAGGCTTAATAAAAATCAAAGGCTTGTGTGACGACAACAATATTATCCTCATCGTCAGTGATGACGGTATCGGAATTGAAAAAGACGCTCTTGATGAATTAAATAAAACTCTTTCCGAGACATCTTTTACAAACGAAAAATCGCATATAGGCCTTTCAAATGTAAATCAAAGAATTAAAATTATATTCGGTGACAGCTACGGAATACACGTTGAATCAACAGTCGGTGTCGGTACTGATGTGTACGTAACTATTCCTAAAAAAGAACAATAAAATCACAGGCAAGCCTATTTTACGGCTTGCCTGCTTTGTTGTGTCATTATTTTGATTTATTTAATATTGCGGCTTTAACTGTATTTTTCATAAGCATAGCGATAGTCATAGGACCTACACCGCCCGGAACAGGAGTTATTGCACCCGCAACCTTTTCGGCACTTTCAAATTCAACATCACCGCATAGTTTCTTATTTTCAAGTCTGTTTATACCAACATCAATTACAACAGCACCTTCTTTTATCATATCACCTTTAATAAAATTAGGTATACCGACTGCCGCTACAAGAATATCTGCATTTTTTGTTTTTTCAGCAAGATTCTTTGTCTTTGAATGGCATATTGTAACTGTACCGTTTTGATGTAAAAGCAGCATTGCTTGCGGTTTGCCGACAATATTACTTCTGCCGACTATAACACATTCTTTACCACTTACATCTATACCGCTTTCCTTTATAAGCTCCATTACACCGGCAGGTGTACAAGGTACAAAATCATAATTGCCTACCATAATTTTACCTACGTTTACAGGATGAAATGCGTCAACGTCTTTATTTGGTGCTATTGCGTTAATAATCGTCTTCTCATCAATATGTTTAGGAACAGGTAATTGTACCAAAATACCCGAAATACTGCTCTTATTATTAAGTTCATCTATAAGCTTTAATAGCTCTTCTTGGGTTGTTTCTGCCGGAAGTGCGTACTTCTCCGAATATATTCCGCATTCTTCACAAGCACGTTCTTTATTTCTTACATATACCTGACTTGCAGGGTCTTCACCTACGATGATTACGGCTAACCCCGGATTTATTCCCTCTTTTTTCAGATTTTCTACTTCGGTCTTGAGTTCTGCCTTTATTCTTGCCGAAACTTCCTTTCCCATTAATAGCTTTGCCATTGTCATTCCTCCTATTTTTCTTTTGATTATTAGATAGTATATCGCCCTTTGGCGGTCTGATAAGACATCTGTTCTGATAGCCTATTAGGTCTGTTCTTCCTATCTTAGTAAGTGCTTCGTAAACAAGTTTGTAATTTTCGGGATTTCTGTATTGCAACAATGCACGTTGTACCGATTTTTCATGCGGAGTTTTCGGCACATAAACTTTTTTCATTGTAAATGGGTCTATTCCTGTATAAAACATGCAAGTTGAAATTGTTCCCGGTGTAGGATAAAAGTCTTGTACTTGTTGCGGATTTATATTGTGTTCATGCAAATATTCCGCCAAACGTACCGCGTCACGAATTGTACTTCCGGGGTGACTTGACATAAGATACGGCACAAGATACTGTTTTTTGCCTATTTTCTCATTTATCTGATAAAACTTATCCGAGAACTTATTAAACACGCTGTTTTCGGGCTTACCCATATATTTCAAAACATTGTCACTGATATGTTCCGGTGCAACTTTAAGCTGACCGCTTACATGATATTTACACAATTCATAGAAAAACGTATCATCCTTGTCGTTTATAAGATAGTCAAAACGTATTCCCGAACGAATAAACACCTTTTTAACGCCCTTTATAGCACGAAGTTTTCTAAGCAAATTAAGGTACTTCTTATGTGAAATATCCATATTCTTGCAAGGCTCCGGAAATAAGCACTGCTTATTTTTACAAGCACCTAGTGTCAGTTGTTTTTTACAGGCAGGTCCTCTGAAATTAGCGGTCGGACCTCCGACATCGTGTATATAGCCCTTAAAATCAGGCATTTTTGTCATTTCTTCCGCTTCTTTTATAAGAGATTCATCACTTCTTGAAGTGACAATTCTGCCTTGATGAAAAGCCAAAGCGCAGAAGTTACAACTTCCGAAACAACCTCTGTTTGCGGCAAGCGAAAATTTAACTTCCTGTATTGCGGGAATACCGCCGTCTTTTTCATACATCGGATGATAATTTTTCATATACGGAAGTGCATACACTTCGTCAAGCTCGTCCGTTTCAAGCGGCGGCATAGGCGGATTTTGTATAAGATATTTGTCACCGTGCTTTTGCACGAGTGTTTTTCCTATATACGGATTCTGCTCATAATACTGCAGTCTGCACGATACAGCATATTTACTTTTACTTTCTACACATTCTTCATAACTCGGAATAAGAACGGAATTTTGTTCATCATATTCAGATGATATATAGCACGTTCCCGGTATATCCGTAATTTCGTTTACAGGCACACCGTCCCTAAGTTTATCGGCTATTCGTACAATTTGTTTCTCACCCATACCGTACATCAAAATACTTGCACGAGAGTCAAACAAAATCGAACGTCTAATCTTATCATCCCAATAATCATAATGAGCAAATCTTCTAAGACTTGCCTCAACTCCGCCGATAAGTATCGGCATATCAGAGCCGAAAGCCTCTTTAATTCTGTTACAATACACAAGTGTTGCTCTGTCGGGACGCATACCACCCTTTCCGCCGGGTGCATACATATCGTCATGTCTGCGTTTTTTTGCGGCAGTATAGTGATTTACCATACTGTCAATATTTCCTGCCGATACAAGTACTCCGAGTTTAGGTCGTCCCATTCGTACAAAATCGTCTATTTTATGCCAATCAGGCAAGGCAACTATACCTACCTTATATCCGTGGCTTTCAAGCACGCGTGATATTATGGCATGTCCAAAACTCGGATGGTCTACATACGCATCTCCGACAATATATAAAAAGTCAAGTTGTTTCCAACCTCTTTTATCCATATCTTCCTTTGAAACAGGAAGAAAATCAACCTTCTTCATATTCTTCATTCTCCGGTCGTGATAAATCGGCATGGCTCACAAGCACATCTCTTGGTTTTGAGCCGTTTGCACCTGATATTATCCCTCTTGCCTCCATTTGATCTATGATACGTCCGGCTCTTGAATAACCCACGCCCAAACGGCGCTGTACCATAGATGTTGATATTTTGCCTAAACTCATAGCAAGTTCAATAGCCTCCGGAAGAAGTGCATCGCCGTCATCTTCAACATCAGGTGTAACACCGTTTTCGCCTGTTGCGTGACGTTCTATTTCTTCTTCCAAATCCTCACTGTAATGAGTTTCGCCTACATTTTCTTTTATAAATTCAAGTACCGACTCAATTTCAGGGTCTGAAACAAATGCACCCTGAACTCTTGTTGCGGCTCTTGCACCTGCGGGATGATACAACATATCACCCATACCAAGCAATTTTTCCGCACCGCCCTTATCAAGTATTGTACGGCTGTCTACTTGGCTCGATACCGCAAAAGCAATTCTTGACGGTATATTTGCTTTAATAAGACCTGTAATGACATCAACAGACGGTCTTTGTGTTGCGATAATCAAATGTATTCCTGCGGCACGGGCAAGTTGTGCCAAACGACAAACATAATCCTCAACTTCCTTTGCCGCAACCATCATCAAATCAGCCAACTCGTCTATTATAACAACAAGCTGTGGTATTTTCTCACCGCCTGTGCTTTCCATAAGTTTGTTATAAGACTCAAGTTTTCTCACACCTGTATTTTTAAACAAATCATAGCGGCGCATCATTTCGCTTACCGCCCAATTTAGTGCACCTGCCGCCTTTTTAGGCTCTGTAACAACAGGCACAAGCAAATGCGGTATACCGTTGTAAACGCCAAGTTCAACAACTTTAGGGTCAATCATAATAAGCTTAACTTCCTCAGGTGACGACTTGTACAAAATACTCATAATAATACTGTTTACGCAAACACTTTTACCCGAACCTGTCTGACCGGCAATAAGAACGTGCGGCATTTTTGCAATATCGCCTATAACTACATTGCCGCCTATATCCTTACCCAAACCGACTGTCAATTTTGACTTTGCATTTTTGAATGCATCCGATTCAAGCATTTCGCGTATTGAAACAGGAGTAACCTTGTTGTTAGGTATTTCAACACCTACAGCCGCCTTACCCGGAACAGGTGCAACAAGAACAGTTGACACAGCAAGGTTAAGTGCTATATCGTCTGCAAGTCCTACTATTTTAGAAAGTTTAACACCTGTGTCCGGTTGAATTTCATATCTTGTTACAGTCGGACCTTGTGTTACTTGCAACAGTTTTGCTTTCACGCCGAAATTGTCAAGAACGGAAATAAGTTTTTCCGCCGTTCTTCTCATTTCTTCACGTTTATCACCCGAAGTTGCCTTAGGTTTGCTCAATAAATCCAAAGGCGGTATTACATATTTCGGAATAGGTCTTTCTATTGCCTTGTTAAATTCCTCGTTGTATCCCTCTTTTTCACTTTCGGACATATTCTTAGCCTTTTCGGGTTGTTCTTCCTTTTTCTCCCCGACTTCTTCTGTCGGTTCTTCAACTATATCATCCATTTTACCGAATGCCTCATCTATACCGTTTGAAAAAGGTTCTTCTGCCGGTTCTTCTTTTATAGGCTTTTCTTTTGTTTTTGATGATTTTTTAGCAGTCGTTTTAGTTACTGATTTTTTTGTGTTATTCTTTGTGTCATTTGCAAATGAATTTGCCGCGTCAAGAGCACTTGTTTCTTCTTCGTAATATTCATCTTCATACACATCATCTGTATAGTCATCTTCATATTCTTCCGCAAGCATTCTTTCTTCCATTCGTCTGTCATATTCTTCTTTTAATTCCGAATACTTATTTTTCGCACCAAACATAACATTTCTTGCCCATTTGAAAAATTCCGCAAAAAACGATACATTGGTTATAAAGCTTGCCAATACAATAAGTGTAATTGATAAAATTATGTAAGACGCAACTTTCTGCACCATTTGTTCCATAAATACAGAAACACACGCACCTAATAAACCTCCGCATATATACTGCTGACCTGCCGAAAAAGCATAGCTTATATCAGTATTAATCGACGAAAGATTTACAATCGCACTGACATTAATAAGTGCCAAAAATGACAGTATAACCTTACTCCAAAAACGTTTTATGTCCTTAGTTTTAATAAGGTATGCCGATACACCCGCACAAACTACAGGCACAAAATAACCGCATATGCCGAACAATCCGCGGAACAGATTTTTCACCGCATTATTTATTACTCCGCCATTGCCTGTATCAATGTACATAAAAACAGCTAATAACAATGTAATGAGCATTGATGAGATAATGTATGTAGGCATATAGTTTTTTGTCTGATTATTCTTTTTTACAGTAGCTTTTGCCGTAGTTTTAGAACTTTTTTTTGAACTGCCCTTTTTAGCAGTTGACTTCTTTGTTGCCATAAAACCTTGCCTTTCTTATGTAAATAATAATTTTATTCATAAATATTCACTGTGTATTATATCACAAATCATTTAAAAATTCCACAATGTTATAATAATGTAATATTTAAAGTACTTGTTCCGTTGTCAGTTTATCTATTACCTGCGTTTCGGTTATAATGTCCTTTACTTTGCCGTCGTCACTTACAATATAAACCATATTATAGTCTTTCGGAATAAATTTATCCACTATGTCACAATAATTACACTCATTTCCAACCACAATATGTCTTACCGATTTTTTCTTTTTATTGTTGAACATCAATGTTTTAGTTAAATCCACATTATATTTTTCACTTTGAGTAAATATATTGCCTATCATCAAAGCAGAAAACAGCAATACCGAAAAATTGAATTTTGTAATATACATCACATATATACCAAGTCCCATAATCATAGCAGAAAACACTGCGGATATTACAGTCATAATCTTATTTGCACTGTTATATCCGAGTCTGTATGCTATAATCTTTTTGAGCAAAATACCGCCGTCCAAAGGTACTGACGGAATCATATTCATACAAAACAGCATAGTATTGCTTATATAAAAAAACTTTACGCTTTCATTCGGATAACGGCTGTACACAATCATTGCGATAAGTGCAAATAAAATATTACAAAACGGTCCGCTGAAATATAATATCATTTCATCTGCAAGTGAATATACAAGTTTATTTTTTAATTTCAAATTGACACCGAACGGATAAAAGTCAATATGCGATATTTTAAGCCCTATACACACAGCCGCAATGCAATGTGACAATTCGTGCAAAATCATAACCGCATATGTGACGCAAAGCATATCCGCTTTATTAAATATAATGCAAAACACAAACAAGGCGATTGTCAGTACATTAACTCTTAAATATTTTGTTATTTTAATCAAGACAAGCACCCCCTCTGATTATTATATTCACATAGCATACAATACAGAACACAAAAATACCCTTTATGCTTTCACACAAAGGGTATTAAATCATTTTGCCGTATATTCAAATTGAATATCCACACGTTTATAATGATGTGTATTATCGACAGGAATTTCATAAAAGCCGTATTTTTCATATATATGCAATGCCGGTTTTAAAATACTGTTTGACAGGATTGTAAGTTTATTGGCACCGTTTTCCAAGGCATAATCCATACACGCTTTAAAAACAGCACTTCCCGCACCGTGTCCCTCATATCTTTCGTCTGCGGCAAGTTTACATATTTCCCACTCATTATTTGTCATAGGCTGTGCCATACACGTTGCATAAACCACACCGTTTTCAATAGCAAAATAAATCATTGCACCGTTTTTAATAAGTTTATCTATATTTTCAAAAACTTCAAAATCATCACTTTCAAATGCAAAGTATTTTGTTATCCAATTCTTGCTCAGACGGATAAAATCGTTTTTGTATTTAGGTTTATATTTTATAATTTCCATATTAATCATACTTTCTCTTGAATTTTGATTTATTATAGCATATAGATTATTTTTAGTAAAGCGAATATTTTTAGACAAATTCCGATTTTATGCTAAAAGTTTTGGGAAATAAAAATTCTCTGCAAAACAAATTGCAGAGAATTTTTTGACTATTCTTCAGTAATTATCGGTTTCATATTATCCATTGATTCCCAATAGAACTCTTTGTGTGATGATGTATTTTCAGTTTGCTTTATATCTTCGATACTGATTTTTTCGATTGAGCTGTCCTTTAGCGTTCCGTTATCGTTGTAATCGGCTGTAATCTTTACACATTTCAAATCATCATTTGTAATTCTCGCCTCAATAACACCGCCTGCACAATTTGTAATGCTCTTTGGTGCAAATTTAACAGTAACGCTGTCCTTGCCTTTTGTATATTCTTCCGGAATTTCATAGAATACATCATATGCATTATTCATCTTTTCGTTGTTAAGCGTTTGTTCGGCAAGTTTATTATCATCAATATAGATATAGAAATCACGCGTATAATTTACATTATTTTTTTTAAACGGACCGTCACTGCCCCAATATCTTACAAACAGATAATTTTTATTGCTCTTATCCACTTCCAAAGAATATTGGAAGTATGCGTTGTCACTACCGTATGCGTCACGCCAGTAATATGTTTTTTTACCGCTTGTAAAACTGCCGTTATTTGAATTTTTACTTGCCAAACCGTGTCCGAGTTCGTCCTGCTGACCGTCCGGTTCAACTCTGTCAATCGTTGCACTGTTCAGACGTTTATCATATTCATTCACACCGTTTCCTACGTTGAAATATACAGTATAGAAACTGTGGTGAATTTCATAGAACGGTTTCAGTTCAATATCCTTGCCTGTAGATGAATTTTCAGCCTTAATTTTAAACATCAACTTCTCAGTGTCAACCGTATCTACATACTTATCCAAATTGCTCGAATTACCCACAATATACGGTACATCAGTAGTTACACTGTCAATCTTAGTTTCGTTTGAAATGTATTCATTCACTCCGCTAACGTCGCTGACGCTTCCAAGGTCTGCCGCCAAAACCACAGGACCGTACTGATATGCCACTTGTCCGTCAATTCTTGAATTGTATACTGTAACAGACATTGGAATTGTAATATCTATAATGTCGCCATCTTTCCATTCGTTAGATATAGCAAGATATTCTCCGCCCTTTGATGTATACGTCTTATTGCCTGCTTTTACTGTCATATCACTTTCAAGCCATGACGGAGCGCGTAAATTAATCTTTGCACTTCCTGTTCCCGAAACTTTAATTTGTACCTTATCAGAATAAGGATATGTTGTTTCAACAGTGAATGTAAGTCCTTTTTCTTTCCATTCATATGTACCTGGCATATAAAGATTTACATATAAATCGTCACCGTCTTCATAATATGCACATCTTGTATATCTTCCCGGGTTCTCCATCCCTGTACCCGTACAACACCACCAAGATTTATCCTTTTGCTCATATACTCTGTGGTGTCCTTGCAAAAGCGATACAAAGTACATTTTTGCACCTGTTTCAGGCTCTTGCTGACCGAGAATATGGTTGTACAAAGCCTTTTCATACCAATCCATATATGCACTGTCGTGATTCCAAGCGAATAAATGCTCAGACAGACGCATCATGTTATATGTATTACAGCTTTCGCAAGTCTTAACTCCAAGTGTCTCCGCACCCCCTGCCTCGAAATGTTCGGCAATCGAGTTACCGCCTATTGCGTATGAACGATTGTTTACAACGTAATTCCAGAAATTTTCGCAAGCCTTTTTATAATCGGCATATTTCTCCGGATTTTGTTCGTATATTTCTGCCGCACCGATTATTTTAGGTATTTGAGTATTTGCGTGAAGTCCTGTCAAACTGTCCTTACCTTGTATAAGCGGATTTAAAATCGAATCATGAGTAAATCTTCTTGCCGTTTCCAAATACTTTTCATCACCTGTAATTTCATACATTCTCGCAAAAATTTCATTCATACCGCCGTATTCAACGTTAAGCATTGACTGCATCTGTGCGTCAGTAAGATTTGACGTACCGTCAACTGCCCAATCTGCAAATTTTTTCAATACTCCATAAGCAGTGTCATTTTCTGTATAGTCATACGCGTCAAGCAAGCCTTGATATATTTTGTGTATTCCGTACCATGGCACCCAATAGTTATCAGCCCACTTTGTATTACCGCTAAACAGTTTTGTAAAACAATCTTCGCTACATCCGCCTATGTATGGTGAATTTGAAGTCTTTTGAAGTTCATCGAGTTTGGTTACCGCATAATTAAGTTTAGTTAAAACTTCTTCATTGCCTGTATCACGATATAATACCGCAGCTGCACTCATCCAATGTCCCAACGAATGTCCTGCAAGTGTGAATGTATCTTTTGAACTTCCCCAGTTGCTTGCGCCTTTTCTTTCCCAACCGCCGTAACGCTGTGCATTGTTCGGAGCGGTCAGTCCGTGCATTTCATATGACGGTGCAAGAAGTCTGTCAACGTCTATCGACAAAACATATTTAAGTCCTACTTGCTCACTCTTTTCAAATAAGCTGTCTTTCTCTAAATTAACTCTGTCTGTTCCGGCAAAGTTACCTGTATTATCTGCTTTTCTTTCCATTATGCTTGAAATTGCCTTTCCTGTTGATTTGTTATAAACGGCTGTTTTTACAGTCAAATTGCCCTTATAATCTCTAATATCTTTCTTCATTTTCACAGTATTGTCGGACGGCACAAAATCTTTTGTATCTTCCGACAGAAGTGTATCACCACTGTAAATTTGCATTTTTAAAACCAAAGTATCGGTTAGTTCAGATGTTACAACATACTCCGCTTCAACAAATGATGAACCCGAATTTTTAACAATATTCATATTACGGATTACAGAATAATTATCGTCCCAAGAATCCGTTTCAACAGTTATATTCGCGATAACATCGTAGCTTTTTCCTGCTATTTTCGTAGTACCTGTTACTTTATACGTTCCCTTTTCGGTATAACTGCTCACTTCTCCCCAGTCAACTATCGTTTTGCTTGTCATTCCGTTTGTGTACGATACATCGACTTCTGACGGCAACTTAATTTTGTCACCGACTTTTACTGTTAAATCTGTTGTTTCTATAGATTTAACTTCTGCCGCTGTAGCTTGCATTCGTGTTATAATTTCGTCTTGTGTTAATGCGTCATTGTATATTTCCATTTCATCAATACAACCCGTATAATTGGGATCTGAAGTATATTGAGATTTAGCAATATAATTTGCAGCCGAAGACGCAAGCGAACTCATAGACACCGTAATATTACCGCTTGCAACACTCTCACCGTTTATATACATTGTCGCCTTATTATCTTTCATTGTAACAGTTACGTATGACCAAACATTTTTATTAAGCGATACCGAAGATGTAATATTTTGCTCTTTTTGATTATTGTATTTCACCGCCAAACGCGGATAACCGTTACCGTTGTTTACGGTAAGAAATATATAATTCTTTTGGTCAGAGCCAAAGTCAAATACTCTTTCCCACGAAGTTAATCCGCTCGGTTTTATCCAGGCTGATACAGTAAAATTATCGCTTAACGGAAATTGACTTAAAGTCGCACTTCCGCCGTTAAATTCTACCGCATTATTTTTTTGACCGAGTATATTCGACACCGTACCAATATAGGTTAATCCTGTCATATCATCCATTGAATATGATGCTGTTAAATCAGCCGCATATGCACTTGCCTGCAATATAAATGCCGTAGCCGCTGCCGTTAAAATCACTTTCTTAAGCTTCATTTTCTCCCTCCAAAAATAAATTTTCAACAAATTAATCTTTATATATCCCGGGTTTCTTTAGTAATATTATATAGTATATTTTTTTAAAATTCAATTAACTATATTAACATCATTTGAATGTATATTAACATTTTCACATTGACTTTAATAACTGTTAATGTTATACTGAATATGCAGGAGGTACGCTATGAATCCGAGATTATATTTTGATGAAAAAACGTTAAAAAAATTAGGTGATGTATTTGTTGTAAACACATATTTCCCTATTAAAACAGTTCCCGACAGTGCCGACTATTTTTTGCTTGTATATATTGCTCATTCTAACGCCATACACAACATTGATAATACAAGCAGAAAATTGGAAGAAGGCGATGTCGTGCTAATATCGCCGAATGTAGTCAATTCATTCACCTGTACCCATAAAGATGAACTAACTATTGCATATTGTTGTGTCTTTTCCAAAAACGCATTACAATATAGCTTAAAACAGTATTCAGGCAATTTTCCGTTGCTTTCAGATTTTTTTGAAGGAAAACGCTCATATATACAAGTACACGACACACCGTCAAAAACAATACGAAATTTTATGATACAAATGATAGATAATTTTAACTATTCACAACCCGGATATTTGTTTTCAATCCGCAGTACAATAACACTGATTTTAGTTAATATGTTCAGATTGTATTCAGTTGATAAAAATAAAGCCGACGGTTTTCATTCCAATGTGGTTATAAATAACGTTACCAACTACATAAATTCAAAAATATATTCAAAGCTTTCGCTTAACGAAGTAGCCGATAAATTCGGTATCACCCCGCAACACCTTTGCCGATTGTTTAAGAAACACTTTAATATGACTTTCACTCAGTTTTCAAACAGGCAACGTGTCGATAAAATCCGTGATGAACTCGAAAATATCGACAGACCGATATATCAAACCTATGAAGAATTTGATTTCACGCCTCAATATTTAAACAGTATGTTCAAAAAATATACCGGCTACTCTATCAGTGAATATAAAGCCAAATTCAACTATAAAGCCGGTAATCCGCTTTATACGATATAATATAAAAGGACGACTGCATTTAAGCAATCGTCCTTTTAATCTATTAATTTTTAGCTGCATTATAAAGCATAACCGCGACATCAATACGTTTAACATCTGTGCCTAATCTGCTTGATGTTACATTATCAAACAAATTATACTTTTGAGCGGCGGACATAAAGCCGTCAGGATATTGAGTTTTACTGTTTGCATATCCGTATGCACTTGTCAATATTTTAACCGCCTGTTCCACGGTAATATGATTATCCGGTGCAAATTTATTATCACCGATACCATGTATTATATCTGCTTTTACGCACGCATTTACATATTTACTGCTCCAATGATATTTTGTATCTGTAAATGTGCTATTCTCACCAACATTATACCCCATCATTCTGCATATAACCGCAGCAAATTCTGCTCTGGTTATGGTTGCGTCAGGTCTGAATGTATTATTTTCATAGCCTGTCATAATATCATTGCTTATAGTGTAATTTACTGCATTTTTCTGACCGTTATTAAGATAAGATGTATCAGAAAAATCCTCTGCTTTTTCTGCCGGTGCATAGCTGACAAGCTGATATTCACGAGTCATAGAAACCCCATTATTTCCGTTTGCAACCACTCTTAAATCATGCGTCCCCTTTATGTCGCTTAGTTGTACGGTATAAGCTATTTCGTTTGTTGATTTAACGAGTTCACCGTCAAGATAATATTCAACATTTACCCAATCCGATCCGTATATATGCGGATATGCGTACAGTGTTGTATCTCCGTTCATCGTTATTGTACTGCCCGCCTTTTTTAAGAATTGTCCGGCGCTGTTTGTATTATTATTTTGTATAAACCACGGTGACTCTGTTACATCATTATATGCGTTTTGAAGTTCGCTGTCTCCGTCGAGATTATAGTAATTCACCTCATAATTCATTTTAGCGTTAAAATACGCTATAAGCTTTACTTGAGGATATACCATAGGAATGAATGTATATATTTGTTTTAAATATTTTGCCGCCCATTCACTGTCGGTCTCATTTATATCACCGTTAGTTCTGTATGCACTTCCACATTCAGAAATCATTATAGGTTTTCGACCGCCGTATTTTTCAACAGCATCCTTTATCATCACAACAGGATCGGAACTGTATCCTGTTTTAAAGTAAACTTCATTATACCTGCTTTCTCCCTGCCATACTCTGCCTTGGAAATACTTACTTGCATAACAATTCACGCCTACCCAATCAACATATTCGTCACCGGGATAGAAGTCATCAGCCGTATAAGGCCAATCGTTTGTTTTCCATGAAGATGTGTGCGCCATACTCCAAACAGTAGCAACGTTAGACAATCCGCTCACACTGTTTGCAACAGCTTTGAATGCAGATACAAATTCATCGGGTGTACATTTATCACCCCAAACATTAAATTCAGCACCTATTCTCAAATAAATCGGCACGTTTTTGTAACTTGACAGCATAGAGCGTAAATTCGATAAAAAAAGAATCCGAACTGTTTATATTTCTTGCCGTTGTGCCTTCCTGTGGAAAGTTTAGAGCAATTTCTACCGCTTTGTTTTGTGTTTCTGCTTTATCAAGCATCGCACGCGTCCAACCGAATGTACTTTCATCACCGTATTCCAAATACAGCAATGTCATTGATTCATTACTTTTTGCCTGATCTGCCACTTGTCCGTATAAAACACCGTTCGGCTCATTTTTCGCACCATACACCTTTTGCGATTGTTCCGTAGCTTGATATACGTCAAATGTATTTGTAAATTGCTTAACGCAATTTTCTGCAATAATTACGCCGTCAGTCCACCCTAATTGCTTACCGTATGGAATATACATTTCAAAATACTTCGCCGCATTTGTATAATCACCGTTCATAAAATAGGCAAATGCAACATCATATGTTCTTGAGCCTAAAATATTTATTGTCTGCTCATTCTTTGGCTCTGATGATATTAAATTGATAATTTGTACTCCGTAATTTATCGTTTCATCATAATTTTTGCTGCTTGTTGCATTTGAATAACCAGCGTCCAAGCCCCAAAATGCGTGCGGCAATTCATATGCCATTACGCTTAAATTACTTGAGATTATCAGACTTATCATCACAATTAATATTATACTTATTCTTCTTTTCAATTAACATCACTCCCAAGATTATTTTATATTCAGTATATCATACTAACAATAAATTTACAATTACCCATTTACATATTAATGCAAAATAAAACAAAATATTCTTAATAAATACTAAAGTATATCTTTTTTAAAAACATTAATTAAAATTACATTCTAAATTATTACTAATCGGAACTAAGTTGTTTAGACTTTCAAAAACATATACATCAGCCCTTGATATCGTTGTATATCCATTTATCGAATCAGAATGGGTTAATTTGCTATTACATGCAATGTCAATATCGCCATTATGAATCTTAATAATATTGCCATTTTTATCTCTATATACAATTATTACAATACCTTTTATATCTTCGGCTGATAAATTCGTAATAGCCACTTCCAACATATATGACACATCCTTTTTTGTACTTTTCATAACTGTACTATTACAAACTATTGATTTAATAGGTTTTGAAGAATTTAATGTTGTAAATGATTTGATTCCCCCTTTATATTCTTTTCCATTTACTATTGCATAACATTGCCAATAGTATTTTGTGTTACTGTCTAAATATAATCCTGCTTCATCATTCAAATCATACCACATGTCAAATGGATTTTTATTATGATTAATAACATCATTTGCGACTTTTGACATACCATTTTCCGAAGTACCAAAATAAATCCCAACTTCACTTGGCTTTTGCCCACTATAAGACACCGTACCTCGAACTGTTGCATTAGATTCCGTAATGCTGTCCGCCACAGTTGTATTCACCGTCACCGGATTTACGTCGATATATTCACCATACCAATAATTCATATCAACATTGGTATTTATACCGTTTACATATCCTGAACTTGTATACTGCCACATCGTATAATTTCCCGAATATGTACAGCTTGAATTATATTGAGCTACCCACTTATACCATAATGAATTATTAAATGCGGAGTCAGTCAAATAATTAGTCCACCAATTTTTATTGGCATATATCCCCACTTTGTATCCTTCATTTTGAATTATGTTGCAAAATACAGATGCTATATTCCCTCTTTCCGAATCAGACAATACAGCCTGTACCTTATCTTCCATATCCAAATAAATAGGAAAACTAAGGTTATATCCTTGTATAAGCCTTAACACATGCTGTGCCTCGCTTACAGCCTTATCTGTAGTATCAGCATAAGAATAAATATATACTCCAAACGGTATTCCTAATCTTGTGCAAGCATTTGCATTATTATACCATTGACTGTCATCTTGAGTTATATCATCATTACCGTATCCACATCGAATAATAGCATAATCAATATTTCCATATACCGAATCCCAATTAATAACTCCTTGATGCTTGCTTACATCAATTCCTTTCATTGTAGGTGTTGCAAATGAATACAATTCATTACTATCACTTTCTTCAGTTTGTATTGGTATTCCATTCTTATATCTCCAACTGTTTTCTTTTAATTCTTCTGCATTAGCAGTAATGATCAATAACGAAAAAACAATACTGAATAGGCATAAAAATTTTAATATATATTTCAAAATCATTACTTCTTTCTATTAATATTATATATAAATTTGCGGCAGCAATAATAATATCGCTACCGCAAATTTATATTTTATTGTAAAACTATATATGATTTATATGAATATCCGCTAATACCGTTATATTCTACCCAATACCAGTTTCCTGATGTCTTATCCGGATACACTGTACATGTTGCACCTTCCGGAATATATCCAATATCATTTCCGACCTTTGGCTTACTGTTTATAACAAGACTTCCATCTGTTCCTCTTACAGTTCCTGTCCAAGTATTTGTTGATGATGTACCCGTTGCGCTCACGCTAATTGATATAGAGTTGGAACCACTATTAGGTTTATTCGTTGTAAGATATTTATAATACGAGTATCCACTCACACCGTTATATTCTACCCAACGCCAATTACCTACAGATCTATTGGGATATACTGTGCATGACGCTCCCTCCGGAATAGATCCAATTTGATGTCCTGCTGCATTAGTACTGTTTATAGCCAGCGAGCCGTCCGTATTAACTGCATATGCAGTATATGCTCCATTATTATTGTTGTTGGTTGTTGCTGTGGTATTTGCATGAGTATGAGGATATACACTTGCACCTGAATTAGGGCACGTATATACATACCCTTTACTGCTGTATTCACAATACGGATCATGCCATGACCATTCAAAATGCAAATGATAACCTGAAGCAGTTCCTGTCTTTCCTACATATCCAATAATATCTCCGGCATTAACACGACTTCCTACGCCGTATGATGAACGACTTTGCATATGACCGTAATAAGAGTATGTGCCATCATCATGAGCGATAACCAAATAATTACCACCATTGTTTCCATATTTGTTGGTTCGTACTGTTCCGCTTGCTACCGCATATATAGGTGTCCATGCACTTGCTGAAATATCCATAACAACATTTCTGTCTACATTTTGACCTTTCAATGGTCCATATGTATATAGGTAACTATCATGATTATCACCACCGGAATATCTTGATAACACTGTAACTGCATATGACTTATTAGTAGGCAAAGGGAAACCGTTTACTTTATCTTCTGCTAAAGCAAATGTCGTACTCATTGTTAAAATTACAACAACTAAAGTCATTAACATATTCTTAATATATCTTTTTCTCATTTTGTTACCTCCTAAATATTTAATGATACTGTGTTACTCTGCTGATTCCATTCTACTTTTGCTCCTAAAGCCTCACTCACAGCCCTTAATGGTATCATGGTGCTTTCATCTACTATCATAGCCGGAACATCTAAATCAATTTCATTTTCTTCATCTTTTACTATATCATATACTTTCATTTTTTCACTGTTTATTGAAATGAAAATGACTTTTTCTTCATTTCCTATAACTGCCATATTATTTTTAGAATCCCAGTCGACATAGCAATTTGCTTTTTCAAATACAGCACGAATAGGAATTAAAGTTCTATCATTATATATTATCGGTTTCGCATCTTCAAATACTATATTACTACCGTTTAATGTGACGGATATATCTTCAGCAAAAACATTTAATGATACAGTAAGCATCACTAAAAATATTATTCCGGTTATAAACTTTTTCACTCTATTCATACAAATCCTCCATTTATAGTGATCTTCTTGCTCCGAACGACTTTCCTCCACCGCTATGACCGGAACTTGATGTCGGAGCAGAGTATCTGCCAGTCGGCGGTGTTGATGTATATCCACCGCCCATCGAACTTGAAGTATAACTTGTAGATGTTCCACATAATTTATCCCTTATTTGCATCGTACTCTCAATAAGCTCTCCGTAACCGTATATAAAAATTACGGATAAATATCCCAAGATAAGAAACACTATAATTGCCAAGACACCGATTACAATTCCTGTTTCTTTGTCATCAAAAAACATCGATGATGATACTGATATAGATGTAATACAAAAGCCGATTCCAATAAGCGCAGATATAATAAATATAACTATTGCATAAATTTTTATTTTTCCACCAATATTTTTAAACATATTATCACTTCTTTCTATTTTACTTGTTCAAAAATTTACAAAACATAAATTATTTTTTGAGTTTTATTAATTAGCCACACCAATGATGTTATTATTCATATCAACAACTCTTCCGCTTGTATTTGTATCTGAGAAGTTTTTATCAGAGCAAGCATAAACTTCATAGCATGGTACGTTCTTTTCAGTTTGTGCCCACGTAGAACCGTTAGGTAAATATTTAACTCTGTAGCAATTATATCCGTTGTCCGATTTTAATTGTTCAGTTTTACCTATTTCTACGTAATCGGAATATACGTGTGCCGAACCTGATACTTTATCTTCATAAGCAACATTTATTATTTCAAGTGCTTTTGAAATTGTCAATCCGTTTTCTGTTGTCGTATTAATTTCGTTGTTCGGAGCTGCTTCAACTTCTGATTCAGAAATGTCACCATTCAAGTATTCTTTTAATATACCTTTTTCCACAATCATTCCCAAACACACATATGTCTGACTCTCATTTGTTTCTTCACTAATATTTGAATTTACATTACCCGTTGCATTCCCTTTTATTCCATCAACTTCACCATTATCAGCATATACATAGATTGTAGTACCCATAGTACCTGAGCCACCGTTCTCTACTAATTCTTTTGAACGTAATACAAACGCATATGCTTGTCTTCCGTTGTGTTCTACCATAGCTGTGTCACCGCCGAGAAGAATATCGGAATCATTTACAAACTCTGTAGCTTTTTCTTTTGCTTGTTCATATGTAAGCAGTGCATTTTCTACATAAACACTTCTTGTTGCATTATCCCAAGTAATATTTAATCCAACCATATCGCAAAATGCTCTTAATGGAACATAAAAAACGTCACTGTATTGCAACGTTGCCGGAACATCAAGTTCATATGTTGATTCAGCTTGACCATCAGATATTGTTTCAGCTGTATAGTTTTCTGCCGTAAATTTGTAACTTACTGTCCCACCGTCTTTTGCAAATGTTACTGTTTTTGCATTTGAATCGTATGAGTTAGAATAACCTAAAGCTTCAAATATAGGCACCAATCTTACCAAAGTTCTGTCGTTAGCAATAATAGGCTTATATTGACCGTTGTCGATTTTTTGACCGTTCACATATACTGAAACATCTTCAGCATATGATGTTTGTTCAAATGCGCCTACTGTTACAGAACCTAATGCACTTACCGTCATCATAGCAGCTGTTGCTGCCGCAAATACTCTTTTTTTCATAATTTTGTTCTCCTTTATTTTTTAATTTGCTAAACCTACAATTTTATTATTTGCATCTACTATAACACACGATGTATTTTCATCATCACTTTTATCAAAGTTTTCTTCTGAAGTAGATAAAACATAATATCTCGAATCTTGTTTGTTATATGAAACTTTATAACATCTTGTCATTGGTGGATTTGTATCTTTTGATTCTACATCAAATATTTCTATAGAACTATCTGTTTGACTCAACACTTTATTATGAGATGTAATGTCTTTACCATATGCAATTTTTATTAATTCCAACGCCTTTTCTAAAGATATATCGCTTGTTGTCTTGTTATTACTACTGTTTAAATATCTACCAGTAATATATACACTTCTTGTATCATCATCCCATTCAATTTCTAAATGAGCCATATCACAAAATGATCTTATTGGCACATAAAATACATCATTATATTGCAATGTAGCAGGTACTTCAAGGAATATATTACTTGAATCTTCACCTTTTAAAGCCGCCTCTTCATCATACCCTGTTCCACCTATTGCATAATTTTTTTCAGCTATAAATCTATATGTTTCATTTGTTCCTTTTCTTACGAAATTAACAGATTTGTATTCGTCCATTTCACTATGTTCAAAATCTAAAGCATCAAAAATAGGTACTATTCTGACCAATGTTCTGTCGTTTACAATAATAGGCTTATATTGACCGTTGTCGATTTTTTGACCATTCACATATACTGAAACATCTTCAGCATATGATGTTTGTTCAAATGCGCCTACTGTTACAGAACCTAATGCACTTACCGTCATCATAGCAGCTGTTGCTGCCGCAAATACTCTTTTTTTCATAATTTTGTTCTCCTTTATTTTTTATATCTATGTTTGTAAATTTTTGACCTTATTTTGTTTTTGAAACTATCACATTTGCAAGTTCACCCGGCAATTTATCAAATTGCTTGAAAACATTTGTATCGTAGCTTTCAAATACAATTTTTAATTTTTGTACACCTGATATATCAATACTATATTGATTTGGATTAAATCCCTTGTCTATGACAATAGATTGTAATTCTGTGTTATCACCGAATATTTTAATCGTTATCGATTCATCGGTAGAAGTATCATAATTACTTCTATAAGCCTCAAACGTTAGCGTATCGTATTTTCCCATTAAGGGATAAACAGCATATGCATCGTCTTGACTATACAATCTATGGAACGCATATAAATTCTTTTTATGCGTTTGATTTGTATTATCTACTCCTGTTTCGCCTTTCTCGACCTTATTATTTCTTGATGTTTCACTCGGGTCAATATCAACGATATTAACAGGAACATATGCCTTATATTTATTTAAAGCATTGGTTAATTCTTCGTTTTCTCCACAAAATGATATTGCAGTTTCAATAATTGTTATTGATTTTTGATAGCCCTCTGTCGAAAAAGCACTTTCTGCCTCGGATAATGCCGTATTTTTTACATTATTTTTCACTTCCGTTATCTTTGAAGAGAATGTAGAGTCATCAGTAAAATAGTTTTCTCCTTTTTCTAATATTTCCAAAGCTCCACTATAGTCCTTTGAATTTATTTTTTCATCTGCTTGACTCATAAGTTGTTGTTTATATGCACTTTTTGCCTCACTCATTTTATCGGCAACATTTGGATAGTTGTTAGATTTTTTCAGTATTTCTTCAAAAACTTCTATTGCATCAGGGTAATTCTTCTCTTCCATATATGCAATACCTTTTTGATATAATTCCTTTAGCTCTTTTACGCTATCAGCTGATTTCATATTTGATTCAAATTCCGAATCATTAATCGAAAATCTGTCATATACACTTTGAATTGTGCTATATTTTCTCATAAGCTCATCATAACTTATACTGTCATTAACATATTCATTAAAATTCGACTCGGCATATGTATCGATTTTATCAATAAAATCTGATTGTTTATTTGCATTTTTACTATAATTAGACACATATAATTCAGAAATTTTAGAAACATTACCATCGTCCAACAATCCGTATAAATACGAATCACTGTTACGTCTTACAGACATACCTATGCACAAAGCAATTATTAACACTGCACATATTGACACAGGAATGATAAATTTTTTCGACTTTAATATTCTTAAACCTTTTGATAAAATATTATCGTCTGTCTTATAATCATAAGAATTAGGATTATTGAATTTCGCACTTTCAAATGGTGTTGAATATGAATTTTCTTTCGGTTCTGAATTACTATAACTGTTCTCTTCAGGAGGGTTTGCAGAACTTGTATCGCTAAAGTTATTCATTTTTAGCTTGCTCGATTTCATTGAAGAATTATCATATGCTCCCGAAGGTTCTGAATCTGAAAATCCATTCATTTTTAACCCGCCATTGCTTGAAGTCGTATTTGTTTTTACTTCACTTTCTTGATTTTCTTTGTTGAAGTCGGATGACATCTTTAAACCCATAATTCTATCCCCTCTTTCTTGATATAGTTGCATAAACTCTTGCAAATATCGACAATAACATTGGTACTGCAACAAAAAATATAATTATATACATTGCATACGTAGGTAAAAAGTACGTAAGTTTTCCGTATTCTATTGTTTCGGCAATATAATACGCTATCAAAACTACTCCTATTCCAATAATTGTTTCGTTATTTCTCTTTGAATAATTCTCACAATCAGCACTATTTCTCAAAAATTTAACAATATACATAATCGTTACTGCTATGGATATTAAAATACCTACTGCAAACAGCAAAGACATTTCCGCAGAAAAGCTAAATTCTGCGGATTTGAATATATCTTTTATATAGTCTTTTACATCTTCCAAAATAAACAACAGGTTTTGAAGAATCAAAAATTCTGAAACCATTGTCATTACAAAAATAATAATTTCTTTTATCCTGCTATGTTCAACCATTTCATTTTTGCAACCACAACGACTGCATATCGTCGCTCCTTTAGGCAACTCACTGCCACATCTTACACAATTCATTTTATGTCCCCCTTTACAGATTTGTATGTGCTGACTTGAAGCCTTTTTTCTTTGATTCTGTTTTCACATCCGGTGCTGTCTTCTTAACATTTTTGTCTTTGATAACCAAAGAATCAAACACTTCTTGAATACTCGGTCTTTCTTCCGGATTTTTTGATAGCATTTTTAACAACAATAACTTTATTTCTTCCGGTATGTTATTTTTTATGCAAATATCACTTTCATCCAATATAGCCGCATATAGATAAGTATATTTTTCAGTATCAAAAAAAGGTATATCTCCGGTAAGATATTGACAAAATAAGATTCCCAAAGCAAATATATCTGCTTTTGTGGTAATCTTTTCTTTTTCCTCACATATGTACAAAAATCCTTCGGGCGAAAGATAGATTGTATCACATTGTAAGTCATCAGACATCGGTAATGAATCTTCAAAATAGCTACTGTCGAAATCAATAATTTTTGCTGTATATGTTCCTGTTATTGTTTTCTTTATCAGTACATTATTAGGTTTTATATCTGCATGTATAATTCTTTTTTTATGTATAGCTATCATATTATAAGCAATAACCTTACATATCATAATTTTAGTATTTATATCAAGCTTTGAAATCTCTTCTATCGTTATAGAGGACATTTCAATTTTTGGAGTTATCATATAATACTTACTTTTAAATCTGAAAAAGTCGGTCGGATATACAATTCCGCCACCTTTACATTCTTTTAAAGAATCATATAATCTTTTCTTCTCTCTTTCAAACTCTGCACAAATACTTTTAGCTGTTTCTATGGCTTTTGGCGTGAATGAATTCTCGTCTGTAGGATAAACGGGTGTAAGAAATTCCTTGATGAAAACAGTTTCAGCACCTTTTTTAGCAAATCCCCATTTTGCAGTACCGCTATTATCAGTTGTAAGCTTGCCTATAATTTCATAATCTTTTACATACATATATTACGCCTTTCCATAATAAGTTCTTTTGTATTTATTCCATAAATTACCAATTTCATCTTGAGTACAATTTTTCAAGTTTTTTATATAATGCTCATATAAAGTTTCGGCACGCTTTAAATAGTAATCTTGCATTTCATTAAAATCCTTAAATCCGATTGCAACAAGTGATATTGTATGATCGTCGCCTGTATACTGTCTTATTTGTGATTTTAATTTATCTCGCCATTCTATTATATTGTCCGAAGAAAGCAAAGTTTGTAAAATCAGATACTCAAACTCCATAGGTGTTTTTAAGTATCCGAAACAGCCGTCTGTAGCATTAAAAATAATTATTTTATCTTTAATTTTTATTTGCTTTGAATGTAAGATATAATTACCATCCGCAGAAACGACATTAGTAAGAACACCGTCATTTGAAATATTATCAAGTGCATCTACAGAATCGTCAATATCGTCCTTCGTCACTTGTGCCAATCCCATATCCGAGAGAACATATCCTCTTGAATCTCCTGCCCAAATAAAATCAGCTATCATTTCATTTTGACAGTATTCAACAATCGTCATAGACAATGTTGTAGGAAAGTCCTTTGTCATTGCACCTTTTATTTTACTCGAAGGTGTTTTGCTTTTTATACCTTTAAGAGCATTAGTTATCACATTAAAAATCTGATAACTTTTATCTGAAGAATATTCCTCTTCGGAATATTCTTCAAACCACTCTGCTACACATTCTCCAACTATTCTTGAAGCAATATATGCGCCTGTTTTACCGTTAAGTATTTCATATCGTCTAGAACCGATTCCTCCGCACCCGTCAAAAACACCTACAAGTCCTTTATTTTCATTAAAAGAATATAAATAAGAATCTTCACCGTTTTGTGGAATCATTTCACCTGAAATTGAAAAATATGTACTTATCTCTGATAATAAATTTTTATACATAGCCATATTATATCGTATTTGAAATAGCATCTATAATTTGGTGATAGTCTATTTCAGAAAGTCCGTTGCCTGCTTCGGAAGGAAAATGTATTGTATTGTCCCAATTATCTGAAATTGTATTCCAATATTCTGCGTCCGGCGCAAACATAAGTAATCTCTTTGCACTTTGATTCATATAACCCGGCATTTGTTTGTTGCCCCACCAACTGCTTAATTCACCAAAGCTTTCAGCCATTCCGTTAGGATAATAACCAGAACTTTTTCCGTAACCGATAGGATGTGTACTTGCGTCAGTCCATAAAACAATTACGTGTCTTTTTTTCATACCGTCATTATTCCAATCTGACTTCATAGCATATCCTAACGCCTCTAATCCATCTTCAGGATCATCACCACCGCCAAATGCTGTTATTCCGTCAATACATTCTTTAAAATCAGCAGCCTCTTCCGGCAAATCAAAGAAATCAGTCTCAAGCATTGCATTTTCACCGTCTGCCACATAATCTCTGAATACTACCATACGAAGTCTAAGCTTATCTATTGTCTTTCCTTTCTTCTGCATAGCATCCACAACATCGCCATAAAAACTTACAGCATTTCTCTTTACCATATCAATAACTCCACCCATGCTACCTGTTGCATCAATGCAGAATACCATATCTACATTATAAGTTATTTGATAATTCCCTCCCTGTTGATTGTTTCCTCCTTGTTGATAATTACTTGCCATAATTAATTCCTCCTTTGATTATTTACATTTTAAATTTTTCTTAACATATTTTATAATTAGAAATGTCAATCCGCTGATCAATGAAATCAAGCCCAAGATTAAACAAATAATTGCCACTGCCTTGACGCTGTCACGTTCAGAAAGCATTCTTACACGTTCCCAATCAGTTACCGAATATGCCATATAAACATATTTATTCAAAGTCAACAACTTCAAAAGACTGATTATGCTTAAAATAAATCCCACACTTGTTGCTATCCATGCACATATTAATTTTGCATTATTGTTTTTATCATCTTCTGTACCGTAAAATGATTTTTTACTGTCACTGTATACATTAATTATCGTACTGCTTTTAGATGTCGGATTTTCTTCACTACCCGGCACTTTAAATCCCTTTGACATTTTTAACATTTTACATTCCTCCCATCATTTAGCCCATTCTATATTTAATTCTGCTCCTTCATTAAAATCATCCGGCCATGCAATACTATCTATTGTATCCCCCAGTTTTGCATCAAATGATTTATTATCTACATTAACTGTGATTTCATCATACTTAAATGGTACGAAAACAGTATTTGTCATATCAACAACACCATATTTTCCGCCCATCTTCAAAATCACATAGTGCGCACCATGAATTTTAGACCAATCATCATATATACAAGGCACAACCACTTTCTTTTCATCATCTTTAATATATCCATACTTAATTTGTTCCTTGCCATTATTCTCTATAGTCTTTTTTACACATGAATAACCGTGCATATAATAAACCGGATCCGAATTACGATCATAACTGTATATGTTATATCCATATTCCTCTATAGTGGCTTTTTCAGCAACAATATTGCTATTTTTCACTTTGTTAATTACAATAACTGCACCCACAACCAAAACGGCTAAAATAACAATCGCTATAATCATAAATTTCAAATGACCTTTTTTGTTATTGCTTTGTTGATACTGATTCATAAAATCCACCTCACTCTCTGTTTACAAATAAAATATTACATTTGTTTCCATTTCTTTATTTGTTTTAGTTTCATACACATCCATCTTTATTCTGTCGTTGTCAAGGACAGTGAAAACAAACTTTACAGGAGTATACTCGCTCTCATTGGTTTTTACATTTCTTCCACTGATATCGCCATCTGCCACATATGTTCCATCCTTTTGCAAATATGCCGTTTTGGGATAATAGCCTATTCCTTGCGAACGGGCATGTGATACTTGTACATCAAAACTATCACTTGTTACGTTTGAAATAACACATTTTCCGACACATTCTTGAGTGTTATCATTAGACACATACCATTTGTATTCGCCTTGCTTTACATTGCTTGATGTATTAGATACTGACTCTTTTTGCGTATTCAATATATTATTCGATGTTGAATTACCATTGATATTATTACTGTTGTTAGCTGAAGATGTCGAATAAACATTTACATCACTGTTATAGCTTACAAATGTAGCATCTAATGAACAATCTTTTATACTATATCCTTCTGTTGCTTTGGTAACAGAATTCATAAGATCCGTTACATCTGCTACAAGATATTCCGGCAAATATGTTTTAGCATTAATAGCTATAGTAATTTGCATAGGCAATGCAGTTGTAACACCTCCGGATGACGCTATTTCTCCGGTGATTTTATATACAGGTGCTCCATTGACCTGAGTGTATTCCTTTTTAACATTACTCAAAGATTTTCTTATGTTCTTAACATTAGATGAATCCAACTCAAACGGCAAAGTAAATTTATCTTCTTCAAACATATCTTCCCATACTGTAATCTTCCCGTCCTCAATATTGCCTAAATACCAATCATAATCTTCTCGTTTTGTATCACGATCTCCGACTCCCACCGAAAACGCATTATTGTTATAATTGAACTCGTAGTCCATTGACTCATCGTCACCGTCTTCATCAACCAACCTTGCTGAACCTGTTACATTCACACTTTGAATTTTGCTTATAGCTCTATATGTTTTCGCAAATATGTATCCTGTCGGTTTTAAAGATGGTATATTTAAAAGTCCAAAAGCTAATATAAGCATTGCTGCAACTGCCGCAATAATTGCAATAAAAGCTTTCTTCCTGCCTTTTTTACGTTTGTTACTTCTCGGAAATTCCACATCATAATATTCTCTTGGAGTTTCTGAATTCTGCTCAGGACGTTGTTCAAATGTCGATTTAAACCCGTTATTTTGAAGTTCTGTCGGTGATGTTGATGACTGTCCAAATGTCGATTTAAACGTCTTATTTTGAGGTTCTGCATTTGATTCTGTTGGTTGTCCAAATGTTGATTTGAATGTCTTGTTTTGAGGTGTACTATTAACACTGCTCATATCGTAACTTTTCACCTCATTTTCAGGCATTGAACTTGTTTTATTTAGTCCCTTACCCAATTTCAATGAACTTGACGGTGTTACAGGTGATTTTTCCGGCTCTGTGATAATATTCTTATTATCAACAACACCCACCTTTTCCTCACTTTTCTCCCCAACATTTCCCGCTTGTTTAAATCCTTTTGCCATTTTTATTCCTCCATTGTATCTTTAGTATTTACAGGTTTTTGTGTATTGACAAAAACATCTGAAACCGTCATAAATTGTCCGTCGCTAATTTTACATACATTACCATTTACACTGACTTCTTCATCAATTTTACAATACTGCAATATATCTGTTATCGGCGACAAATACACTGCATTAATCGAATATGTATTTTCATTAATCGTCACTAGTTGTGTTTCCTGCAGTGCAATAAAATATTGTTTATATTCATTACATTGCAAAATTCCGGTGAAATCATATTTTTCCTTGCTATATATCAACGAATTACTTTGAATATCCTGTAAATGTTGTATTTGTTCTGCTTGATCGTTAATTCGAGCATCTTTTGAATGTATGTTGATTATCACAATTACACCTGTTACTACCAAAAGAACACAGAATAGCAATGCTAAAGCACGCCATCTATAAATAACTCTTGTTTGCGCAGGATTATCTCTGTAAACAATTTTCGTTTCCACCTTTGAATTATATTGATTTTGTATCTGCTTGTTTGACAAAGCAATATTTGAATCTAATTTTTTAAAACCTTTTAACGTTTCATTTTCTGCACCGCAATTACTGCATATATGATCGTTTAAATTTATTTTCTTTCCGCAGTTTGAGCAAAACATATATATTCCCCCTATATAACAAGAATCGCCGCTATAATACAACAAAGTAGTGATACTATCATACCGACAACACCTATCGGTTTAATTTCTATTTTTACCGAAACGATACCTAAGGCTATACCTGTTCCAGCCATTAAAAGTCCAAGTGGATTAACCAATATACTTAATAACATACCTATTATCCCTACAACTATTGATATAATCGCATAAACATTCTTTTCCTTAGGAGGCGGTGTCTTGGCTATTACTGTATCTTCATCTTTAAAACGAAGCTTAATTTTAGATGTATCAACACTCTTTTTCTTTGTTTCAGTAGGCGATTTTTTTATTACTTTTTCCTTTTCGATTTTTTCTGTCGAATATTTTTTGTATATCATAACAGCACTGGCATAATCCATTCCGCACACAATACATTTATCCGTATTTTCATTTGAGGTTTCGCACTGTGGGCATATCCACGTTCCTTCCATATGTAATTTTCCTCCACCTTATATATTTGTTTGAATATATTTTCATTTTATGGTCATATTATAGCACTTTTAGTTTAAATATGCAACTAATTTTTAATTGTATATATGAATATTATTATATGATTTTAATACAAATATTTTAATTTTCTATTTATAGTCATTTTGCAACTTATTTTTAAATTAATTATTACTTTATAATTTGCTTGTATATTTTCTATTTAAAATGGTTTAAAATTATATTATAAAAAATTCAACACACGGAGGTGAATTAGTTATGGGAGAATTTGAAATTCATCAACCAGAGAAGTCATCTAATCGCACCATAAGAATGCCTGATGAACTTATCGAAAGAATGGGTAAAATTGCAGCATCAAAAGGAATATCTTTTAACCAGCTTGTAATTCAATGCTGCAATTATGCCCTTGACAACTTAAAGTCTGATGATAATGAATAATTTGCGTATATTTAATCATCGACCTGTCAGAAACTGAAGTCTTTATATAGGACTTCAGTTTTTTATTTAGGATTTTTATCCTAAAAACATATTAGCATAATTTTAAAATAACTTTCAACAAAGTGACATTTTTAACGTCTTTTTTACCATAATTAACGTATTATATAGACAAAATAATACATTTTATGATAAAATATATGTATCAATTCAGAAAAGAGGGATGTTATTATGGCACAATGGCAAGTAAGTCTTGTTGACGGTTTAATGGATTTCAGTTTCAGTATATTAATAGCTCTGTTTTATGCAAGCGTACTCTCCGCAAGATACGGCAAAACAAAATTTCGTGTAATTGTTTCAGCAGTAATGATTATAGCTACTATAATCACAAACATAATACATATGCCTCAAATGCCTATGTTCTTTACAGGGATAGCTATACTTATGACTTGTATATTCATACTCAGCGATGACAAGCCTTTAAAAAAAATATTATTCACTTTTATTCCATATGTATCGGATATTTTATTGTCGCTCGTATATCTTTCACTGCGAACAATACTAATGCCAAACTTTGATTCGGCTTTCGGTGGTCAAACACTTGCCGGACTTTCGAGTATCCCAAACGCAGTCGAACCTTTGCTTTTATTTACAGTTGAAATGTTGATACTGTTTTCAATCTCAAAATGGATACAACATAAAAAGCCAAAAATAAGTGACCTTACTATTGTATATATACTTTCAATAATAATTGTTCAAATATTTATACTGACGTTCTTACTTTACATTTATTATGCAAAAATAAGTATATTGAAATTTGTATTGGTCTTAATTGTTTATATGATTATTTCAATTTCGCTTACATTTCTTGTTATACGTTACAGTATTCGTATCAGTAAAGAGCAAGCAAAGCAAGAATTTGTTGTTAATCAGTACAATCTTTTAAGCTCGCAATACGACCAACTGAGAAACAACTATGTAAACTATAAAAAATTGCGTCACGATTTAAAAGACCACATTAACGTTATTAACGGTCTGTCACAAAAAGCAGACAAAGAAGAATTAACCGAATATACAAGTAAGTTATTAAAAAATTGGGATTCACTTTCGGCAAAAACATATTGCGATGTTCCGGCGATTGATATTATATTGGCTGAAAAATACAATATGGCTGCAGCCAATCATATACGAACCGATTTCTTGGTCGGCGGTATTAAAGAGGCTCAGCTCGACAATGTTTACTTATGCAGTATCTTCTCCAACCTATTAAATAATGCTTTAGAGGCATCTAAATACTGTACGACAAATCCTTATATTGAATTAAAAAGCAGCATACAACTCGGCAATTTAGTTATCACCTGTCGCAACAGTATGCCGCAAGTTATTCGTAAAAAAGACGACCCTAATCACAATCACGGGTACGGATTACATATAATTAAAGATTTATCCAATCTTCTTGGCGGTAATTTCGTTTACGAACATGATGAGCACAATTTTACCGCCATTGTAACAATTCCGATTAACGACAAGGAGGAAGTACATAAATGATTAATATTGCGATAATCGATGATGATAAAACTTTCTGTGATGATTTTGAAGAACAAATAAAAAAAATTGATAACAGCTATAATACCGACTGTTATTATGATATAAACACTTTTTTAGAATCGGTTTCAAGCTACAATATCGCTATTATTGATATAATGCTTGGAAAAGATAACGGAATAGATATAGCATCAGCAATCACTGAAAAATACCCTAATATAAAAATTATATTTATATCTGTTGAGCAAGACTTTTTTCAAGACGTCTATTCCGTCAATCATTTATACTTTTTGGTAAAACCAATATCAAATGAACAGTTAAAACAAGCCTTGTCAGTTTGTTGCAGTGAAATAAATAAGCAGACTCTTTATACAAAGCTCGGCAGCGGAACTACTGCTATAAATCTAAATGATGTTTCCTATTTTGAGGGGATTTTAAAAAAAACTATCGTACATTATGTCAATGCGCCAAAGCAAACCTTAAACGAACCTCTAAAGGACATTGAAAAAGAAATTCTTAACACCAACTTTATACGCATACATCAAAGTTACATTGTAAATCTTACATACATAACTCAATTCACCAAAACAAAAGTCAATATTCAAGACCTTGAAATACCTATAAGCAGAAAATACTCACAATCAGCCTTAAATGGCATAAGCAAGTTTTTAGGTAATAATCTAATTTAAAAACAAGTCGGAGTCGGGCTCCTAAAGGAGTCCGACTCCGACTCTGAAATTAACCTTTTCGGCTTATTTTAAAATTTATCTGAATTTACATATTGCGTTATACTGCTTAAAAGCTGTTTACATTCGGGATAATCTCCGTCTAAATCAAAACCGCAGAACAATAGCTTTGCTTTGCCTATTTCTGTTTCAAACAGCGGTGATGACGCAGTATTATCAAAAAAATTCGGTACTGTTTCAATTATAGGTTTTACTTCACCAGCAAACTTCGATATATCTGTACCGACCGAGTTATCAAGCAGTCTTTTCCACTGATAATCGGGATATTTTTCTGTCGGGAAATCATCAAATATTCTATGCTTATTATCAATTATTGCACCGCACGGTTTTTGTGACGGGAAATGTACCGGTGACCAAAATACAGGTATAAAACTTCCATGTATCGGATTTTTGAAACACTCTTTCGTCACAATAGCTTTTCCGCCGTTTTTGATTATATCATCAAGTTCTTCTTCAGATTTAATCATACGAACATTGTTTTCAATCTTATTTTCGGCAAAAACAAATATTCTCCAAGTATTTTTATAACCGTTCACTTCAAGTATAACACTGAGCATTGTTGATTTTGTTATACTGTTTAGAGGTATGCTTACCTTACTTTCTGTTGTTGACGTTTTATAAAATACTTGCTCACCGTTTTGTACCGTCAAATTATAAACAGGATTGTTGATTTTCTTTTCTCCGAAATCATATAAGTCCAATTCCGCCTCTAATGTATCTGTATTTTTAAATATTCTCTTTGCTTTAAATAACGGTACTGCCTCACCTGCAAAATTTTTAAATTCATCGTGTGAAATCAAGCCTTTACTTTCATAAAACACATCAAGTATGCCGACAGTGGCTGTACTTTGTCCTGTGTAATCCGATAGCGACAAAAGTTCAAAGCCGCCGAAATCTTTTGTCCTAAGTGCCGCCTCAATATCTTCTTTATAAAGCTTAACAGCTAAGTCGCCCGACGCTTTAATATAATCATTCAATTTATGATACACATTCTTTTCAATCATAAATTTTTTAATTGCGTCAAGGTTTACCGGCAGAATATTGCCTGTATATTTTTCAATTAAGTCAACATCAGGATATACACAATACTGCCCCACTTCAAACGAAATTATCGGTACAGACACATCTTTTACCGCAGAGGAATAATCAAGCGATGTGTTTTCAGCCGCCTTATCCTGACAGTTCTGTATTCTGACATTGTGACCGCCTGCCTCATATGCACACAAATAATCTTCACACGGCATAATCGGGTGGTCGAAGTTCGTCGTAAGCGTATAAATTCTTCTGTTGTCATAAGCCTTTATGCAAGTGGTTATGTCGTTAAGCATATCAAAATCGCCCATATTTTCATTACCGTTTGAAAACATTATAAACGAAGGGTGATTTCCGTATGTTTTTGAGATATTAATAGCCTCCTGCATAAAATATTGACGGTGTATCGGATCTTCACCCGTTTCAAGTGCACATACATCATGATTAAGCCATAGCGGCATTTCAACAGATATGTACATTCCTATTTCGTCAGCCGCATTAAATGCACATTCTGGCGGACACCATGCGTGAAAACGAACGTGATTTAAGCCATAGCTTTTGATAGTCTTGAAATTTTTTCGCCACACCTCAATATCCATAGGCGGATAACCTGTAAGCGGATATATAGCACAATCTATTGTACCGCGCAGAGAAATTTGTCTGTTGTTAAGCAAAATCTTTTTATTTTCCGTTTTTATCGTTCGCATACCGAACTTTACGGATTTTATATCGGTATGACCGTTACATTCATATTTAACTGTTGCCGTATATAAATTAGGATTAAATTCGTCCCAATAATCTATTTCGGAAATATCGTATCTGAAATAATCGACTTGTTTTGAATTAAACACCTTCGTTTCAAATATTTTTTCTCCAAGCAAATCTCCTTTTGGTGAAGTAACATTTACGGTAACAGTCGCTTTCTCCGTTTTAAACGGAGAATGTACATCCGATGTTTCAACGACTTTAAGCGTTATGCCTTTGTCATCTGTATATACTTGAATATTGTCAATATGTTCTTTTTCTTCATATTGCAGTTCAATACGTCCGATAACACCGTTCCAATATCCTTGCGTATCGACACTGTATCCGCTTGCCATTGTATCAAGGTTTAGCAAATTTCTGTTGTCGATTTTCAGTGTAAACATATGTTCGCCCGGAGTTATTTTTCCTGTTAAATTGTATATGTGAGGTGTGGACAGCTCAATTATTTGTCTGTCTGTTTTCACACCGTCTATCCATAATTCAGATGCTATATTAACTCGCTCCATAAACAGTCTGATAGATTTACCGTCTGTATCATTCGGAATGTTGACCGTTTTTTGCAGCCAAAGAGGAGCGATATATTCATATCGCTCTCTCGGTGCACGTACAGCCTCTTTTGATATTTTGTCAAAGTATTCTGTTTTTTTGCCTATCTGATTATCACAAGTTGAACCCGGAAGATTAAAATTATTATTTTCAAATTTTATGCTGTCTATTGTCTGACTATCGTCAATATCTGTTTTATAATTCCATTTTCCGCTTAAATCTATTGTTTTCATTGTATCACCTATTTTACTATATCTCTGAGTTCTGCGTGGCATTGATTTAATTCAAGTCCTTGTTTTGCATACTTTTGGGCATTATCATTATCACCTATACCCAAATATCCAAGTGCCGCCATAAGATTACAATGTACCTTATTGTTTTTATTTAAGTCACCTTCGAATATCAAGAAATCCGGTAATGATACTGCAAAGTAATCAATTTTCATTTCATCATTCATATGCTTATTTGCATACTCAATAAATGCGTTAAATCTCTTTTTAGCCTCGTCTTTATCGCCCAGTGCCTCAATCGCTTTTGCGGAATAATACATCATCTGCGGCGGTTGGTCGTTATAATACATCGCCGAAGAAAGATTAAATTCACCCCTTGCTGCAAGTCTGTATGCCTGTTCGGACTTTTCCTTATCTTCATACAAGTTACCAAGCATATAATATATATCATTATCCATATTACCGATTAACTTACCCTCACCTAAATTATACGGATAAACGAGAGCTTTTTCAAGATATTCTATTGCTTTTTCTGTATTTTTTTCTGCTTTAGCCTTATTAATAAGCGCAATTCTGTACTGAGCAGGTATCTTACCTTCACCGCCCTCCCAAGGGTGGAAGTTATGGTTCATAATACGATTGTATGCGTTATCATATTCGCCGTTCATATTAAGCAACGTGATATATTCCGTATATAAATCGTCACGCTTTTCAAGTAAGTCGGAATTTTCATTCATATTTGCCAATCTCTTTTCAAGAGAGAAATTAAGTGTTTTGTACAGTTGATCAAGTTCAAAGAATATTCTTGCGTCACTCTTATCAATACTGAATGCTTTTTCCATTGCTTTTACCGCTAAGACACCGTCTTTTAATTTATTGTAATAAACAAGCGAAAGGTTTCTATACACTGTCGGAAGTTTTATATTATCCGCACACTTTTCCCATAATTCTTTTGATTTTTCCCATCTGCCTCTGTCATAGAACAAACATCCAAGATAATAAGCAGCATAATTACCGCCGTTATATATTGCTTTTTCCAATACTGCTATATCTTCAAGTCTGTTCGGGAAACAATACAGGCTGTCAGAATTTTCAGCTTTATCAAGTTCTGATTTGTCATTTGTCAGTACATACAGATAGTAATGCACCATAGGCTCATTGTCATTCGGTGCAAGTTTTAATATTTCGATTGCGTCATCTGTCAAATATGCTGACATATAGCTAAGTGCAAGTTCGATATAGTTATGATTGTCACCACGCATAACAGCTTGCATTTCGTCTAAGCCGTTACCAGTTATTTTGTAAAGTTCATAATATGCACTGTGATCTAATGCGTCTATATTGCGTGTTTCTTTTGCAAATTCTGTTGCCTCTGTATTTTTTCCGAGTTTTCTGAGCAATGCCGATTTTAAAGTTCTTGTCTTTAAATTGTGCATTCCCTTTACAAGCGACTTTTCTATATTTTCCAACGCATCATTATAATCACCTCTGCCCGATGCAATACAGGCTAATTGATAAAATGCTTTATCCTGCATATTCCCGTCCCAAACAGCTTTATAAAACGCGTCAAATGCAGTATTGATTTTACCTTGTTTCTTTAATGATAATCCTAAATTATAATACGGTTCACAATCATATGGATTAGGATTTTTCCAAGTTGATGATTTAATAGCCTGTCTGAAATATTTTTCACTTTCCGCAAATCTGCCCTTATTATACAAATACTTTCCGTATCCGTTGTTAAGACGAATATCTGTTTCATCTCGTTTCAATCCCTCAAGGTAATAATCTTCAGGCGAATATGTAGCATGACGGTATTGCTCTAAATGTGTAGCCGCAAGGAACAGTTTTTCGGTTGTCTCCACAAATTGCGGTTCAGGCAATGCCTCTGCCGGATTAGGTGTTTCCTCGTCATTTTCGCCCATAGGAGTATAGCTTAATAATTCGTTTTCGTCTTTATATACGGCAAGCGTAAGCTTTGTTTCATCAATGTCAGGAATAGGAACACTCTTTGTAAATATATCGGTCGGTGATATGTTTGCTTTTTCTTCAAATACCGTATTTCCGTCATAAGCAAGTTTGATTGTTACATCACTAAGTTGTATCGGCGAATATACAGTTATATTAGCCGTATCGTTATCTAATTCAATATTCATAACAACTTCTGTCGAAGCATTTTTAACCGCACCGACATTTTTGTATGGCATAAAGTATTGAACGAAAGTCTTTTCTTCATACGGTTTTAAGAATGTAAAGTCAGGTTGATTATCAGTAAACATACCTGTCATAAGTTCAATATACGGACCATTCTCGTCTGTAAGATTTCTGTCCCACGCTTTTCCGAAATCACCGTTACCCCAAGTCCATTGCTTTTTACCGGGTGAAACGTGATGGTCGGCTATATGAAGAAGTCCCGCATTTTTGGAATAATCGTAATTGCCTATAAAATTATAATCCGAATGATATGCCATATACGAAGTCGGTACAGGAATATTTTTGTATCTTGAAATATCCGTACCCGGCGCATAATCAACCTTATAATAAACTCCGTCGGCAATAGGAAACTTTGATACGTCACGTTTACCGTGATCCATTACCGCGTGAACATCCGGTGGGAATATTGATTGTGTATAGTCATTTACCGCAACGGCAGGATTTGCCCACCATAAAAATGTTTGAGGTCTGTCTGTCGGATTGTATACCTGACCTTTTATTTCAATATATGCCTTGTCTGGGTATACAGTAAATCCCGCCATACCTTTCGTATGGAACATCTTTTCTGTTTCGCCTACCCATACCGTAATCGAACCGTCATTGTTTTCTTCGATTTTATAGTCAACAGGATCAAATGTGGACGGTCTGTGATGTTGCGGCCAGTTAAACTCAATACCTCCCGAAATCCATGGACCTGCCAAGCCTACAAGCGCCGGTTTTACAACTTCATTATAATAAACAGCGTCATATCCGTTTGTTTTATCGTATAATCTTTGAATTTTACCGCCGATTTCAGGTAAAATCATTACAAGAATATAATCGTTTTCCAAGAAAATTGCGTTGTATTCTTTATCAGTCTTAACGTCCGAAACACCCTCGCATACAGGGTGCGGATAAACTCGTCCGCTTGAACCTTGATATACACGTTTTTCAAGAAACATAGGATTTTTGTCGTAATCAGAAATTTCATATGTAGGTATTGTAACTTTTTCTTGCTTTAATATAACCTTATCCATAATAATTGCTCCTTCACATATCGTTTTATTTATGATTAGATTATACACCGCCAAATCCAAAAAATCATTAAGCATTATTGCTGTAAAATATGAAATTATTGCTTTTTATAAAGAAGTCAATGTTTTTTCGTCTGCCGACGCTGAACCTTAATCTTGATCTGCGATCCATTCAATTTGTACCGTTCTGCAATATTTCATATACTTCAAATAACATTTCTGCCGCCAAAATAATACTTAAAAATTTCTTTGACATTTTATTTACATCCGAAATATATTTTATATGTATATCTTACAATATTTTTTATAGAAATCATTCAATATATTGAACAATAGAATTTATTTTTTAGACATATTGACTTTTTTAATACACAATGATAAAATCATCAATGTTAGAGGGAATATGTAATGAACGGCGATAATTTCATTTCCGAAAAATTTTTTATATAAATGAAAGCACAGTTAATCGTAACCGGAATATGGAAAATTCCCATTATCATAATTCATTTGAGATTTATTATTTGTTGTCAGGCAATCGTAAAATGCTGGTTGAGGACAGAGTTTATGAGTTTTGCACATCCGATATTGTTTTAATCAATCCAAACATTCTCCATAGAAACTCTGCTCCTCAATGATGGTTTTCTAAATCATAAAGTACAAAAAATCACTGATGATTCTTGTGAACTTCCTTTAAAATACAGTTATATGGAATTCGACACTTTGATATTCAGTAATCTGAAATCAAAAACTGTTAAGCTAAAAAACAATATTACAAACGATACGGTAGCTATTGATTTTTCTGATTTTAAAAATCTGCTTTTATGGACAATTCCAAACGCCCAATATATATGTATCGAACCATGGAACGGTCTTCCCGATTATGTTGACAGTAATCACAATATAGCTGAAAAAACCGATATTATCTCACTATCCGGCGGACAAGTTTTTGAATGTGTACATACATTAACATTTTAAATAACCCAAAAGGTCGGTGCATTATGTACCGACCTTTTCTATAAATTTATAATATTGAAATTTCAACAGTTTCTGCACCGTTATATAAAATTTTTCTGCCAATATCCATAAGTTTTTCTTTACCCTCTGTTATAGTCAAGAAATGATTGCCTGCAAGCTCACCGGCTTTACTTCCGAAGTGGCAACAGCCATATGCCAACATCATTTCAGTTTCACTTACACCGCCGGGATACAAAACCATTTCTCCTACTTTCGGATATGTCGTTGCGTTTTCAGGAGGAAGTCCTGTTTTTGTATCTCCGTATGGAATCCAAACAGCCTCACCACTCCAACGAACATGAATTATTTTATTTTTTATCGGCAACATTTTTTTGAAAAATTCACAAGTAAGCGGTGCTTTTTCTTCTTCCAAAACTGCCTTTAATTCTTCTTTGCCTATTTTAAATTTAAGTTCCGTCATAAGATTACTCCTTTATTCATAGCACAAACCAAACGGTTTTGCACTTACAAATTGACCGGTTCCGCTTTTACCTACATATTTTCCGCAATCTGCAACCAGTTCACCGCGAAGAAAAACTTTATCCGGTCTACCCTTTTGTTTCATACCTTCATATGTAGAATAATCAACGCCTTGCAAACTGTCCGCATTTGTAAATACACCCTCATATTCAGGATCAAATATAACAATATCTGCATCCGAACCCGGAGCAATAACACCCTTTTGCGGATATATTCCGTTTATTTTTGCAGGATTTGTGCAACAAAGCTCAACGTATTTCTGACGTGATATTTTCCCCGTTTCAACACCGTATGTCCAAATCACATTCATTCTGTCACCCATACCCGGCGCACCGTTAGGAATATTCACAAAATTGTCTTTACCTTGATGTTTATTGTCTTTCCAGTTAAATCCGCAGTGGTCAGAACTGATTGCATTCAAATATCCTTTTTTAACTGCTCCCCACAATGCGTCCAAATGTTCTTGTGAACGAAGTGCCGGTGAACAAACATATTTTGCACCTTCAAAATTCGGCTTTGCAAGATTATCTGTTGTAAGTGTTAAGTAGTGTGTACACGTTTCTCCGAAAATAGGATAACCGTCTGCATAAGCATCTCTGATTGCCTCCATTGCCCCCTTAGCAGTTACGTGAGCAACATACAACGGTGCTTTAGCAAGCTTAGCCAGTGAAATTGCTCTTTCAGTTGCCTCAACTTCTACAACAGGCGGTCTTGAAACCGCATGTCCGTATGGTTCTGTCATTCCCTTTGCAAGACATTCTTTCTGTAATGTATCAATCATATCGGCATTTTCACAATGTGTCATAATAGTTACACCGGCACCGACCGACTTCTGCAAAGCTTTAAGCACCGTGTCATCATCACAATGTTGAGGATGGCCTTTATATGCCATAAACAGCTTACAGGTTGAAATGCCTATCTCCGGTAATTTCTCGATTTCATTTATGATTTCATCTTTTGACTCAAATATTACTGTGTGCAAAGAATAGTCACAGCAAGTAATACCGTCAATTTTATTTGCTCTGTAATCTCTTACAGAATCAGTCATACTTTTTCCTATTTCCTGATTTGCAAAGTCAATAACAGTCGTTGTACCACCTACAACCGCCGCACCTGTAGTATCCCAACCTTGCACAACAGCGTCACCGAATTTAAAATTAAAATGAGTATGCTGATCTACACCACCCGGAAAAACATATTTCCCTTTTGCGTCATAAATATTTTCGGCTTCAACCGCTAAGTTTTTGCCGATTTCCTTTATCTTACCGTCCTCAATCAGTATATCAGCTTTATATTCAGCTGACGCAGTTACTACTGTACCGTTTTTAATTAATGTTTTACTCATTTTGATAACCTCCTAATCTTCTGTTTCTTTATCTTGATTATAGTTTTTTTATCAAAACAAAAAAAGTGCATACTGCACAATTATAGGTATATCAAGCAATCACTTTGCACAATAAAGAAAGCGAGCCTAAAAAAAGAACGGAAAATGAGGTGACCACCAATTTGTCGGATTTTTGGTCTGACTTTTGGGGGTTGGTTCACAAACCGCTCTTTAAAATATCACTTTATTTGTAAAATGCGTCTATAATTTTCTTCGCATGTATTCCCATTTGTATATTTAGGACAACCTCACTGTCGTCTAAATCCATCATAAGAATATCTTTAATTTTCTCCATTCTGTAAAGCATTGTATTCCTGTGAAGATGCAGAACATCTGCCGACTTTGATACGTTTTTGAAATTATCTATATACGATTCAAGCGTTATCAAAAATTCCGTATTATTTTCTTTGTCGTATTCGTCAAGTATTTTTACCGTTGATGAATATATACCGTAAATTTGCTCATAATTCATACTGCTGTGCATAAGGTTATATACCAGCATATCCTGATACATATATGACTTCTTATTCGGATAAAGTTTCATTCCCAAAGGCAGTGCGTCAAGTGATTGTTTGAATGAGGTTGAAATATGAGCTATAGAATCTCCAACTGTACTTATTGATATATGATACTTATATTCCGCCGCATCAAGCTGTTTTTGCAATGCTTTTGTTACTTTTCTTACGTCCGATACAATATCTATATCGGACACATTTTTAGAAAATAAACAATATATCAAAAAGTTATTTCTGAAATTTGCATAATAACAATTTACATTGCAATCTCTCGATACATTATTTTTTACTCGTATCATATTGTTTTGTATAGCCGAACGCTTGTCGTATGTCATATTAAGAAAATCGTCAATATCTATGTTTACACACATACGTTTTTTCGTATAATCAAAACCGTATATATCACAATAGTACTTTATCATATCTTCACTGTCGGAATTTGAAAGCAATACGTTTGACACAAAATTATTTTGTGAATGCTTTATATTTTCCGACATAAGTCTGTCCTGCAATAAGTGTATACCTATTATTGATACAACATTTTCAAGTATTCTGTAATCGGTATAATTCAAACAAGCCACTGTTTGCGGTATAGCCAAAAATCCAAAAAGCTGTTTCTGCATTTCAATCGGAAGTATAGCCATATCTATACTTTTTCCGTTTTTACTTACTTGAACGCTGTGTGCCTTAAAATGTGTTTCTTTGTAAAAATCAATAATATCATTTTTTTGAATTTCGTTGAATACGCTGTAACCGTATGTAAGTTTGACAAAATTCATAAGGTTTACGTCGTTATCCGCAACATTTTCATATGCAATCAGATTAGTATCCTCATCAAGCAAGAATAACGGATTATTTATTACATCAGCAATATTAAAAAGTGCTTGTTCAATATCAGCGCCCGAAAGCACTGACTTTGTAACCTGTTGATAGACAAGATGTGTTTTTTCATTTTCAGACATTTCATCGCTGAATAGGTTTGTGTACACAAACCTTGAAATATCCGACATACGCATTTCATACGAAATCTCAAGAATGGGAAATCCGTATTTATTGCCCTCACTAATTATTATATCGGGTATTTTTTCAAAGTATCTCTTTACTTTAAATCCCAAGCCGACACAGCCTTTTCTGTGCAAATCATTTACAAGCGTATTAAGCATGGACGGATTATTCTTTGTCACATATCCCGTTGACAATATAAGCTCACCGCCATAAAGCCACGACACAATTTCAGGATTATCAACGACATTTACACCGAGTATTTCCTTATCCAAACCCTTATGTCCCGCGACACATTTAAGTTCTCCGTGATATGATTTTTTTAAAAGCTGATTTAATGTAATAGCCATACCAATCACCCTCCCATTGTATTAATTATATCATAGATACAATGAGTATACAATTAACATTTATCACGAATTTGCAGCAGCAACAGCGTTGTAGTTTTTCTTTTCTTCATACACCAGAATAAATGATACCGTAAACATTATTATTGCACATACCCAAACTGATTTTGCACCTATCAAATTACTGAATATCGCACCGATTCCACATCCGATACAAAATGTAAAAATTATAATATATAGTTTCAGGCACACGGATTTTCCTGACTTTTTTTCAGTACCGTCTATAATTTTATATAGCAGCTCCGTTGCATTTCGGAGCATACCGGTACACATTGTAGTCGCATATGTACAGTCTTTCATATGTTTGAATGCACCGTATTGCATAGCGGTTATAAATGATATTGTAACCACGACTATGTCGTCATACTTCGATTCAAGCGGTACAAATCCCGCTAAGACCAATGCGATTGTTTCAAACAGTAAAATAAATCCTTGCCATGTAATAAATCTTTTAAATTTAAAATTTTTCATACAAAATACCGAACAAAGTATTCCGATTACAAACGCTATAATTGCACACACATTTGTTATCGCATCGCCTGCATTGCCTTTGGCAAGGTTGACGCCCGTCATAACTATATTACCGGTCTGTGCATTTGCGAAAGTACCGCATCTCAGCATAAATGTATATGCATCCAAAAAACCGCCTGTCAACGTAAGCAACAATGCAACAAGTATTGAATCTTCTTTTTTACCTTCCATCACACAGCACCCTCTCTGATACGTTTTTTTCTAAATCCATATTGCCATTTTTTTGTACTTACATACCAATGTCCAATCGGTATTGACACACTCGGTGCAACAGCACAAGCAATAAATACACCGACAATTCCAAAAAACATATTGAAAACTATTGTTAACACCAATCTGAAAATAATGCAATTAACAAAAGAATTGCATAGCACAAACAAAGTATGACCTGCTCCTGTGGCAAGGGAATGTTGTATCATAAACACACTGTAGAAAAGCTGACCTATAACTTCTATTCGGATATTTAATACCCCATAATATATCGCCCCGGTATCCTCCGTAAACAACCCGGCAAGATACGGTGCAAAAATTTCCATTATAATTATAAGCGCTGATGTAATGCCAAGAGTCATACCCATTGCCGTATACATTATTTTTTCAGAACGTTCATACAGACCTGCTCCCAAGTTTTGTGCAATCATAGCCGACGCCGCATTCGACATTGTACTGACAACCAAAAACGGAATATCTCTGAGTTTCATACTTATAGCACTTCCGGCTGACGCGGCAACACCGTATGTATTGATTGTGTATGTAACAACAATAAACGAAATACCTGCAACTGTCATTTGCACTGCACACGGGAATCCTATCTTTATAATTTTTCCGAGAACATTACCGTAAATTTTTAAGCTTGTCCACATATCTTTTTGTTTCAAAACAAATCCAAGTGCCATAAAAAAACTTATTCCCTGTGCTATAACGGTTGCCAAAGCCGCACCTGCCGTGCCTAATTTAATAACTCCCATAAATATAATATCAAGCACAATATTAACGGTTGTCGATACAAAAATACAATACATCGGCATTTTTGAATTACCTACCGCACGCATAACACCGCTGAGAGCATTATAACAAAACGTAAAGAAAACTCCTATTGCACATACTTTAAAATATGATACCGCCTCATTATATGCCGGTGTTTTCATAAGTGTTATAATCATCGGCGATACAAAATACAATACAACAGACATTATAATTCCCATAATAAAGAATGAATTTATAAAAGTATTGCTTGCATTCTGCATTTTGCTTTTCTCACCTTGACCAAACAGTCTGCCTATAAGTATTGTTCCGCCCATAGACAGACCTATTACAACCGTATTCACAATTCCCAACACCTGCGAACTGTTGTTAATTCCCGATATGCCCGCACTTCCGAGAAATCTGCCTGCTATTAATATATCAAACAGACTGTAAAGTGATTGCATTACACTTGTTGCTATTAGCGGGAGTGAGTATTTTACAAGTTGTTTCCATATTACACCTTGTGTAAGGTCATTTGCCGATTTCATTTTGACCACCTCATTTTTCTATATTGCTGTACTCTTTTCCTAAATAAGATGTTCGTATATCTCTTAAATACGGAATTTCATCTCTTTGTTTGTATATATCATTAATATCTATATCCGCCATTACAACTTCGTTGTCCTTAGTTGCCTCTGCAATAACTTCACCTTTTGTATTGACAATTCTGCTCATTCCGCAAAACTCAAGACCATCCTCGTCCGATGAATGATTTGACGCAAGTACAAAACAACCGTTTTCCAACGCTCTTGCTCTCGTTGCCAAATCCCACGCATATCCTCTTGCACGCCCGAAAGCCGCACTGTAACAAATTATTTCCGCCCCGCCGAATGTAAGCATTCTTGCATTCTCGCTAAAACCAACTTCATAACAAATCTGAGCCGCTGTATTTATACCGTCATTTTTCCATACCGATAATTCCTGTCCTCTGATAAATCTATTCTTTTCCGCACCCCACAAATACATCTTTCTGTATATCTTTGCTTTTTCATTTTTATGTACATACATAACCGAATTATATACAAGTCCGGGAACATTTGAACGTTCTATAAATCCTGCCATTATGCTCGTATCATATTTTACGGTATAATACTTCAGAAATTCGTATGTTTTATCGTTACCTGTTTCGGCTAATGCCCAATCATCCTTGCAACAATAACCGGTATTAAAAAGTTCCGGCATTACAATGAGTTTTGCACCGTTTTGGCAAGCCTCTTCAATCATCGGTGCGGCTTTTTCAAAGTTTGCGTTTTTATCTCCGATTGTACACGTCATTTGTATAACTGCAACTTTCATAATCTATTCCTCCTTTAAAAAAGCGGACAGGCTTTCACCTGTCCGCTTAAATTCAATTTATTTTTTTGATAAAAAATCTTCGCATGCCTCAGCGTATGTAACGAATGTAACTCCAGGCTTACTTCTCATATATTCAATTAATTTTCTGTGCATTAGAATACCTTGAGGACGTCCGCTTACGTCAGGATGAATTGTAATCGGGAATACACCTTCTCCTTCTTCATATAGGAAATCGAACTGATTTTTCCATAGTTCAAAGATAACATCAGGTGATACCCAACCGAAACTGTTTGGACTTGACTTAATAAACATCTGTGGTGGAAGATCATCAAGATACCAGCTACACGGTACTTCGACAAGTTCAGTTTCCTTACCGAATTCCATTGGTTTCATCCATGTATCCGGGTCTTGATCATATCTGATTGGATACCACTTATCACCCGTTGTTACAAAATACGGATGAAATTCATCGTGCATAAGACTTGAATCATATTTAATACCGTGTTTAACAAGCAAGTCGTTTGTAACCTTTGAGAATTCCCACCATGGTGCTCTGTAACCTACCGGCTTTTTACCTGACAATTCAGTAACAAGGTCGATTGTGTGAAGAAGAATTTTTTCTTCCTGTTCAGGTGTCATTGCAAGCGGATTTTCGTGTGAATATCCGTGCAAGCCGATTTCGTGACCTCTTGCAACAACGTCTTTCATCTGTTCAGGGAAAGTTTCGATTGAATGTCCGCATGAAAACCATGTTGTTTTAATTCCGTATCTGTCGAATAAATCAAGCAATCTCGGGATACCTACTCTGCCAGCAAATACACCTCTTGAGATGTCACACGGTGAATCTTCTCCTCCGTATGATCCGAGCCAACCAGCCACACAGTCAACGTCAATACCGTAACATACCTTAATGTCTTTCATAATCTTATCCTCCATCTTCTTAATATTATTTTTAAACGCTATGCGTTTTGTAACTTAGTGATTATGTTCAAATTCCTTTTTTATTTGTTCTGCGTCATATCCCATTGATACAAGTACGCTTAATTTCATTCTTGCTTTTTGTCCGCTTAAATTACCGCCGTTTATAAGTCCGATTTTTTCCATAAGCATTTTTCCGCCGCCTAAATAGTTATAAACCGGTACGACATATCCGCCTATACATCTGCTCACAAGCACAATCGGAATACCTTTTTCAACTGTACTTTGTAAACATTCAAGCATATCTCCCGATAAATTACCTGCACCGAAAGCCTCTATTACGATACCTTTAACACCATGCTCAACGCATGCTCTTATTAAAAAATCGTCCATTCCCGTATATGCTTTTAAAAGCACTACATTTTCTTCGATATATTTAGGTTTGTATGTCTTTTCTTTGATAGGATAGTGATAATACTTCACTTCACCGTAGCACGCTACACCAAGTGAGCCGTTAGGTGAACTGAAAGCGTCCACATTTGTTGTATTCATCTTTTCAACATCATAAGCCGAAAAGATAGTCTCATTAAGAAGTACAAGTACCCCTTTACCTTTCGATTCATCCGCCGCAGCGGTTTCTATCGCATTTAATAAATTTCCTCTTGCATCTCTCAGTGCCTCCGAGTGACTTTTCATTGCGCCGGTAAAAACAATAGGTTTATCGCCGCCGTGCAATATACTTTGCAGATAACTCATTTCGTCAAGAGAATCCGTACCCTGTACAACAACCGCACCGTCTATATTGTCTTTTAAAAGGCAAGACTCAATCTTCTTATTAAGTTCAAAACCTACCGTTGCATTAAGCTGTGAACTCGGTACACGACATACGTCATGCAATTCGACCTTAATCCCATGCAAATCATTTTCTATTTCATGTATTAGTTCTTCGCCGCTTAATGTCGGAATTGAGCCGTTTTCTTCGTCATAAACACAACTGATAGTACCGCCGATTGTAAATACTGCAACTTTTGGCATATACTACACCTCCATATTCGCAAGATCAAATAATGTATTTGCAAGCAATTCCGCTCCGCAAGCTATATCAGCCATTTCGGTAAATTCAGCTTTATGATGGCTTATTCCGTCTTTACTCGGTACGAAAATCATAGCCATCGGTGCAAACTCCGCTACAAGAAGTGAATCATGATATGCTCCGCTTACCATCTTTTTATATGGAAGTTTCATTTCTTTGCAATGTTCTTCAAGAATTTTAACAATTCTTTTATCTGACATTCTCGGAACATCATTTCCCGTTACAGTGTATTCGATTTTAACACCTCTCTCAGACGCCACTTTTTCCATAAAGGAAATTATACGTTTTATAACTCCGTCTTTGCTGGCCATATCAACATCTCTTATATCAATGACAAAATCAACTTGACCGGGGATTACATTTGCGGCATTCGGGAAAACATTTAATTTACCGACAGTCGCAACCGCATTTATACTGCTGATTTCATTCGCCGCCTTTTCTGTTTCCAAAATAATTTCAGATGCCGCACACATTGGGTCTTTTCTAATATCCATAGGTGTCGAGCCGGCATGTTCTTGAACTCCTTTTACCGTCACATTAATATACGACGCTCCGCATATGCCTTCAACAACGCCTATAGGAAGTTTTAATCTGTCAAGCACAGCGGCTTGTTCAATATGCAGTTCAACACTTGCAAACACATCGCCTTTTTCCTTTTTTACTTCATCAAATTTATCAATCGGAAAGCCGAGTTTTACAAGCAAATCATATAATGAAATACCTTGTTCGTCTTTCATTTTTTTACTGTCTTCTAAAGTTAAATGACCTGCCATCGCACGACTTCCTATACATGATATACCAAATCTTGTCGGTTCTTCGGAAGTATAAACGATTGCCGTAAGATTTCTCTTATGTTCAAGTCCCGATTCTTTAATCGCCCTTAATGCCTCAATCGCTGATATAACGCCTGCCATACCGTCAAACATTCCGGCATTAAGCACAGTGTCTATATGCGAGCCGCTCCATACGGGTGACAATGTCGGATCTGTGCCTTCAAGTGTGCCGAATATATTTCCTATTGCGTCTTCCGTAACAGTCAATCCGCACTCTTGCATAAGTGATTTTATATACTCTCGCGCTTTCACTTCTTCATCTGTAAACAATACTCTTGTTGTACCGTTCCCCTCTGTTGAATTGAATGTGTTTAGAGTATTAAGTCCTTTTGCTATATTTTCCTTACTAATCGAAAATCCCATATAAATCAACAGCCTTTCGCTTTATACTACATTCTGCGGTTCACCGCTTTTCCAAGAAGTTATATTATTAATTGTTATAACAGCCCTTTTATAGAGAGCCTCTTTTGTTGAAAAACCAATATGAGGCATAAGTACCGTATTAGGGGCGTCAAGCAACGGATAATCGGGTGCAAGCGGTGGTTCTGTATCAAAAACATCAATTCCCGCTCCCGCTATTTTTCCGTCTTTTAATGCTTTTGCCAAAGCCACATTATCTATAATCGGTCCTCTTGCCGTATTAATTAAAATTGCATCGCTTTTCATTTCATCTATAAGCATTGATGAAACAAGATCTTTTGTTGAATCATTAAGCGGTACATGTACCGATATAATGTCACAAGTTCTCATCAAGTCACATAGCGTGATATACTTAACTCCGTCAATGTGTTTTTCTGTTCGGCTGTAAGCATATACCTCACAACCGAATGCCTTTGCAATTTCTGCTGTTTTTAAACCTATTGCCCCTGTACCTATAATTCCGAATTTCTTACCGGATAATTCTATACCCGGTGCCATTTTCACACCGGAAGTCATATTTTCTTTACCCTCATTAATCTTTCTGTAAAGTGAAATAATAAGTCCGAATACGAGTTCGGATACCGCATTAGTCGAATATCCTGCCGCATTGCATACGCATATTCCTCTTTTTTTACATTCATCCACTGCAACATGGTCAACTCCCGTAAATGCTACCGAAATCATTTTTAACTTTTCGCATTTTTCAACCACTTCTGCCGGAAACGGCTGATTGGCAAGTACAACCACATCTGCGTCTTTTACCCGTTCAATGAGTTTATCTGTATCATTTTCACGACTATCGTAAGCAATATATTCATCACCGTTATTTTCAAGTTTTTCAACAAGAGATTTTAATTGTTCGTCTGTTATACCCAAAGGCTCAATCTGTACAATTTTCATTTTGAAAACCCTTTCATATAATTTTTTTTATATCTCCGCCGAATTTTAATCCGACGGAGATATATTTACTATTCCAATACTTTTGATGATGTATACAAATCAGGAAGTGTTTCTTTCATTACTACAAGTTTCATATAGTCAGCAAGTTCATACTTCTTTGATGTAACTTTTTGTTGTAATGCAAAATCAGCAATACCGTCTGTTGAATTCAAGAATGTATCGTCAACTTCCATTGTATAATCGTTCTTTTCCATAATACCCTTTAGCAAATCTTCATCAAGGTCATATTGCTTAGCAAGGATTGGAATTGCCTCTTCAAGATTATTGTTAAGGAAATCAGTACCTTTCTTTAGTGCTTTGATAATCTTTTTAACAACATCTGCTTGATTGTTATATACATCTTCTGTTACTGTCAAGCAAGTATATAAGTTACACCAGTCAACTGTTTCACCGTAATTTTCAGGCAAATAGCTCTTTGAACCCGAGAACAGAAGTGTACCGCCTGCCTCAACGCCGTGTGAAATCCATGGTTCCCAACAAGCCATCAAATCAATATCGCCTTTTTGCAAAGCTGTAAGTTGGTCTGAAAGTGTTAGATTTACATATTGTAATGAATTTTTATCAACGCCGAATTGGTCGCACATATTCATAATAGCAAGCTGTACTTCCGCACCGTTTACCATACCGATTTTCTTACCTTCCAAATCCTTTGCAGATTTTATCTCAAGTCCCGGTCTTGCAACAACACATTGTGTACCGCCGATATTAACAACCGGTGCGGCAATCTTTACAGGGATACCGCTTTCAACCCAACTTAGCGTTGTATATGTAGTAGCAAGTGAAATCTTTGCGTCACCGCTTGCAATCATCGGTGCAAGGTCAGGTGCAGATGCAACCCAGTTATTATTAACATCAAGACCTTCTTCTTCATAATATCCTTTTTCCATCGCAATTACATGTGCTGCCGACATTTGCGGGTCAGGGATTGTGTACATTTCAACTTTTTCAAGACTTCCCGTTGACGAATCGGCTGTCTGCGTTTTACTGTCACCACTGCCTCCGCATGACGCGGTTGCCAATACCATTGTTCCTGCCAATGCAAACGCAATTCCTTTTCCTAACAAACTCTTCATAATCTTTTCCTCCATTCTTTTTTCTTAATTATTTTCAACTACTGCTGATATACCTGTCTTCTTCCATTTGAATAACTTCTTTTCAAGGAAAGAAAGTAGGAAGTAAATAACAAGGTATTCGGCAGCAATAAGAAACATTGCCATAAACATATCCGAAACTCTGAACCAGTTTTTAGAGTCTACTATGATATATCCCAAACCTATATCCGAACCCATCATTTCCGCAACTACCAAACCCGAAAATGCAAGTGCCAAGCTTGTTTTCATACCTGAAATGATACTCGGAAATGCCGCTTTAAATGTTATTCTCTTGAATATCTGCCATTGGTTTGCTCCCAAACTCATTGCCGCTCTTATCAATACGGGATTAATACTGTTAATTCCCTCTCGCGTATATGACAGCATTGGAAAGAATGTTACATATGCAATCATCAAAAACTTCGGAAGTTCACCGATACCGAACCAAATGATGAACAATGGCATAAATGCGTAAGCCGGAATCGGACCGAATATATTGAATATCGGGTCTAATATATTTGAAATTATCTTGCTCTTACTGCATATATAACCTACCGCAACCGCAACTACCGAACCCAGTAAAAATCCGCCAAGTATTCTGTAAAGGCTTGTCCATATGTGCTGGAACAGTGTTCCTTTATCAAATATGTATTCAATAACCGTTTGTACAACCTCTATCGGTCCGGGCAAGTATTTCGGATTCATAATTTCAGCCGTTTGATTATATATACTGAATCCTTGCCAAAACAGCAAAAACGCTACTATCGACATAATGTTTAGTAATACGTACTTTTTTTCTTTTAATTTCTTCATATTCCTCACCCCTTAATCATTTGTTATTGTTGTCTTTGCAACTTGATTTCCGTCTGAAAGCATTGCTTCAAATCTGTTTACATACTCAACAAATTTCGGATTGTTCATCTCACGTTTTCTCGGGATATCAATCTTTTCATCCATTTTTATTTTTCCCGATTTTATCATTACAACTCTGTCCGCAAGATATACAGCCTCCGGAACACTGTGAGTAATAAATATTACTGTCGTTTTTTCTGTTTCCCAAATATTCAAGAGTTCTTCTCGCATTTTTTCTCTTGTGTATGGGTCAAGCGCCGAAAAAGGCTCGTCCATTAACAATATTCTCGGATTATTTGCAAGTGCTCTTGCTATTCCGACTCTCTGTCTCATACCGCCTGAAAGGCTGTCCGGATAATAATCCTTATATTTTTCAAGTCCTATCATTTTGATATACTTCATTGCAATTTCTTCTGCATTCGGATCTTTTCTGACCGATGGACCAAATGCTACATTCTGCAATACTGTGTACCACGGATATAACGCGTATTCCTGAAATACAATCCCCCTGTCAGCCGAAGGTCCGTGTATCATATTTCTATCGAGATACAAGGCTCCGTAATCCGGTACAGTGTATCCGGCAAGAAGATTTAGAAGTGTACTTTTACCGCATCCGCTTTTACCCAAGATACAGACAAATTCGTTATCTTCGATTTTAAGACTTATGTCTTCAAGTACTCTCTTTCTTCCGCCACTACTCTGTGGAAATTCTTTTGTTACCTTATCAATCCTTAGCATTTGACTCACCTCATCTTTTAATACAAAAAGCGATGGCTGCGTTTTTTATGACGCCTTTGCCATCGCTTTCTCTTTGTTTATTTGTTGAATTTATTATAGCAGTTGAACGTATTATGTTATAGTATACTCTGCACAAAAACCGATACTTTATTTAAACATTTCATACAATGATAAATGTTTTATCATTGACGGTACACCTCTTTTTTGATACACATCGGTAATAGTTCGCATATAATAATTTTCTCACATTTTGTCGTATAATTCAATCTAAATCATATATATGTTCACTTTTATAAAAAAAATAACCGTAGCATAAGCTACGGTTATCTGCTTTAAATTATTACTTTGAAGCCAAGAAGTCATTAATCTTCTTTACAAGTTCGTCAGCGTCAACGCCGTGAACCATGCAAGCTTCCTCAAGTGATTCGCCCTGTGATGCCGGGCAGCCAAGGCAGTGCATTCCGATACCCATTAGTATTGGAGCGATTTCTTCATCTATGCTTAAAGCCTCACCGATTAGAGTCTTTTTTGTTACTTGTGCCATTATTGTTTCCTCCTTTTTATATATTAAAACATTCTTCAAATTCTTGACCGTCAATAGTTTCCTTTTCAAGAAGTTTTTCAGCCACTCGTGTAAGTACAGCCATATTTTCAGTAAGAATTTGTTCAGTTTTCCGGTATTGTAAAGTCATTATATGCTTTACTTCCGCGTCAATATCTGCGGCTGTTTTTTCGGAATATGCTTTTGAGTGTGCAAAATCACGTCCGATAAACACTTCGCCGCCGTCATCATACGATACAGGGCCGATTGCCTCTGACATACCGTATTTTGTAACCATTTGACGTGCTATGTCAGTTGCACGCTGAATGTCACTTGACGCGCCTGTGCTGATGTCGTCCATTGTAAGTTCTTCGGCTACTCTGCCGCCAAGCATTACAATTATTCTGTCCAACATTTCATTTTTTGATGTGTACATTTTATCTTCATCAGGCACATACATCGTATATCCGCCTGCTCTGCCACGCGGTATTATTGACACCTTATGAATATGCGATGTTTTATCGACAAGTTTTGCCAAAACAGCATGACCTGCCTCGTGAAATGCCGTAAGTTTCTTTTCTTTTTCGGTAATAATTCTCGAACGTTTTTCCGTTCCCATCATTACTTTTAAGTTTGCGTCCTCAATATCTTTTCTTGTTATTTCAAGATGGTTTCGTCTTGCCGCAAAAATAGCGGACTCATTCATCAAGTTTTCAAGGTCTGCACCAGAATAACCTGCTGTTGCTTTTGCGATTTCTTCCAAGTCAACGTCATTTGCCAAAGGCTTTTTAGCCGAATGAACTTTTAGAATAGCCTCTCTGCCTTTTACGTCTGGAACGTCAACGACAATCTGTCTGTCAAAACGTCCCGGTCTTAAAAGTGCGGGATCAAGTATATCTGGACGGTTTGTAGCCGCCATCATTATAACGCCTTCATTTTCGCCAAATCCGTCCATTTCAACAAGCAACTGATTTAAAGTCTGTTCTCTTTCATCGTGACCGCCGCCCATACCGGCTCCTCTTTTTCTGCCGACTGCGTCTATTTCATCTATAAACACAATACACGGTCTGTTTTTCTTTGCCTGTTCAAACAAATCTCTCACTCGCGATGCACCTACACCGACATAAAGTTCAACGAAATCCGAACCGCTTATAGAGAAAAACGGAACTTTCGCCTCTCCGGCAACCGCCTTTGCAAGAAGTGTTTTACCTGTACCCGGCGAGCCGACAAGAAGTACACCCTTAGGTATTCTCGCACCAAGACTTACAAACTTTTGAGGATTTTTCAAAAACTCGACTATTTCCGCAAGTTCGGCTTTTTCCTCATCAGCTCCAGCAACATCTTTAAATGTCACGTTCTTGGTGTTCTCATTAAGTCTTGCTCTGCTCTTTGTAAAATTGGTTGCACCCGAACCGCCTTTTCGCAAAAATCCGAAAAAGAACACACATATAAATACAATTATCAAAATTATATTTGTAACCGCCGTCCATGAAATCTTGGTTTCATAAGCCTCTTGCTTTAAAGTGCCTTTATCCATTTGGTCGTTCATTTCTTTTCCGACATCCGCCTGCAACGTGTCAAGTGACGGAATTTTCACCTTCGCTTTGTCACCGTTTGTAAGTGTCACCGTTACGGTATTTCCCGACACAAGCATTGAACTTACCTGTTCGGACTTTATACTGTTGACCAAATCAGAGTAAACCATTTTAGTCTGCGATGCACCGAATCCGACTGCGAACATATAAATCAGATACGCAACTACAAGCATTGCCACCCATACTCCGAGTCCTTTAAATCTTTTCTGCAACTGACTACCTCCTTAATTATCGTAAAATTCTATTTTTATGCCTTTACCCCTAAAAGCAAAACGTTTGTCTATTCTGTTGCCGACTGCGGCAATTTCGCCGTTTATCTCAATTATCGGCACACTGTTTCGTTTATCTTTAGGAATTTTTTTATCTATAAAATATTCCTTTAATTTCTTCGTACCGTTCATACCCATAGGCTGAAATTTATCACCGTTTCGCCTGTTGCGTACAATGATTTTATCAGTCTTGTCACACGAAAGATATATTGCACCGTCTTTATTTCGCATATCCGTTTCATATACCGAAATTTTTTTGTCAAGTTCCGAAATAAAAACTGTTTCACCGATATTAATACTGACTTCAAACGGCTGTGTTTCTTTTTTTTCGTGTTCAAGTATTATTTTGCCGTACTCGTTTTTTGCAACAATACCGTACGGCAAATTTATTTGTCTGCCGCTTGATTTATCGGCAAGCGACAATATATCCGCAACATATGTTGACGAAATATCGTTAAGACCGTTATAAATATCTCTTAACATCAATCTTAAAACACGTCTTTTTATCGCAATATCCGTATTATTCAAATCTTCAATATTAACAGCACAATTTCTGATGTGATGTTTATAAAAATCTTCCGCAATACCGTCAAGATAATCACTGTCATCTTTTATCAAGCCAGCATTTTCCGTAACGGTTTTAATAAAACTCGTGTTAAATTCCTTTTGAATATACGGAAGTAATGTGTGACGTATTTTATTGCGTGTGTAATTTTCTGTCAAATTTGTACTGTCTGTCATATATTCAAGTCCGTTATCACTGCAATATTTTTCGATTTCATCTCGTGAAACATTCAATATCGGACGAATTATATTTCCGCGGACATACGGTATTCCGCAAAGTCCGTTTGTCGTACTGCCACGCATAAAATTCATAAGCAAAGTTTCGGCATTGTCATTTCTGTTATGCGCCGTTGCAACTTTGTTTATATAGTATTTTTCGCACAATTTATTAAAGAAATTATATCTCACATTTCTTCCGGCTGTTTCTTCCGACACATTTGTATCTTTTGCAATTTGGGGTATATCTGCATTTAACACAAAACATTCAATACCCAATTTTTTTGAAAAGTTTTCGGCAAAAAGTTCATCTCTCTTTGCCTCCTCGCCTCTTATGCCGTGATTAATATGAGCCGTATATAATTTTATGTCAAATTCATCTTTCAGCGACCAAAGTGCGTGAGTAAGACACACCGAATCCGCACCGCCCGAAAGACCGACCAGCACGCTGTCGCCGTTATTCAATAAATTATATTCACGCAAGGTCTTTTTAATAATATCTAAAACCATTATTCTTCCTTCAATGCAAATTCAACATTAGAAAACTTAGTATATTCACCTTTCCAACCAAGTTTAAACATACCGGTTTCACCGCTTCTGTTTTTTGCGACAATACATTCAGCCAAATTTTTATCCTCGGTATCGGGATTATAATATTCGTCACGATACAAAAACATAACCATATCGGCGTCCTGCTCGATAGCACCCGATTCACGCAAGTCCGAAAGCATGGGACGCTTATCGCTTCTCGATTCAGCCGCACGCGAAAGCTGTGAAAGTGCAATGACAGGAATATTAAGTTCCTTTGCAAGAATTTTTAACGAACGCGAAATTTCGGCAATTTCATTTTGTCTGCTCTCTGTTCTTCCGCTCGACTGCATTAACTGCAAATAGTCGATTACGATAAGTTCAAGATTTTTTGTCTGCTTTAATCGTCTGCATTTTGCACGGATTTCCGATACCGTTATTGACGCAGTATCGTCTATATACATCGGTGCAGTTGCAACTCTGTTTACTATTGCACCGATTTTTTCCCAATCTTCGCCTGTTATATCACCTGTTCTGATTTTATTTGAATTAACAAGTGCCTGGCTGCATATAATACGGTTTACAATCTGTTCTTTCGGCATTTCGAGGTTGAATATCGCAACGGTTTTTTTATCGGTAATACTGACGTGTTCCGCTATATTTACCGCAAAACTTGACTTACCCATACCCGGACGTCCGGCGATAAGAATAAGTTCGCCGCCATGAAAACCGCCCGTACGTCTGTTAAGTTCATCAAAGCCTGTCGGCAAACCCGTTATACCGCTTTGATTTAAAGAGTTTTCAACAAGTTCCTGATAACTGCCCATAAATATCTCACTTATAGGAAGTATATCGCTCTTGTTGTTTGATGATGTAACGTCAAAAATAAGCTGTTCGGCTTGGTCGACTATTCTTTCGACTTTATCGTTCTGACCGTAAGCCATATCGGAAATATCGCCTGCACTTTTAATAAGTGTTCTCAAAACTGCCTTTTCCTTAATTATTTGCGAATAATACGTCACGTGCCTTGTTGTCGGCACATTCGTTGCCGCATTTCTCAAATAAGCGATACCTCCGACAGCCTCAAGTTTGTCGCTTTGGCTCAACTTATTTGAAACGGTAATAAAATCTATAGCCGCATTTTCGTTAAATAAATCAAGAATTACACTGAATATTTCCTTATTCTGTGGGAAGTAAAAATCAGACGGTCTAAGTATTTCAACCGACTCCGCAACACTGTGCGAATTAGTAAGCGCACTGCCTATTACAGCCAATTCCGCCTCTTGACTATATGGCAGTTCTCTGCCCATTACGTCAACAGGATTCGACATTTCTGCCATAAATCCATTACCTCCCCAAAGTTATATCTGTTCTACAACTACGTTTAACTTACCGACAACGCCTGTATAAATTTTTACGTCAACAGTCGTTGTTCCCAATGTCTTTATGCCGTCAGGCATAACAAATTTCTTTTTGTCAAGTTTGATGTGGTGTTGTGAAGTAAGCGCCTCTGCTACGTCTTTTGATGTTACAGATCCGAAAAGTTTACCGTTTTCGCCTGCTTTAGCCTTTAGCACAACCTTGATTTCTTTCATTTTCTCTGCGATTGCATTTGCCTCTTCAAGCTCAACTTTTTTCTTGTATTCAAGAGATTCCTGCTTACCCTTCATTACGTTTATATTCGACTTTGTAGCCGGTTCGGCAAGACCTCTCGGCAAAAGATAGTTTCTTGCATAACCGTCAGATACATTTACCATCTGACCTTTTTTACCTTGTCCTTTTACATCTCTTGTCAATATAACTTGCATTGTCCTTCCTCCAATTAACTTTCATTATTTGCAACGTAATCAAAGACAGCCTTTTCAACGTCCTCAATTACCATATCTACATTTTTGTCTTTTACTTGTGCACCGGCAACGGTACTGTGTCCGCCGCCGCCGAGATACTCCATAATAAGCTGTACATTAATATCACCGAGTGAACGGGCGCTTATACCCACGCCGCCGTCCTGCGCATATACAACTATCGACGCACGAATATCACCTATATTAAGCATTTCATCAGCCGCCTGTGACGCTATCACTCTTATATTGGGATACTTTGTGTAACACTTTGCAACGGCAATTTGTGATACTATAATTTTCGATGTCTTTACAATATCGGCTCTGTGGTCATAGTCCTCTTTATTCACGTTAAACAGCTTTTTGACATCTGCCGTATTCAGTCCCAAACGTCTTAAATATGAAGCCGCCTCAAATGTTCTGACACCTGTTTTTACTATAAAGTTCTTTGTATCCATCAAGATACCCGTATACAAACACTCCGCCTCAACAGTTGTAAGTGAACTTCCCAAATTCATATATTCCAATAATTCAGTAGCCATTTCACAAGTTGACGACGCATACGGTTCGTGATAAATAAGCGAACAAGGATTAATAAAATCAGTCGAACGTCTGTGGTGGTCGATAAGCACAACCTTACTTGCCTTTTCGATAAGTTTCGGGCATGGCAACATTGACGGTCTGTGCGTATCAAGCACAACTATCAATGTATCTGATGTAACGTTTTCGACTGCGTCGTCATTGCTTATAAACATACCTCTGTACTCACTCATTGCACGAAGGTCGTCATACATTTTTTTTATGGCCGGTGAATTGTTGTCATAGACAATATACGGCTTTTTGCCGAGCGTTCTGACTGCTCTCTGCAAGCCTACCGCCGCACCGAAGCAGTCATAGTCCGCACCGGAATGTCCCATAAATATTACTTTGTCGGAATTTTTTATAAAGTCTTTTAATGCAACAGCAATAGCTCTTGTTTTAACTCTTGTACTCTTTTCGTAATCACGAGCCTTACTGCCGTAAAATTTATACTGTGTATCGTCCTTTATGCTGACTTGGTCGCCTCCGCGTCCGAGTGCCATATCAAGTGCATTTCTTGCGTACATATCATTTTCCGACAGACTTCCGCCTACGCCGATACCGATACTGATACTTACCGGAAGTTTCATATCTTCACCGACTTTTCTCACCTTATACAATATATCAAACTTTTTACTGACATACTGTGCAAGATAGCGATGTTCAAAGAACATATAAAATCTGTCGCGGTCGGTTACTTTTAAAAGTGCATTCGATTCGTCTACCCATTCATTGATACATTTTCTTATTTGTGCCAAAATCTGTTGTTGCTCATTGTCATTGACACGTTGCAATACATCGTCATAATTATCAATATTGATAATCGCAACATCTGTTTTTTCGTTAACGTATTTTCTTTTTAATTCATATTCAACAGTTCTGTCAATAAGATAAATATATACGGATACCTTATCCTCATCTTCGGAAATACTTATATTTCTGTTTCTGATTGTATTTGCAATAAGCAAATATCGCTTATCGTCAATTCGTATACGTTTTTCATAGTGTGAGGCTGATTTTAAAATTTCTCCCCACTTTATATCGGATATTGAATTTTCGAGTTTTGTGTCAAAAAGGTCCTTATTAAAAAACAATTCCGAAAATTTTCCGTTGTACCAGCATATGGAACCGTCTATATGCACAACAACGATAGGTATAGGAAAAGAGTCCATAATATTTGCCGAAATCGAATTTGAGCTTTTTGCCATAATTTCAAGAAAATTATTAACACTCTCATTTCTTTTATTTCTTATAAAAATAACCGCACAAAATGCTATTATCCCCGCAATTATCTCTAATATTGCTATAACCTTGCCTTTAATCGCATAACTGAGTACACCGCTTATGATCAAAAGCAGTGCTGATGCAAATGCTATCTTAATGCAAGTTTTAACAACTTGTCCGTAATGTTTTCTCATAAGTCCCTCCAAAGTGCATTGATGCACTGTAAGCCTTAGCGGCTCTTTAAATATTTCTTTAGTTCCGACATATCCGAAAACTCTATCTCAAGTTCGTGTCCGTTTTCTTCACCTATGCCGAGAAGTTCGGAAATTTTTTTATCTATGCTTGCATAACCGATTCCCAACCGTCTTGCAAGTATGTAATCCATAGCAATAACCGTTGCTATTTCATTTGTAACACTCTCATAATCGCCTATTTCGTCATAGTCCGCAAGAGTTCTGTAAAGATGTGCTATCTCCGATAAAATCTCACCTTTTATCATATCAATAGCTTTTAGATTTGTTGAAATGTTCATAATGATGCCTCCAATGATGTAATTAATTTTGTGTAGTCCTATCTAATACTATATTCTACCACAAACTTCATATCAAGTCAACATCATTAAAGAACTTTGCCATAAAGCAACAAAAACACTCTTTATGAGTGTTTTTGTTAGCATATTATATATTTTCCGCAATAAGTTTAGCCATTTCCTTACAGCCAACCTTTTTCATACCGTCTGACATAATATCGGTTGTTCTGTAATTCTGGTCAAGTACCTTATCTACTGCGTCATTTATTGCCTTTGCTTCTTCTACAAGACCGAATGACATTTCAAGCATCATAGCGGCTGAAACAATGGTTGCAATAGGGTTTGCAATATCCATACCTGCAATATCAGGAGCACTGCCGTGAATCGGTTCGTACATACCGCACTTTGTTGCGCCAAGTGACGCTGACGGCAACATACCGATTGAACCTGCAATAGCACTTGAAAGGTCTGAAAGAATATCTCCGAATATATTTGATGTAACGATTACGTCAAATTGTGCCGGATTAATTGCAAGCTGCATAGCGGCATTATCAACATACATATGAGTAAGCTCAACTTCGGGATAGTCTGCCGAAAGCTCAATCATAGTCTTTCTCCAAAGTCTTGAAGATTCAAGTACGTTGGCCTTATCAACAGATACAACTCTCTTATCTCTAAGCATAGCTGTTTCAAATGCAATTTTACCTATTCTCTTGATTTCTTCAACTGAATACTTTTCTGTATCCGACGCCCATGAGCCGTCCTCGGCTTTCTTTCTTTCACCGAAGTAAATACCGCCTGTAAGTTCGCGGACAACCATTACGTTAAGTCCCTTTTCAAGCTTTTCGTCTTTAAGCGGTGACGCATCCTTCAGCTGCGGCTTTAGGATTGACGGACGAAGATTTGAATATAATTCAAGAGCCTTTCTTATACCCAAAAGTCCTTTTTCAGGTCTGTTTTCAGACGGCTGTGAATCCCACTTCGGACCGCCGACTGCACCTAAAAGCACACTGTCTGATTTTTTACAAATATCAACTGTTTCCTGCGGAAGCGGTACGCCGTACTTATCTATGGCACAACCGCCCATATATACTTCCTGATAATTAAATTTGTGTCCGTACTTTTTGCTTACCGCGTCAAGAACCGTAACAGCACCCGATACGATTTCAGGACCAATTCCGTCACCCGGTATAAGTGCAATATTAAATTCAGCCATTTTATTACATTCCTTTCTTTATGTACTCAACCAAACCGCCTGCATTGATAATGCCCTGCATAAATTCAGGAAATGCAACTGCTTGATAAATCTTATTCTTTGTCTTGTTTGTGATAACGCCTGTATCGAAATCAACTTCTACTTCATTGCCTTCGTCTATATCCTCTGACGCCTCGGCACATTCAAGAATAGGAAGTCCGATATTGATTGCGTTACGATAGAAAATTCTTGCAAAATCCTTTGCGATTACACATGAAATACCGCTTGCTTTTATAGCGATAGGTGCGTGTTCTCTTGATGAACCGCAGCCGAAGTTTGCACCGCCGACCATAATGTCGCCGTCTTTAACTTTATTTACAAATTCTTTATCTATATCTTCCATACAGTGTGACGCAAGTTCCTTATGGTCTGTTGTGTTAAGGTATCTTGCCGGAATTATTACGTCTGTATCAATGTTATCTCCGTATTTAATAACTTTTCCGTTTGCTTTCATATTAATCCTCCGTTCCAAACTCAACTCAAAATCAATTTTAAGTTGTGAAGTTTATTTTTTACATCACTTCTTCAGGTGCTGTTATCTTACCCGTTACAGCACTTGCGGCCGCAACTTCAGGACTTGCAAGATAAACTTCACTGTCAACGTGTCCCATACGTCCGATAAAGTTTCTGTTTGTTGTAGAAACACATCTTTCGCCTTCAGCCAAAATACCCATATGACCGCCAAGACACGGTCCGCAAGTAGGTGCCGAAATTACACAGCCTGCCTCAACAAGTGTCGATAATGTACCGTCTTTTAATGCTTCAAGGTAAATTGCCTGTGTTGCAGGGAATACGATAACTCTTATACCCTTTTTAACGTGCTTACCCTTTAGAATTTCAGCCGCATGACGTAAATCCGAAATACGTCCGTTTGTACATGAACCTATTACAACCTGGTCAATTTCAACATCGCCCCAGTTTTCCGGTGTTCTTGCATTTTCAGGCAAGTGAGGGAATGCAACCGTATGAGGAACTGTTGCAAGGTCGATGTCTATTGTCTGTACATATTCAGCGTCATCATCAGCTTTAAATACTGTATATTCTTTATCAGAATGGTCTTTCATATATTCAACAGTCAAATCGTCAACTTCAAATATACCGTTTTTAGCACCTGCTTCAATAGCCATATTTGCGATTGAGAAACGGTCGTCCATAGTAAGAGTGTGCATACCTTCACCTGTAAATTCCATTGACTTGTAAAGTGCACCGTCAACACCAATCATACCAATTATATGTAAAATAAGGTCCTTACCGCTTGTATATTTGTTAAGTTTACCTGTCAGGTTAATTTTAATAGCCTCAGGAACTTTGAACCAAGCCTTACCTGTTGCCATACCGGCTGCCATATCTGTTGAGCCGACACCTGTTGAGAAAGCACCCAATGCACCGTATGTACAAGTATGTGAGTCTGCTCCGATAACAACGTCACCTGCAACTACCAAACCTTTTTCAGGAAGAAGTGCATGCTCGATACCGACTTCGCCGACTTCAAAATAGTTTACAATATCCTGTTCCTTTGCAAAAGTTCTGACCTTTAATGCCTGCTGAGCAGACTTAATATCCTTATTCGGTGTAAAGTGGTCAGGAACAAGAGCAACTTTTGCTTTATCAAATACTCCGTCAAGTCCTATCTTATCAAATTCTCCTATTGCAACAGGAGTTGTTATGTCGTTGCCAAGAACTAAGTTTAAATTTGCCATAATAAGTTCTCCGGCTTTAACACTTTCCTTTCCTGCGGCATTCGCAAGAATTTTTTGCGTCATAGTCATTCCCATAACAAAAACCTTCCTTTCCGAAATGTTTATTTTACTTTTATTACTATTGAATTATAGCACAACAAGTGATATAATTCAAATATATATAATTTATATTATCCATAAAAATAACTTATATGAGGTGTCAAATGTATAACTACGATAATCTTTCCAAATACAAGGTATTTCTGTGTGTTGCCGAGTGTGGCAGTATATCTCAATCTGCCGAGCAACTTTATATTTCTCAGCCGGCTGTAAGTATGACAATAAAAAAGCTTGAAGAAAGTCTTGGAACAACTTTGTTTTTACGAAAACCGAGAGGTGTTGTTCTGACCGAAAACGGTAGACTTCTTTATGACGGCGTAAAACAAGCATTAAATATGCTCTCCGATACCGAAAGCAATTTAAAGCACCTTGGAAACAACGGCAGACTTCGCATTGCCGCAAGTAATGTGCTTTGCAAATACCTGCTTATGCCCTATCTTCAAAAATTCACCGAAAAATATCCTTTCACCGATGTTTCCATAACTTGTACATCATCTGCAAATGCACATAAAATGCTTGAAGAGTGTAAAATCGACGTTGCGCTTATGGCAAAGCCCGACAACATCAGCGGTCTTGAATATTATCCGCTCGGTGCAATACAGGACACATTCGTCTGTACTCCGTCATACTTGAAACGTCTTGACTGCAACGGTTTTGAAATTTTTGAACGTGGCAATATTATGCTTTTAAACAAAGACAACGTTTCCCGTATGCATATAAACAACTACTATGCCGAAAACAATATCAATCCTACGCATATCCTTGAAGTGAACGATATGGATATGCTTATTGAATTTGCCAAAATCGGCATAGGTGTTTCGTGCGTGGTAAAGCAGTTTGTAAAAAACGAATTGTCTAACGGCTCACTTATCGAAATAAATCTGCCTAATGCAATACCGCCACGCGAAACAGGCTTTTTATATAATCAAAATATTCAGCCGTTTAATGATAATATTTTAAGGCTTATCAACATTAATTGATCTTTTTCACCTTTGCAAATGCCGCCATAAGACGTTTAAATCCGATACTTTCAAATTGAATTTCAAGAATACAGTCATTTCCGCAAGGAGTGGCTTTCAGAATTTCTCCGCGTCCGAATGTTCTGTGTTCAACGGCATCACCGGCTTTGAATTTAGAATAGTCGGTTGAACCACTTGATTTTACACTGCTGCCAAACCCTTTTGTCATATAAACTTCTTTTTTCGGTGCAGCCGCATTACGCACTCCTAAGTCTTGCATTACCTTTGCAACTTTCGGTTGCAGCGTTGTCTTGTCCTCAAGATATTCAACAGGTATTTCCTTGAAAAATCTTGACGCGGTTGTCGGCATTGTTTTACCGTGAATAGTTCTGCTTATCGTTTTGGTGATATAAAGCTGTTCTTTCGCTCTCGTTATCGCAACATAGCAAAGACGTCTTTCTTCTTCTATATCATCGTCCGATTCCATTGAGCGCATTCCCGGGAACAATCCTTCTTCAAGACCGCTCAAGAATACAATCGGGAATTCAAGACCTTTTGCACTGTGAATAGTCATAAGTACCGCACTGTCCTCATTTTCGTCATATCCGTCTATATCCGAAACAAGACTTATATTTTCCAAAAATTCACCCAGTGTATTCCCCGTTTCTTCATTCTTCTCAAACTCGGTAATAACAGAAATAAATTCGCCCAAGTTTTCTATTCTTGTCTTACTTTCCGTTGTATCTTCCATTACAAGTTCCGGCATATATCCTGTATCATTCAATATTCTTCCCGTAAGATCTTCAATCGTAACGGTATCTTTAAGTTTGATAAGTGATTGTATTATTTCCGAAAAACTAAGTAATTTTTTTATAGCCGTTTTAAATTCAGGGTAATCGTCCGCGTGAGAAATAACATCATAAAGACTTGTTTCCTTTTCACGTGCAATATTTCTCGCTTTTTCAAGCGTTGCGTTACCGATTTTTCTTTTCGGCTCATTGATAATTCTTGCCAGACTTACATCATCATTCGGATTATATACAACTCTCAAATATGCAATTATATCCTTAATTTCCTTACGATCATAGAATCGAAGTCCCGAAAGGACTTTGTACGGAACAGACTCACGCATAAGCATTTCTTCTATTACACGCGACTGTGCATTTGTTCTGTACAGTATCGCACAATCCGAAAATGAACCTTGTTCATCGAAATGCTTTTTTATCTGACGTGCAATATATCTTGCCTCGTCATATTCGTTTGTACCCGTGTATACAAAAACTTTGTTTCCGTCACCGTTTGACGTCCACAATGATTTACCCATTCTACCCTTATTGTTAGATATAACGCTGTTTGCGGCGTCAAGGATATTTTGCGTTGAACGGTAATTTTGGTCAAGCGTTATCTTTTGTACATCAGAGTAATCATCTTCAAAATTAAGAATATTTCCGATATTTGCACCTCTGAATTTATAAATACTTTGGTCGTCATCACCGACAACGCAAAGATTTCTGTTTGCCTGTGCAAGAAGATTTATAAGAAGATACTGCGAATTGTTCGTATCTTGATACTCATCAACAAGTATGTACTGAAACTTATCTTGATATTTTGACAATACATCGGGATTTTCACTTAAAATCTTAACTGTATTCAAAATAATATCGTCAAAATCGACTGCATTGTTTTTTCTCAGTTTTGTCTGGTATCTGTAATATATTTTTGCGATTATGCTCATACGATAATCGCTTTTGTAAACATTTTCAAAAGTTGCCGCATCCATCAAGTCATTTTTTGCGTTACTTATTATAGACAACACGTTTCTGACAGGAAAACTTTTTTCGTCAATGTCAAGTTCTCTTAGACATTCTTTCATAACAGTCTTTGTATCTGCTGTATCGTAAATTACAAAATCACGGCTGTAACCAAGCAAATCAATGCAACTACGCAAAATTCTGACGCAAACCGAGTGAAATGTACCAATCCACATATCTTTTGCGGTATCACCCAAAAGTCTTTCAATACGGTCTTTCATTTCTCTTGCGGCTTTGTTTGTAAAAGTTATCGCTAAAATATTCCAAGGACGTATATGTTTTTCGGAAATCATATATGCAATTCTGTTTACAAGCACCGTTGTTTTTCCGCTTCCCGCACCTGCAAGCACAAGAACAGGACCTTCCGTTGCCAATACAGCCTCTTTTTGCCTTTCGTTAAGTTTATCTAACATATTATTCATCAAATGTTCTCCTAAAATCGTTTTCATTTTATTATATCATAACAACGAAGGCGGCTGAATGTCGCCGCAGTATTATGATACAATGTTCTCCGAAACATAAAAATCTTTGATTTTTTGTATGTTTCGTGAGGTTATTATACCACATATTCAGAAAAAACACAAACTTTTAAAACCATTTCTTCAATAAGTTTTTCAGTATAAACGTGTCGAATTTCGGCAAATTTAAGTGTAGAAAGGCGGTGAATAATTTGAAAAAAGTTTCCTGTAAAATAGTAGTTTTTCTTCTTTTAAATTTGTGTATTTTCACAAGCGTTTATGCCGATGAAATCAAAGTCGTTCCTATCGGTAAAGCGGTAGGCGTAAAGATATATACCGACGGCTTGCTCGTTGTCGGGACATCGGAAGTAAACGGTGAAAATGTTTCAAAAAAATACGGTATAAAGATAAATGACAGAATAGAAAAAATAAATAATCAACTCATCAACAGTACAGAAGAATTTTCAAAGACCGTAAATGAAAATCCAAGCGGTGTGGCACTTTCAATAAAGCGGGATAATCAAGATATTTTGATTAATGCCGTTCCCGTTTTATCGGAAGACAATATATACCGTTTAGGTCTTTGGGTGCGTGACAGTACCGCCGGAATCGGTACTGTGACTTATTACAATCCCCAAAACAACAGCTTTGCCGCACTCGGTCACGGAATAAACGATATTGATACAGGTAATATTTTATCCGTTAAATCAGGAAATATTCTTAATTGCGATATTTTATCTGTATCAAAAAGTTCAAAAGGTCATCCCGGAGAAATTAACGGTGCGTTTGACGGTAATACAATAGGTAATATCAGTATAAATTCACAAATAGGTATTTACGGAAATATGTCTTGCGATGAATTTTCCTCTGATAATACCATACCCGTTGCCGCAAAGGAACAGATAGGCGAAAGTGACGCGTATATACTTTCAGACGTTATAGGGCAAAAAACGGAAAAATACTCGATAAAAATAAACAAAATCACAAACGATTCCGACAAAGGATTGATTATTGAAATTACCGACCCTCGTTTAATCGACTGCACAGGCGGAATTGTTCAGGGTATGAGCGGCTCGCCGATTATACAAAACGGTATGCTTATAGGTGCGGTAACTCATGTATTTGTAAACAATCCCACAAAAGGATATGGTACTCTTGCTGAAAATATGATTGACATGACTAACACCATAGATTAAAAAAATCAAAAATCACATCAAAATTGATGTGATTTTTGAGCTGTATTAAATTTCAATAAGTTCTTTCGGTGATGATGTCAGATTTACCGCTTTACCGTTTTGTACAACGATTAAATCTTCAATTCTTACACCGCCGAAACCGTCTATATAAATTCCCGGTTCAACCGTAATTACGTTACCGTTTTGCACAACAGCATTGTTTTTAGGTGAAAATGACGGATTTTCGTGAATTTCAATACCGACACTGTGTCCAAGACTGTGACCGAAGTTCTCACCGTAACCTGCGTCGGTTATAATCTTTCGTGCCACTCCGTCCACTTCACTGCACTTCATACCTGCTTTAATTGCGTCTATTGCAGTGGTTTGTGCTTTTAAAACTGTATTGTAAATTTCTTTTTGTTTATCATTCGCTTTGCCGACAACTACTGTTCTTGTCATATCCGAACAGTAACCCTCGAAAACACAGCCGAAATCCAAAGTAAGAAAATCTCCGTTTTCGATTTTTTTATCGGTAGCTATGCCGTGCGGCATTGCCGAACGAATACCCGATGCGGAAATAGTGTCAAACGACAATGCAGTCGCACCTTGTTTTTTCATAAAGAACTCCAAATCAAGTGCTATTTCTCTTTCGGTTACTCCCTCTTTAATTCTGCCTAAAACATATTCAAATGCCATATCTCCAATTTTTTCGGCTTCTGCAATTTTTTTAATTTCGCATTCGTCTTTTATTTCTCGCGGTTTGTTTATAAGATTTTGCATTTCAACAAAATCTTGTCCGTCTTTTAGTTTTGCTCTTATTCGCTTATTTTCTCCGACGCTCATATATGATTCTTCAAAACCTATATATTTTTCGTCTATTCTTGAAAATATTTTTTCAAAACCTTTTGCAATATCAATCACTTCAAAGCCTTTTGCTTGCTCACGCGCCTGTATTGTGTATCGCGAATCTGTGATAATATACTTGCCACTGTGCGAAATAAGCAAATATGCGTCCTCTGACGTGAAACCGCTGTAATAAAATATATTCGGATAGCTTGATATAAAAACCGCCTCGTTATCGTGCATTTTTTCGCACAGTTTATCTATTCTGCTCTGCATACCAATGCCTCCAATGCAAGTTCATACCCCTTAAATCCCAAACCGCAAATCTGTCCTATACATTCAGGTACGATAACAGATGTATGTCTGAACTCTTCACGTTTATGGATATTTGAAATATGTACTTCGATTACATCCATTTTAACCGAACCGAACGCATCTCTGATAGCATACGAATAATGAGTAAATGCCCCCGGATTTATTATAATGCCGTTGTAATTACCCATTGCACTGTGTATTTTTTCAACGATTTCGCCCTCAAAATTGCTTTGAAAAAAATCAACCTCAACACCAAGTTCATCTGCTTTTTTTCTGATGTTGTTTTCCAAATCGTCAAGAGTGCTGTTTCCGTATATTCCCGGTTCTCTGATACCAAGCATATTTAAGTTTACGCCGTTTATAACAAGATACTTCTTCAATATATCCCAATCCTCTCGTATTATAATGTTTCTATTTCTTTCATAAGTTCATCGACAAGGCTGTCTTGAGGTACTTTCTTTATAATCTCGCCTTTTTTGAAAATAAGTCCCTCACCTTTTCCGCCTGCAATTCCTATATCAGCCTCTCTCGCTTCACCGGGTCCGTTTACCGCACAACCCATAACGGCGATTTTAATAGGCTTATCAATATTTGCGGCACGTTTTTCAACTTCGTTTGCGATTGAAATAAGGTCAAGTTGAGTTCTTCCGCAAGTCGGACACGAAACTATCTCCGCACCTGTTTTTCTCATACCCAAAACCTTTTGAATATCATACGCCGCATAAATTTCTTCAACAGGGTTTGCCGTAAGCGAAACACGCATAGTATCGCCTATTCCTTCTGCCAAAAGTGCACCAATTCCGACAGCCGATTTAACCGTTCCGCCTTTTAACGTACCGGATTCGGTTACACCGATATGCAACGGAATATCCGATATTTCATTGAATTTTCTGTATGCGCAAAGCATTTTCGGAACGTCTGAAATCTTAATTGACACAACCACATTATTAAAATTAAGTTCGTCAAGAATTGCAACGTGTCCCATAGCACTTTCCACAAGTGCGTCGGCAGTTACACCACCGTATTTTTGAAGTAATTCTCTTTCAAGCGAACCGCCGTTGACGCCGATTCTGATAGGGATTTCTCTTTCCTTTGCCATTTCGACAACTTGCTTTACTCTGTCGCGGTCACCGATATTGCCGGGATTAATTCTGACTTTATCCGCACCGTTTTTCATACATTCCAACGCAAGACGATAATCAAAATGTATATCGACAACAAGCGGTATATGAATTTGCTTTTTTATATCCGCTACGGCTTTAGCCGCAACCATATCAGGCACAGCAACACGAATTATCTCGCAGCCTGCATTTTCAAGTTCATGTATCTGATTTACCGTTGCTTTGACATCTCTTGTGTCGGTATTACACATAGACTGAATTGCAACGGGATTGTCACCGCCGATTTTCACACCGCCTATATTTACAATTCTTTTTTGTTTTCTCATAAATATTAACCTCACTTATTGAATAATCGCATTATATCGTGGAATGATACGAACACAATGAATGCCAATAACAATAACATTCCGACTGCATGAACTATCCCCTCTTTTTCAGGCGGAATAGCCTTTCTGCGTATCATTTCAATCAGTACAAACAATATTCTTCCGCCGTCAAGTGCAGGTATCGGAAGAAGATTGAATATTCCCAGATTTATTGTCAAAAGTGCAACCAAGTTAAGCACATAAAGCCAACTGTAACTGCCCGAATTAACCGCGTTGTTCACTTCGCTTACAATTCCGACAGGTCCTGACATTTGGTCTACTCCGACCTTACCTGTTATCATCTGCCAGAATGACTGATACACAAGCTTAACCACAAATTCGGTTTCATTTAAAGCCTCTCCCCAAACATTAAATATCGTTATATCCTTTGTTTTAGGTGTAAAGCCTATTATATATCTTGTGCTTGTTTCCGACTGACCTACAATCGAATCGTCCTTAGGCATTTTATCGGAATATTCCACAAACTGACCTGTTGTGTATCCGTTTATTGTACTGTCGACTTGCACGCCGTTTTCTCCGTAAGTTGTTTTGACAATTTGCTCCGTCGGCATAAATGAATAGTCGATTTTTTCACCGTTTCTTAAAACCGTTACGGTTGCCTGTTCGTCTTTTTTGAAATTTTGAGTATAAAGCGAAATATCATTATAGAAATTGATTTTCTTTCCGTTAATCTTTATAATCTTATCATTCGGCTGTACTCCGACTTGTTCTATATAGCTGTGCGGAACAACCGTATCAATAACATTTGTTCGTGCAGGTGACGTTGACGGAACGATAACAAGAAACAGTACAAAACCCAAAACGATATTAAAAACACCGCCTGCCAAAAGCACAAGCAATCTTTTCCACGGCTTTTGATTTGAAAAAGCTCGCGGATCGGTATTGTCGGCTTCATCTTCGCCCTCAAATTTACAATAACCGCCAAGCGGCAAAATTCTTATTGAGTATTGTGTTTCGCCTTTCTTTTTCTTGAATATTGCAGGTCCCATTCCAACAGAAAATTCATCAACTTTAAAGTTCAGCATTTTTGCAACAATAAAGTGACCGAATTCGTGCAGTGAAACCATTACAAGGAACATTACAACAGATACAATCGCAGTTATCAAATTAAACTCTCCTTTTCAAATCTATATACAATCTCACGGGCTAACTTATCTGTTTCCCATATATCCGAAATTGTCGGATTTTCGATATTTTTAATCTCGCTCATTGCCTTTGCGATAGCGTCGGATATACCGAGATAAGATATTTTACCTTGCATAAACAACTCAACCGCCGCCTCATCGGCACTGTTAAATACAGTCGGTTTTATACCGCCGTCTTTAAGTGCATCATATGCCAATTTCAACGCATAAAACGTGTCTGTGTCGGGTTCGTCAAATGTAAGTGACGGATACTTTGTAAAGTCAAGTTCGTTATTCTTCATCGGAAGTCTGTTCGGATACGTCAATGCGTACTGTATAGGAAGTCGCATATCAGGTGCACCGAGCTGTGCAATTACTCCGTTATCCACGAACTCAACCATTGAATGTACAACGCTCTGTCTGTGTACCAAAACTTTTATGTTATCCGTTCCGAAAAGCCACTTCGCCTCCATAACTTCAAGTCCTTTATTGACAAGCGTTGATGAATCTATCGTAACCTTTGCACCCATATTCCAATTAGGGTGTTTTAATGCGTCCTCAGGTTTTATGTCAACCAGTTCTTCACGTTTTTTCCCAAAGAACGGACCGCCCGATGCGGTTAAAAGTATTCTCTTTACTTCGCGTCTGTCCTTACAGCCTTGAAGTGACTGAAATATCGCACTGTGTTCACTGTCTACGGGAAGTATCGCAACTCCGTTTTCCTTTGCCAAATCCATAACGATATGACCGCCTGTTACAAGCGTTTCCTTATTCGCAAGAGCAATATTTTTCTTTGCCTTTATTGCCTCTATTGTAGGCTCAAGTCCCGAAATACCGACAACCGCGGTTACAACCGTATCAGCACCGTCAGCCGTTGCCGTTTCTATAAGACCTTCTTTTCCTTGTACTACTTTTATATCGGTATCGGCAAGCTTGATTTTCAAATCCTTAGCCTTTCCTTCATCGGTAAGGCACACCGTTTTCGGTTTAAACTCTCTCGCCTGTTTTTCAATTAAGTTCACATTTGAATGTGCAGACATTGCCTCTATTTTTATACCCTTGTATTCGCGGGCAATTTCAAGAGTCTGCGTACCGATTGAACCTGTTGAACCCAATACCGCTATTTTCTTTTCAAATTCCATTTGTCTTTTCTCCAATTAATTTGACATTTCCTACATAACTCCAAAAATCACCATCGGCAATATGAACATTATAGGTGCTATAAACATAACGCTGTCAAATCTGTCCATAAATCCGCCGTGTCCCGGGAATATCCAACCGAAATCTTTTATTCCTGTATCGCGTTTGATAGCCGAAGCAATCAAATCGCCGAGCTGTGACAATGCACCGCCTACAAGACCGTAAACCGCACCCTCAACAACTACATTACTCCACGTCAACATATTTGTATCAAATACATTTTTCACAATCAATAGATATACAATACATATAACCATTGCACCGACAACACCGCCGACTGAACCTTCAATCGTTTTATTTGGGCTGACGTGAGGTATCAGTTTGTGTTTGCCTAAAAATCTGCCTGTAAAATATGCAAACGTATCACACGACCACGCACATATAAATGTTAAAAGCATGGTAGCAGTATCAAACGTTTCTTTTGCAAGCCACACGCAACTCATCGAAAGTACAATATATATAGTTAAGAAACCGTTTGAAAGTATATCCTTATAATTTCTTTTACCGTGCTTTGCCACTACTGTAATCATATGCAGTGCTATGATAAAAATTATACCTATTGACGCAGTTGCCCATGCAAAAGTATCCCACTCTATTGCTTTGCAAAAATAAATTGATGACATCAATATGACAGCGGAAATAAATCCGATAGTTTTCATTCCGACATCGGCTTTTGTCGCACTGTAACACTCATATAGCATAAACAATATAACCGCCGCAAGTGCAACTGTAAAGCATATAGGCGGTAAAAACAGTATACCAACAAATACCGCCAATGCGACCACCGACGTTATAATTCTCTTAACCATTTTTACACACCCCCAAATCTTCTGCCTCTGTTTTGAAAATCGATTATAGCCTTATGTAAATCAGTCGGTTTAAAATCAGGCCATAGCTTATCGGTAAACCACATTTCAGCATAGCTTACCTGCCAAAGCATAAAGTTTGACAATCTCTGCTCACCGCTTGTTCTGATAAGCAAGTCAACGTCAGGTTGATTTTCGGTATACAGATAGCTTGAAAAAACTTCATCGTCTATATCATCAACATTCTGCCTGCCGTCCGTAACATCCTTACAGACATTTTTCACTGCATTGACAATTTCTTCACGACCGCCGTAGTTAAGAGCGATATTCATAACAATTCCTGTATTATTCTTTGTAAAATTCTCTGTCTTTATAATCTGCCGGCAAATTTCTTCGGACAGACCTTTTCTTGAACCGATTACACGAATAACAACATTCTCTCCCGAAAGAGTTTTTTCGGCATTTCTCAGATAGTCAAGCAAAAGCGACATAAGATAGTCAACTTCTTCTTTCGGTCGTTTCCAATTTTCTGTTGAAAAAGCATATACCGTTATATACTTTACACCGAGATTATTTGCCTCTGTGATAATTTTTTTCAGTGAATCCGCTCCGGCACTGTGTCCGGTACTTCTCGGCAAGCCTCTTTTTTTCGCCCATCTGCCGTTACCGTCCATTATAATTCCGATATGCTGCGGAAGTCTTGACATATCTATTTCATTGATTTTCTTTTTCTTTGAAAAAAACATACGATACCTCTCTATTTAGCACAATACCGGCAGACTTAGCCTGCCGGTCATATGCTTAGTGATTTTAATTATCAAACCTCAAGGATTTCTTTTTCCTTTGCGGCACTGATATTATCAATTTCTTTAATATACTTATCTGTCAAGTCTTGTATATCCTTTTCTGTTTCTTTCAAATCGTCCTCTGTGATTTCACCGTCTTTCTTCATAGCCTTGTACTTATCAATCGCATCACGTCTTGCGTTACGAATTTGTACCTTAGCTTCTTCTGTATACTTCTTTACAGTCTTAACAAGTTCTTTTCTTCTTTCCTCTGTCAGCGGAGGGAAGTTAAGTCTTATAACCTTACCGTCATTTTGAGGTGCTATACCGATGTCAGACGCATTGATTGCCTTTTCGATTTCCTTTAAAACGCTTGCGTCCCAAGGTTGAATAACAAGTAATCTCGGTTCAGGTGATGAGATTGAACCTACCTGTTGGACAGGCGTCATTGTGCCGTAGTAATCAATAGCAACTTTATCAAGTACAGACGCGTTTGCACGTCCTGCACGGATTGTCTTTAATTCACCCGCATAACCGTTTATTCTTTTTTCCATCTTTTCTTCAATTTCAGGATACTTACCCATTTTAAAATTCCTCCTTAAATATATCAATTAATCCTAAAGTTTTCCCTCATTATTTACAAGTGTACCTATTTTTTCGCCTTTTACCGCTCTTACAATGTTTTCAGGGTCGCTAAGACCGAAAACAAGTATAGGCATATTATTATCACGGCACATTGATGCCGCAGTTGAATCCATTACGCCGAGATTTTTTGAAAGTATATCACTGAATGAAAGTACATCATATTTCTTTGCGTCAGGATTTATATTAGGGTCGCTGTCATATACTGCATCAACTTTCTTTGCAAGCAATATAACCTGTGAATCTGTTTCAACTGCACGAAGTGCGGCGGCTGTATCTGTTGACATAAACGGATTACCTGTTCCGCAGCCGAATATTACTACTCTGCCCTTTTCAAGATGTCTTTCAGCCTTACCTCTGATATAAGGTTCTGCCACCTGTCGCATTTCAATCGCAGTCTGCACTCTTGTAGGTACATTGCAGTTTTCAAGTGCACTGCAAAGTGCCAATGCATTTATCGCAGTTGCAAGCATACCCATATGGTCAGCTCTTGTTCTGTCCATATTTTCACTGCTTCGTCCTCTCCAGATGTTTCCTCCGCCTACAACGATTGAAACCTGTACACCCATGTCCACAATTTTCTTTATGTTCTCACTAATATGTGCAATAGTATGCTCATCAAGTCCAAATCCATTTGTTCCCGCAAGTGCCTCTCCGCTTATTTTTAAAAGCACTCTCTTATACTTTGCTCTCATCTATGGTATCCTCCTTAAATTGTTATTCATATTGTATAATATTATACCAAAACTTTCACAAAAAAGCAATATAGAATTGTCATTTAATTATAGTTTTTGCACTATTAAAGTCTTTGTGCAAGCTTTTCAACATTTTCACGTCTGAATTCTTCAAATCTGTCCTCTTCTATTGCCTTTCTGATGCGTTCCATAAGCTCATTATAAAAATACAAATTATGAAGAACTGCCAATCTCATTCCAAGCATTTCTTTTGCCTTGAACAAATGTCTTATATATGCTCTCGTATAGTGCTGGCAAGCAGGACAACCACATTCTTCGTCAATCGGTCTTGTATCAAGTTCATATTTTTGGTTCATTAAATTCATTGTGCCGTTTCTTGTAAAGATAAATGCGTGCCTTGCATTTCTTGACGCGATAACACAGTCAAAGAAGTCTACACCTCTTGCAACCGATTCAATAATATTTGACGGTGTTCCGACACCCATTAAGTATCTCGGCTTATTTACAGGTGCATGAGGAAGTACAACATCAAGAATATGATACATTTCTTCGTGGCTCTCGCCAACCGCCAAACCGCCTATCGCATATCCCGGTAAATCAAGTTCTGCAATCCTCTGCATATGCTCAATTCTTATATCATCGAAAGTTCCGCCTTGATTAATACCGAAAAGCATTTGATTTTTGTTAATTGTATCGTCAAGCGAATTAAGTCTTTCCATCTCTTTTTTACAACGAACAAGCCATCTGTACGTTCTGTCGCATGAGTCCTTTACATATTTGTACGGTGCGGGATTTTCAATACATTCGTCAAATGCCATTGCTATTGTAGACGCAAGGTTTGACTGTATCTGCATACTTTCTTCAGGTCCCATAAATATTTTGTGACCGTCAATATGTGAATTAAAGCTGACGCCTTCTTCTGTTATTTTTCTCAAACCTGCAAGTGAAAACACCTGAAAACCGCCGCTGTCCGTTAAAATAGGTCTGTCCCAATTCATAAATTTGTGAAGCCCGCCAAGCTGTTTTATAACTTTGTCGCCGGGTCTTAAATGTAAATGATAGGTATTTGAAAGTTCAACCTGACAGCCTATCTCTTTTAAATCCATTGTACTTACAGCACCTTTTATTGCCGCTATTGTTCCGACGTTCTGAAAAACGGGTGTCTGTACAACTCCGTGTACCGTATGAAATTCACCGCGTCTTGCATTTCCGTCAGTATGCAAAATTTTAAACATTTCGTATCTCCTTTATTTTATAAACATCGCATCGCCAATGTTTACGGGAAACAATCATTCTTTTAAGGTTACACAAATGTAATCTCAATCCTTACAGTGAAATAACCGCCCTTGTACATATAGGACGGTTATTGTTCCTCGTATATTTTGATGTTATTATAACATTGCAGTCAAATGATGTCAAGCTATTTAAAGCATAATTCTATCTTCATACTTCTATTTCACTTCAAAAGGTATGTCTTAGTTTTCTATCTCGTCTAATCGTTGCATATATTCAGTATAGTACCAGAACAACTCGTGTTTAAATGCTTCAATCGCTTGTTCTGCTTTTTCTGTTGATGAAAAATAAACAACATTTAGTTCTCTCCAACCATATTCTTCACACGCAAATACACAATCATCTGTGTAACTATATTTAATTTTATATTTGCTTATATTTGTATTTTTCCAATCTTTTAATGTAATCGCTCTATCGTGTGATGCCTGCCATTGCCGTAGGCAACGTAATAATCGGTCTGCTCTTGCGTTGTTTTCAGCAACAGTTTCATCATTGTAATAATTACCACAGTCTCTACGTCTTTGGTCTGATATAGCTTTACATTCTATCTGCTTACTTACATCACCCGCCGCACCGATAACAAAATAACATTCTTTTTCCTCAACTCTTTCGTATCCAGTCTGTGGTCGTTTATCAAGCAATCCAAGCTCTTTGGCATCTTCTTCTGAAATCTCCGCATCAATATTTTTGCCGTCAATATTAATTTGTATTTTCATCTTTATTTTCCTCCGTAATTTCTCTATTCTCCGATAAATTACTTTTAAATTTCACAATTCTAACCACGTCATATATTTGTATTTCATCGTTTTTGAAAGGATTAGAACCACATATCGGACAGTGTATATCTTCGTTTGCTTCATCGCAGTCAAGTTCATAACCTGTCCAATTCTTATCAGTTTCAAGCACAACTGCATTGTGTTCGCATTCTTCAATGTCTACACTAATAGGATAATCCGCTCCATATGTATCAAATACACTTATAATTAAGTGGTCAATTTCAACTCCGCATTTTTCACATTTCATTGTAGTATCACCCTTTTACTTCTCAATCCCAAAATGGATTTTAGCTAACTCCACCAATGCAAGGTATTCTTTGGCATATTTGCTATCACCATGCGTTATTCCAACTTCATTAACAAACTCCGTCAATGTACCATAAAAGCATCCGCACCTTACAACCACATCTTCGTTCCTTGTTTTAAATATGGTTGTATCTCTATATCTTGAACCTAATCCTTTGATTGTTATATAGTCAGCATTGCCGTATACCCTTGCATTGCCGCACAACTCTGCATTGCCGTACACACGCGCGTTGCCATACACCCAGCAATTACCTATTTGAGATAAATTATATTCGCTTTCAACATAACCTCCAAGCTCTCCTTTTTTTACATTGCCAAAATCTTTTAGAGCTTTGATTCTGTGTAATGTTGTTCCCGACACGTCTATTGTTTCATCAGTCAATTCATATTTCATTTATTTCCCTCCATCAATTTCATCGTTCTGTCCAACTTTTCCACCGCTATCTGATTTATTGCGACTTCATCAATATAAAATAAATGTTGCAACTGTATCAGCATTACCATCACGTCCGACAATTCCTCTTTGATATTTTCCCTAACCTCTCCTATAGTTTTTCTCACTGGTTGTCCACCTTGCGTTATTCTGATATACTTAGTCAGCGCTTGTGTTAATTCAGCCATTTCTTCAATCACCAATGGAATTTGTTTTTCACCATGATAATCTGCAATCTGCAACCAATCTTGTTTTCTATATATCGGCATAACCGAATTTTCTTTCAAATACTTTAGCATGCGTAACCAATCTGCCAGTTGTTGATGTTCTTCTGCGCATTCCGAACAATCTCCGCAGGCTTTCTCTGTACAATGTTTTATTGCTTCATCCAATGTCATATAAAGTCACACCTTTCTTCATTTTTATTTATTTTCATTTATGGTATCTTCATTTAAAATATCGCTCCAGTCGGTTTCAACATGAATATCCATACCGTAATCCAATTCGGATTTTAAAGTTTCAACACTCACTTCACCATTAACGACTGCATTATGTATTCTCATAACTTCTGCTATAAATTTTTGACCTCGTTTTTTGCCGAAACCGTACTGCATACGCAACACATATAAAGGGATTATATTCAAGTGATTTATTGCTATAGCACTCGCTTGCTTGATAAGTTCATCACGTTTCTTACTTAATTCCCTGTTTATCATTTTTCTGTTATCAGGTCTTTTCCCTTTCTTTTTCGTTTTCGCCATATCCTATACCTCATTCAATTTCTTTGCTTTACGGATAATTCTACATACCATTTCATATGAAACATCAACCATATCGCTAATCTGTCTACGCTTCATTCCGTTTCTGTACATTTCAATTATGCGTTTATACTCGTCAGAAGTAGTCCTATGATTTTTTGATTCTTCAACCGTACAATTCACATCCTTAAAATGTGATATAGCATCATTCCATGCCTTTACCCAACAGTTTTCGTTGTTGCATATTTTTTTGGCACTATTTATAGTTTCAGAAAATTCCACACCACAAATTCTACATACTGCCATACTCATACCTTCTTTCAATTATCAACATCATTATGTTCGTCCACGTCAAGCTGGATTATATGTATTTCAACGTACTCCTTCGGTTCTCCGACAATATTTACAGGTGATTTATAGTATAAGGTGCAAGACATATTTTGTCTGCTCCATCCGTTAAATTCATCGTAAAAATCAATCAAACCGTCATCAATAAGTGATTTTCTTCTTCTCTCTGCATAATCCATTGCATTTTCAAAAGACGAAAACAATCTCATATCATCTTCATTAATTTTTGATTCCATACATTCTGCATCTACTACTTCATATACTAAGTACATTTAATCACCTAACCTTTTCTACTTTATAAAATCCACATCTAATGCCGAAAACAGTTGTCGAACATATGATTTACAGTCTTCCAATGTTGTATAGTACACGTCTTCATCTTCAGTACACTCAATAAATACGATGCTTGGAAAATCCGTTATATTCAAATAATCCTCTGCATTATAATATTTTTGAAGCTGTTCGACTTCTTCTTTGTTGTTGACCTTATACCATCTGCAATCACTACATTCTCCATACTCCTCTCCATCGCATGGGTGCTTATCTCTTGCTTCTTCTATTTCAAGAGCATCAATTACCGGTTGCAACTGTTCCCTTCTCTTTTTCTTTTCGTACTCATGGCATTCGCTTAGTTTTTCAAATTGGCGACCATCTTCGGATATGTACACATTTACTTCACACGTTTTAGTTATTGTTCGTTTCTCCATTTTCATCTGTCGCATCTCCTTTCAAAAAGCTTGAAAATTTTTCGTTGAATGTATCAGGGTATGCCGCCACACCATTCCAATCATCATACTTAACTTGTTCTTGCTCTCCGTTACATTCAAAAACAAGATTAGCTCTCGCTTCATAACCATCATCGCTTATTCTTCGCTTACCGCATACATACCATTTTGCAAATTTCTCTCTTGGGAAATGATTTTCTCTCAGAAAATATTTTTCCGTTTCAATTTCTTTGTAGATTTCCCGACCGGTGCCGCCTTCAATACCTTCAAACTTTACTTGCATCACCTTTACAGGATTTCGCTCAATGTCATTGTAATAATCATTTTCAGAAAGCTTTAAAAACCAGCCACATAAAGTTTTATTATAATAAATTTCAATATGTGATTTAATATAGTCTGCTCCAAGCCTATCCATACATTCTTGTTGTATAAAAAGCTCTCCTGTATGACCTTCATCATCCGTTGCCGTAATCTTTATTTTTCCATCAAGGCATGACCTACTGAGCGTATCCTCAAACTCTCGATAGTCATATTCTGTAGGTGCTGAAAATTTAATTTTCATATGTCATATCTCCCCTCTACATTACCACGTTTTATATTTTCACGTTTAAAACAATCTCCGCAATATTCCCATATACCATTAGCAATCCTTTTGAATGTTGAATATGTAGCTCTCCATTTCCCATTTTCGTCAAATAGATGTGATACTGGTTCTCCAATTTGCAAGCAATTACATCTCATATAAGTCGGAGGCAATATGTCTACAAATTCATTTATAATATCTTCAGAAAAATAATCTCCAGCCTCACAAGCATCAAGGCCAAAATAATGCTCTTTATCAATGACTTCCTTTCCGTTATACGTTCTACTTTCACCCAACGGAACACCTTCATATTCGACTTCCTCAATCAATAATCCATTATCAAACCACGGATATGATTCATAGTGTTTTTTATATATCTCTGCTCTTTTCCGAACCGGAAACACTTGCGGATTACCAGCTGGCAATCTATAGCCATTTTTATAATAAACAACTTCAAATCCTTTTAGTTTTGTCCACCCCTTAATAGCTGTTTCAATAACATATCCGTTGTCAACCTTATGTGCTACCGCTACCATACTACATTCATCCACAGGTTCACCAACTGTTTTATGTCGATAGCTTGCACATTCTTTTTTCCCCTTTTCGGTAAGCACAAATTGTTTTCCTTTATCTGCAACATACTTTCTATCAGACAACCTCATTCAAATCCACCCCTCTACATTTGTCATTCTGTTATTTATATTTTTCTCAGCTCTTTTATTACTCTCAGCCACTTCTTTATGTATCAATTCATCAATCTTATCTTTTATTTGCATGTTCTCAAGCAATCTACTTCTATTTTCCTTCAGAAACCGTAATGTTTCCATATAACTTGATTTTTCAAGTTTATACACATTACCATTACTACACGGAAATACTCTTATTCCACATAATAACAGTTCTACATCTATACTACATATTATTTGATGTGTACTGTCTTTGGTTGCTATATCAAATTCGACCACTCCACACTTACCTGTTTTATCTACACAATATCTGAAATTCACTGCCATATCGCACCTTCATCATTCATTATTTGTTTTTTAGCTTTGTAAAAGCCTTTCTTCAATCTTGAATCCTTCTCAATATCTGCAACAGTATAACCTAATACATCAAGTGTATCTTGCACATTACCAGTATATCCATACTCATTGTTACAAAATTCACAATAAAACATCTCGTAGATAAAACCTTCTCCCGTTTTGTCATTCTTAATCGCATCGGCTAATTCAATCTCATGTCTGTCAATCATCTCATGCAAAGCCTTATGATCTGATTTCCTGACATATCCTCCATTTCCTATACTATAAATTTTACTGGTATCATTTTCGGTCAATCCCCATCTTTCCATCATAGTTTTAAATGCTATATCACTGAATGCAAACCCAAGAGGAAATTCATTAAATTCTTTTTGTTGACGTTCCTTTAGTTCTTTATACGTTTCCATAACTATACCTCTACTTTCTTTTTATATAAGATACAACACCTATCAAAAATTTTATAATACCGATAACCGCTAAAATTTCACACGCTGTCAAAATTAATTCCTTCACTAAAATCCCTCCTTGTTATATTGACAAAAAAACTATCTATGTTATAATAAGGATAAGCGAGGGGGATGTCTCCCCCTGCCGCTTATAATAAGTGCTCAATTATCCATGCACTTATTACCGAAATGGTTAAGTCAATCAGCCCGCTTGTGATTAAGTTTTTGAGGTTGATTGGCTTTTTCTTTAAATGTTTCGGTCCCCGTCTCCTTCGTTTTCTTCGACTTATCAAAGGCATCGTACTCCTTCCGGTAAATTTGCGGTCATTGTTTGACCGTAAACGTATCGTAGCAGAGCCTCCACCGTTGTCAATATATTTTTTTAAATTTTTCAAATATTTTTCCACCTAACAATTTTTCTTTTTCTGCTCGCATTGTTCTTTGAATTTCAAGAAGTCGTTCCACTCACCCGGTCCAACTTGTCCCTTGCGTTTTCTGTCCTCAAAATAATTACTCCAATCTTCGTTATCAAAAAGACTTATTTGTTTTGGTGTCAATGCTTCCTGTTCTGATATAACCATATCAAGATCACGTTTACCATTCGCCCTACCTCTGTATGTATGATAATCAAAAACCCATTCCGGTACGCTATCATTCAACTTGCATTTTGTTATATCAATATGTTCAATTTCGTCCTCGTTCAGCACTCTATCCGGCAACATAAAATTACAAGCAAAGTAACAAGCATCACGGTTTTTCTTAGCCGTACATAGCAGTGTAATTGCTTTTGCAACAAACAAAGGGTCTCTATCGTATCCTTTTCTGTCCTGATTTGCCGCAATGTCGGCATAGTATAAAGATATAATCTCCCTCGTTATAACTCCGTAGCAGTCTTCAGCCGATATAACAATCAGTCTTCTCCAAAGATACTTCCAATACCTACCGAACAATTCCATTGCGGCATATCCTGCAAGTTCATAGTTGCATCTTCGTATAGACTTCTGAAGCATACTTGACATATCGTACATGTTGTGTCCATTTCTTGTTCTTAAATCATAAGACATTTGTTTTCCCTCCTAAAATTCAATCAATTAATATTTAAGATTTTTACACTGTTCAATCGTAGCATTTTCAAGTCTTTTGATGTATTTTTCAAATTCTCCACGTTCAATGATAAATCTGAATGTTATACTTTCAAAAGAAACATATTCCCGTTTAAACTTGTCATACTTTAAAGTCCACCATTCATCACCTCCGTTTACCTGATTTATAAACAGCAAATCATTGTACAAAATACCGTTTCTTATCGCCCAGTTTCCATGCTCAAAAAAGGCTTTCAAACCTTCTATCGTTTCGGTACTTGCAAATACATACGGACTGTCCTGTTCAAAAAACGGGTCATCATCAAATGCCACTCCTCTATTCTTTATCCATATATTCTCCTGACACTTTTTTACTATCTGCTTATGTTCATCTGATGTTTCGGAAATGACACTCCACATTCTCTCTTTTTCCATTTTATCCACTCCTTTAAATCAACTTCTGATTAAAACAACTCATTGCTCTTTCCAATGTCGCAAAACTACTTCCCAATAATTGAAATGCCTTTGTTGCTCGTCTTACTCCAATTTCAAGTATAAAAAAATATAACAATCCATCCTTTAAATCTAAATATACACGCTTATAACTAAGGTTTTGATTCTTAATTGCAACATCTATTTCTTTCTGTTCTTCTTTTGTATAATGATTTTCTTGCATTAATTTGATTCGATATTTCGCTTCATTTTTTGTTAAATTCATAATATCACTATCCATCTCCTGTGCTATTGTTTTGTGAGTGGTAGACATTGCCGCTACCACTCGGCTTATATATGTTTTATGCCTCTACTCTGTGACCGTTTTCAAAAAGCAACACTGTCCAATAGCCTGATTTTTTGCAATAAGCCTTATTACAATCGGCTGTATTATCATCATACCAAGTAAGTGTTTTACCGTTTGATAAAACTCTTGTTATACAGCCGTATTTTTCGCTATATACTCTTGCTTCTGTTATTACTTTTTCTGCTAATTTGTTATCCATGTTTTTTCCTCCTAAATGTCCATTGTTTTTTGATTACGGACGTATCGTAGCAGTACCTCCACCGTTGTCAAGAGTTTTTTTGAATTTTTTTATTTTTTATGTACAAAAAATTTATTCAAACATATAATCACACGAACCGTCACCGTAAGCCTTATATAGCCTGTACGCATCCTTTTTTGCAATAGGCGAGATATTATTTTTACCATTACCCCATTCTGCATATTCAGCCACAAAAAATCTACCTTCCGCATCACGATACAATTCAACGTGCATACCATATATACATTCGGTATGGCATACAGCATCCGACTTAACCGTATCGTACATTACTCCTTCAACCATTCCCTTTAGCGGGTCACCGATTCCTTTGCGAATTTCAGGTATTACCTGCTTATCATTCTTTGCAAGATATATACTATATCCCATATATCCCAAAGCCTTAATAAAATCCTGTGCTGTCAAATTGTTATTTTTCAGCTTATTGGAAAAATTCGAGCTTGACTGTCCAATATTTTGAGCAATTTCTTTTAATTTTTTATTCTCACGTTTTGCCAAATGTCTTATTACATCTGCTGACGAATCTATCTTCATATCTTATTCCTTTCTTCCTTCAAGATTATCAAATGCACATATCATTTGTTTTAAAATAGACATACATTTCGTACACAGAAATACTGAAATTCTTTCCGGTTGTTCTTCTTGTCGTGCCGATATGTGCCACATATGGTTTGTATCTTTCTTCATTTCTCCACAGCTATTACAACAACAATGCTTTTCATCGTCTATTGCTATTCCCACCATGTTTCATCTCACCTTTCAACTGTTCTATAACACAATGAACATCCTTGGTAATTTCCGCAACCGTCCACCGCTTCCCTTTTGCAAATGATATAATACCGCTGAAATCGCCATGATGTGCATAATCCCAACCAATAAACCAACCTTGTCCATGTACTTCAGGAAACGACAACATCGACTTGCTGTATCTTATCCCACCATGACATTGAATACCGTTTACCGGATAACACTGATATGTACAACCATAAGCTTCATTCTCAATCGGTATTTCTATATATGCACACGGATGCCAACCTAAACTGATTATGTAATACTTATATCCCTTATATTCTCCACTATCAAGCAATTCTTCTTTGTAGGAACTGCTATATTTCATCTCTTTCATATGCCGTTCTCCTTCCTTAAATTTTAATCATTATTCGCTTTGGCTATTTCTGCAAACAAATTATGTGTTCCGTTGCAATATTCGACTTCTTCATCAGATTTTTCATACCCCAACTTTTCAAGTGCATTATATAGAGTATCAAGCATCTTATTTTCTTGATATGTTCCATCAAAAACCTGATGATAGCCATTTTTCTTTCCGTCATCGTAAACAGCATAACCTACAAGCAATGCGGTATATTCTGGTTTCTCTCCAAACCTATCTGCAATCTTATCAAAATCAATATTCGATTTGTCATCTTCTTGTAGTCCTAATTGTGGATATATAGGCTTAAAATCAAACTTTCTCCAGTTTTCATTATTCACTACACTTCCAAGTAACAATCTGAATATCTCGTTCGTTTTGTTTTTCAACCCTGAGCACGACAAAACAAAACTTTTTCTTAATTCGTAATATCTTTCAGACAAAATATCCAACTGCTCAACACACTTTTTCACTTTCTCTTGTCGTATAGATTTCTTCTCGTCATCCTTTTCTTTTTTTCTGATTTCTTCGTCTGTTTGTTTACTGTACAAATACAAAGCACCTACAGAATTTTTCGTATAACATAGTTCTTTTCCGGCATATTGATTTTTGCATTTCATTGCCTCCTTGACACTATAAACATACCTTTCGTACTTCATTGTACTGTCAGCTTTTTCTACCTGAATTGCTATTTGGTTTAATATTTCAATCATCTTCTGCTTGTCTGCAATGCTTTTTTCTTTCTGTTTAGCCTTAGATAATTCATCATTAAAATTCTTCGTACCAATGCTATCAAGGACCTTATTTCTGAGTTCTTCATCGTTAATTTCAAATAACTTATCATACTCGCCCAAAGTAACCTGCCTTCCTGCTGTCTTTTCAAAAACCTCACTGTCAAGTGACAATAGACGTGTACGTCTTTTTACCGTACTTGCCGAAAAACCAGTAAGCTCTGCAACTGTTTCAACAGTTTCGCCCAAATCAAGCATTTGTTGCATACCTTGCGCTTCCTCGTAAGGTGTTAAATCCTCACGTTGCATATTTTCTATAAGCATCGTGCGTAATTGTTCTTCATAACTCATTTCACTTATAATACACGGTACTTTTTTCAGTCCAGCCTTTTTAGATGCCGCCAATCTTCTATGCCCGATTATAACAGTAAATCCATAATCTGATTTTCTGCTATTCAATTTTTGTCTTATTTCTTCACTCGGATTTTCTTTATATTCTTGATTTAGCTTTTCCCATTCAGCATCAGTAAGTGTATGTCCTTTTACAACGGTCATATTTTGGAACATTCCATTTTTCTTTATACTTTCAGACAATTCGCTTATATCACCTACATTCTTTCTCGGATTATCCGAATGCGGATATAATAGGTCAATATCTAAATATACAATTTCAGATGTAGTATTCATTAAGCAATCCTCCTTTAAAAATTATCTAACGATATTAATTTTTTTCTTACTGCAAGTGACATTAATGTTCTGTCTTGCGGCATATTGTACATACCACATCCCGTCCAACTGCCATTCCATGTAGTATCATTCGTTTTGTCCACTCCATACGCTATACATTTGTTATACCTACGTCCGTCAAACTCATATTGGCAAAAATTACAACAGTTGCGACAAATTGAGCCGTAATTTTCGCCATACTCTTTATACATAGCATATCTTTTAAATATCTTGTTCTTCATTATCATTCCTTCTTTCAATAAAGTTTTTTATATTTTCAGCACATGATGTACACACTTGATGTAATGATGTTCCTACTCGTATTGCCGTACTTTCATCCGGTTCGAGCCACATCATCTGCACCATTACAGGTGAATCAATTTCTTTTCCGCACATTACACAACTCAAATCTTTATTTCCGTTCATGTTTATCCTCTTCTGTTCTTAATTCAAGAAGAATAATTACAAGTAGCGGGACTGCAAATATCAATCCTATGGCACTGAATATCTTCTTAAAACTTGTACTTGCAAATGTAGTTAAACAGTTACATACTAAGCAACCATAAAATAAAAATTTCCTGATAGTTTTTAAATTTCTTATACTTTTCATTGACTTTTCACTTATCGAACGATATAATAAAAGCAGGCAGGGTGAGAGGATAGCTCCCACCCGCTAAAGCTATTATGATTTGAAAATGTTTGCTACTGTACTTATGATAGTACAAATGGCTATAATGATGTTGATGGCGATCTCTATCATTTTTATTTTTTCATCTCTTGATAGCTTTTTTTGATGCCTGTTTTTACTACTGCCCATAAGCTATTCACTCCCTTCTTTTGTTTATTCAAGCTATTATTTTTAGCTTGTATCGTTACTATAACTTACCGTGCGGTAAGTTGTCAATAGTTTTTTTGAATTTTTTTATTTTTTGTTTTAGCTTACAAAATGTGTTGATTTTACGTCAAAAACGCTTGTTTTTAATACTGATTTTTTTACATTTTAAAGCGAATTGCTTACATTTCGACATAAAATGTTTACATTTTAATCAAAAATGATTACATTTAAGTAATTTTTGCACTTGATTACAATTTGGGGTGAATTGCTTACATTTTGGGTGGAATTGTTTACATTTTGACCTTAATTGCAAACAGACTTTTT
>OJNL01000011.1_pt1 | contig 152834 bp, 91 predicted proteins | sample 1597581 | NCBI WGS metagenome assembly OJNL01 (sample SAMEA2452133, study PRJEB22498) | human gut metagenome | biome: human feces; feature: human gut; material: feces | place: Australia | collected 2012
TGTGCCATGATTAATCCTCCTTTTTAGTTGATTTAACACTTCTTCTCTTCGCAGCGTATTCAGCAGCGTACTTGTCTTGCTTGAAAGTCAAGAAACGGATAACGCGCTCATCACGACGGAAGTTAAGCTCTAACTTGTCAATTACAGTAGGGTCTGCATTGAACTCAATCAGCTGATAGAAACCTGTTGACTTCTTCTGGATAGGATATGCCAGTTTTTTCAGTCCCCAGTTTTCCTCATTTACGATCTCAGCACCTTCAGCAGTAAGAATGCCTTTGAATTTTTCTACCGCTTCCTTCATCTGAACATCAGACAAAACGGGAGTTAAAATGAAAACGGTTTCGTATTGATTCATACTTGTTTAATTAATGAATTAATAATTCGTTTAAAAATTTGCGGTGCAAAGGTAGGGATTTTATTTTGATCTACAAACATTTAATGTTTTTTTGTGCTGCGAGGATAGGATTTATCATGGAAGTGACTTACCTTTGCAAAGTTGTTTAAACAATAATTTCATGATCGAGCAATTCAACTTTGACATCCGGCTTATCTTTGCCATACTGAATGGTAAAGTTTCCGCCGCAATCAACCGAAAACTGTCCCGTAACTTCCGCCAGAACGGTTTGGAGATTACTCCGGAGCAGTGGACCGTCCTTATCTTTTTGTGGGAAAAAGATGGAGTGACGCAACAAGAGTTGTGTAATGCAACTTTTAAGGACAAACCCAGTATGACGCGCCTGATAGATAATATGGAACGCCAACATTTAGTAGTTCGTATCTCTGACAAGAAAGATCGCCGCACCAATCTGATCCACCTCACCAAAGACGGAAAAGAACTGGAAGAACAAGCACGAGTGATTGCCAACCAAACTCTGAAAGAGGCATTGCATAGTATCACTGTGGAAGAACTGCGCGTAAGTCAGGAAGTATTAAGAAAAATATTTTTTAATACGAAAGATTAGTGCAAAATACAGCGAAAGAATTAGTATAAACGGCTTATGGAAAGCCTGCAAAACCAACTATTTACCCTCAATAATAGTTTTTTTGCAAAAATAATTTCGCTTGTTAAAGAATTATGCTTTTCTTTGTGACAAGAATATAATAATCTATTAAAATACACACACATGAAAGGTTTATTAAAAAATCTGGGCTTGATATTAGTCTTGGTAGGAGCTGTAATTTTGGTTGCATGTTCTCTTACCGGTAATGTAAACAACAATGCCATTTTAGGTACATCAGCAGTTTTGATGGTACTGGGATTGATTTCATACATTATTATCAATAAGAAATTGGCAGACTAATCATCGGAAAAGAATAAAAAGGGCGGTTACTTTGTATAAGTAACCGCCCTTTTTGTTTTGTGAAGAGCAAGAAGCTATTAAGCTTCCGGCTCCGGTGTTATCAGTTTGTATCCTTTTCCGTGGATATTGATGATTTCAATAGAAGGATCTTCTTTCAGATGCTTACGCAACTTCGTGATGTACACGTCCATACTACGGGCATTGAAATAGTTGTCATCAATCCAGATGGTCTTCAAAGCAAAGTCACGCTGCAGGATTTCATTAGCATGAGCGCAGAGCAATCCCAATAGTTCAGACTCTTTCGTAGTCAGCTTCGTTTGCTTTTCAGGTGTAGACAAAATCTGTTTCTGTGTATCGAAAGTGAACATACCAATCTTGTAGATATTGCTCTCTTTGTTCTTCTTTCCACGTACACGTCTCAGGATAGCTTCAATTCTGAATGTCAACTCTTCCATACTGAATGGCTTGGTGATATAATCATCCGCACCGATCTTAAAGCCTTCCAGAATATCTTCTTTCAGTGTCTTTGCAGTCAGGAAGATGATAGGAATTTCGGCATTTGCAGCACGTACTTCCTGAGCCAGTGTGAAACCATCTTTCTTTGGCATCATTACGTCAAACACACACAAGTCATATTTATTCTTCAGAAAAGCTTTGTATCCAGCTTCGCCGTCGGGATATAACTCGGCAGAATAACCTTTCGCCTGTAAATATTCTCTTAAAAGCATGCCAAGATTTTCATCATCTTCGCACAATAAAATACGCAGTTTCTCGTCCATATCATTAATTTTTAAGTAAAGGTAATGCAATAATAAATTTAGTTCCAACGTTTAGTTCACTCTCTGCCCGGATGGTTCCCTTGTGATCTGTTATGATCTTCTTCACATAAGAAAGTCCTAATCCGAAGCCCTTCACATCGTGCAGATTACCTGTATGCACGCGGTAGAACTTTTCAAATATCTTCTTCAAATTCTCTTTTTTAATACCTATACCGTTATCCTGGATAGAAATCATCAGCTTACCCGGTTCATTCCAGGTCTTCACTTTCAATTCCAAATCCGCATCCGGTCTCTTATACTTCACCGCATTATCCATCAGATTGAAAATCACATTCGTAAGATGCATTTCATCTGCAAATATATCCGGGTCTGTTGCGTTCAGTTCCGACTCTATATTACCGTTATAACGCTCCACCTTTAAGGTGAATGTGTTGATAACACCTGTAATCAACTCATTGGCATCCAGTTCCTTCATTTTCAAGGTAGCCTTCTGCTTGTCGAACATCGACATTTGAAGAACCTTTTCTACCTGGAACCTCAATCGTTTCGTCTCATCATTGATGACCGTCGATATATGCTGGAACATAGCAGGTGATTTCCCCACTGCGGGGTCTTTCAACATCTGTGCTGCCAGTGATATCGTTGATATCGGTGTTTTGAATTCATGCGTCATATTGTTGATAAAGTCATTCTTCATCTCCGTCAGTTTCTTTTGGCGGAACACGATATAAATCGTGAAGATGAATGTTATCAGCAGTACAAAGGTGAATATCATCGACGGTATCATAAAGTTGACTGAGTCGAAAATATAATCCCTTTTACCCGGGAAATGTATCTTTACGATGCTCATACGGGCAGGTGGATCGTTCAGGAACAAAGGTTGGGAATAAGAATACTCATTACCTTCATCCACATAGTCCGAACAGCGATATACTTCCCGCCCATCCCGATCAATCACCTTAAAGTGATAAGCCAGATCAATTCCGTTATCTACCAAACCCGACTTTAAGTACTGATCCAGATTCTTAAAGTTGATGCGCTCCTCTATTGGTTTGTCACTTGCCGTATACACCATCTGCCAAGCCACTTCATCCAACAGGTTACGCTGGTATACATAACGATTCTTCACGAAATCGACATACGAGCGAGCTGTTTTAGGTATCGTTTTAGCGCCATGTTTACGCGAAATCATCGCTCTCGGCAACTCCGACGGATTATTCGTTATCGTCTGCAGTTCTATAGCTGAATACTGAGAACCATCCGGCGATGTAGCCGTAAACCGCTGTGTCTGCACCACTGATTTACCCTGCGCAGTCAATTCCCACGCTCTCTTTTCCGCCTCGGTGATGTCCTCCCGCAACCAGCGGGCAACCTCATCGGACTCCACTTCTTTGGAAGCAGCCATCAGTCCACGCTTCACCGATTCATCAAATTGCTCGTTACGCATCTTTACCATCTTCTCTATGTAGCTGATTTGCAGGTACAAGAGACTGAGGAAAGACAACCCCATAACGACGCCTAATATCCATATTGTTGACTTCTTCATAGTCACAAAATTAACACTCCCTAATTAACACTCCTAACACATTAACCTGATTTAACCGCAAGTTCTCGTAAATTAACCGAAAAGTGTTTTTTAAGTTGCATTACGAGCATTATAACAAATAGGAGTCTCTTTGGTTTGCAAATTTAATAAAAAATTAATTATTCACATTCACATTTGCACATGTTCTTAATCAGTGTTAATAAAAAAGCCATTACCCCTCGTTCTGAGGGAGTAACGGCTTTAACAAATTATAAAAACAGACGAAGTGAAGTCTTTTATTCTTCAGCTTGCTTAGCTTCGAACTCCTTAACCAACTTATCTTGTACATCACTTGGAACAAGTTCGTAGCTGGCAAATTTCATGATAAATGAAGCACGTCCTCCTGTCAAAGAACTCAAAGCTGTAGAGTAAGATGACATTTCTTTCAAAGGTACTTTAGCACTCAGCTTTTCATAACCAGCCTCACTACTCATACCCATAATCATGGCACGGCGTCCCTGTAAGTCACCCATTACATCACCCATTCTATCCGACGGAACAAATACTTCCACATCATAGATAGGTTCAAGAATCTTCGGACCTGCATTCTTGAATGCTTCACTAAATGCATTACGACCAGCCAGCATGAAGGAAATTTCATTGGAATCTACCGGATGCATCTTACCATCATACACGATTACACGCACATCACGAGCATATGAGCCTGTCAACGGTCCTTGTTCCATGCGAGCCATGATACCTTTCAGGATAGCCGGCAAGAAACGTGCATCGATAGAACCACCCACGATACTATTAACAAATACCAGTTTACCACCCCATTCCAATGGAACTTCTTCAGTACCTTTCACATTGATCTTGAATTCCTGTCCACCGAACTTATAAGTATCGGGCACCGGCATACCTTCGTAGTAAGGCTCTACAATCAAATGTACTTCACCAAACTGGCCTGCACCACCCGATTGTTTTTTATGGCGATAGTCTGCACGAGCCGCCTTCGTAATAGTTTCACGATACGGGATTCTCGGCTCTTCATACTTGATTTGCAATTTTTCGTTATTTTCCAAACGCCACTTCAACGTACGCAAGTGGAACTCACCTTGTCCGTGAACAATAGTCTGGCGCAACTCTTTGGACTGCTCTATCACCCAAGTCGGATCTTCCTCGCGCATACGGTTCAAGATAGCCATCATTTTCTCCGTATCGGATTCATTCAGAGGTTTGATAGCACGGGAGTATTTAGAATTCGGATACTTAACAAAATTGAAACGATTTTCAGAGCCTTTACCATTCAATGTATTTCCGGTATGCACGTCCTTCAATTTCACAGTACAACCGATATCACCAGCCACCATTTCTTCCACCTTAATACGGTTGGCACCTGCACAAGCATAAATCTGGGCGATACGTTCTTTTGAACCACGGTCAGCATTCGTAAAGTCTTCACCTTCGTGCACTTTACCGCTCATAACCTTGAAATACTGAACATCACCGATATGAGGTTCAACAGCGGTCTTAAAGAAATAAAGGGATGTAGGTCCATTCGGATCCGGTTTCACAACTTCACCGCGTGTATTATGTACAGGAGGCATTTCGTCTACAAACGGAACCACATTACCCAGGAATTCCATCAAACGACGCACACCCATATCTTTACCTGCACAAACACAGAATACGGGGAACATGCCACGTGAAGCCAGTCCCTTACGGATACCTTCACGCATTTCATCTTCCGTTAGAGACTCTTGTTCAAAGAATTTCTCCATCAGGCTTTCATCGTGTTCTGCAGCTGCTTCCACCAATGCTTTATGCAATTCGGTTGCTTTTTCCATTTCCTCTGCAGGAACATCTTCAATAGTAGGTGCACCACCTTCGGGACCCCACGAATATTTTTTCATCAAAAGTACATCAATCAACGAATTGAAGTTCGGTCCGGTAGCCAACGGATATTGTACGGGAACTACCTTCGAACCATAAGCAGACCTCAACTGCTCAAGTACCATATCATAATCACACTTCTCATGGTCAAGCTGGTTCACCAGGAAAATCACCGGTTTACCTAACTTTTCTGTATATCGGAAATGATTTTGGGTACCTACTTCAGGACCATATTGGCCATTCAGAAGCAATATTGCAGTATCGGTAACATTGAGTGCTGTCATGGCAGCTCCAACAAAGTCATCACTTCCCGGACAATCTATAATATTAAGTTTTTTACCGTTCCACTCCACATGGAAAACGGTGGAAAACACTGAATAGCCATATTCTTGCTCCACCGGGAAGTAATCGCTGACTGTATTCTTGGCAGTAATTCTGCCGCGACGTTTTATAATACCACTCTCAAAGAGCAGCGCTTCTGTGAGAGTGGTTTTACCCGAGCCATCATTGCCAAGCAGGGCAATGTTCTTAATTTCATTCGTCTGATATACTTTCATGATATATAAGATTTAAAATGAATAACTCAGTATGCCTTCGCATACCCTTAACTTTTAGTGAGGCGCAAATTATGAATTTATCAAAAGAAAAGCAATAAATCGATAGTGTTACTAAACTATGTTATGTAACACATCACTACTAACAGAAAGATTTTCTTAACTTTACAGCAAAATCATTAACCCCCAAACTTACAATGAAAGAACTACTATTATCTATTGTACTGCTCCTTCTCCTGTCATTTACCGGATGTCAATCCGGAAGTTCATCTCACAAGCAACGACCACTTATCGGCCTATCTTGTTCACATCCCAGCGACTATTCGTCTGCACGAACGACTTATACCGAATCAGTCATACAAACCGGAGGCACTCCAATGCTTATACCCGTCACAACAGACAGTATAGTTCTGGTAGACATCATCAGTCGACTGGACGGGATTATTTTAATCGGAGGGGCGGATATACATCCTTCTTATTATAATGAAGAACCTATCGAGCAACTGGGAGAAGTAGATTCACTGCGTGATGTTTATGATATTTCCCTTATCCGCCTTGCAGCGCAACGTGGTGTACCCATGTTGGGAATCTGCCGGGGCGAACAATTAATCAATGTGGCATTCGGTGGCACACTCTATCAGGATATTCCAGCCCAACATCCGGATACTACCGTGCGACATAATCAGGAAGAGCCGAGTAGTGTACCCACTCATGCAGTCAACTTGCTTCCCGATTCTGAAATGGCACGGATAACAGGAGAGACACAACTATTTACCAACACCCACCATCATCAGGCCGTCAAGCAAGTGGCACCCGGTTTCCGGATTACGGCATGGGCTACGGACAGTATTCCCGAAGCCATTGAAAACATTGAAGGAAAACCTATCTGGGGAGTGCAATTCCACCCGGAAGCATTAACGGTAGCTGGTGATAGCATATCTGCCAGATTCTTCTATTTTCTGGTTGATCAAGCAATTGCATTCCGGCAAAGCAAATAATAGTCTTATCCATTACCGGACATATTCAACTCCCTGCCAAGTCCGTACCAACTCCGTATCTATACACTTGGACTTGGTACGGAGTTGGTACGGACTTGACAGGGAGTTGGTAGGGAGCAGGTCATACTCCGGTAATTCTTTAGTGATTTCTTATATACCATATATATAGGTACGCGCGTATATCACATATAATCCAACTTAATCACGATCACCCTTATATCCTGATCTTCCTTATCCGTAGCTATTTTTGCAATATGCCAGTCGGACGGGAAGAACAAGAAAAACTCACCGGGAACAGAGTCGATAAAGGTAGTTTTTTCCGGATCAAAATCATAGTGAATAACATCTTTTTTCTCACTATATTCGCAATTAGCCTTTGAAGACTCATGATCCAGCAATGCAAAACGTTCCGTTCCTTTCACCACATACTGCAAATCTATATGTTTCCGGTGTGATTCGGATGTCCGCTTCTCTAACGGTTCATTCTTACTATCTTCAACAGAAACCACAAGTGATGTTCCTTCTATCGGATGTTTTCCCTTCTCGATAGTAGTCAGGTCGTGCGACGCCAACCAGCGAAAAGCCGCCTTCCATTGTTCCGGATTCGCTTCGTACTGCGCTTTGAATTCCGCTAAATTCGTAGAAGAATGGGGCTTCGCCTTCAAACCTTCACTCCAGACTTTCGATTTTACCCATTTTTCAGGCGAGATACTTTTTACTTTCTTGCCACTTTGAGCAGAGACAGACAGACAAACCGCAAGCATACAGGCAGTTGCCAATAACCATTGTAAGTGTTTCATGTTAATGTTTTCTATAATTTCGTTTACTGACTACAAAGATATAAATTATAAATCGTATTAAATTGAAACATCTGTCTACCTATATTGAATTATTTGTGGAACATTAAATGAGAAGTCGTTCTTATCTTTGCAACAGAAATTAATTCGTAAACTAACAATAAACCATTCAAATCATGAGAAACATTTTCTGGAGTATGACATTAGTTGTTGCCTGTTTGTTCGGAGCTGCTACAGCGCAAGCCCAAAAACAAGTAACCGCCAACAATGCCATCGTACCGGGTGAAGTATGGAACGACACCGACGGTAACCCCATCAATGCACATGGTGGCGGTATCCTCTACCATGAAGGAACGTACTACTGGTACGGTGAGTACAAAAAAGGTAAAACCATCCTGCCCGAATGGGCCACATGGGAGTGTTACCGCACGGATGTAACCGGCGTGAGCTGCTATTCATCCAAAGACCTGCTGAACTGGAAGTTCGAAGGCATAGTGCTTCCCGCAGTAAAGGACGACCAAGGCCACGACCTGCACACCAGCAAGGTACTGGAACGTCCGAAGGTGATTTATAACCCAAAAACCAAGAAATTCGTGATGTGGGCACACGTAGAAAGTGCCGACTACAGCAAAGCATGTGCCGGAGTAGCCGTCAGTGACTCCCCTACCGGAGAATTCACCTATCTGGGCAGCTTCCGTCCTAACAATGCCATGAGCCGCGACCAAACCGTATTCGTAGACGATGATGGCCGTGCCTACCACTTTTATTCATCAGAAAACAATGCAACGCTGTACATCAGCGAATTGACTGACGATTATCAAAGACCGAGCGGACGCTATACCCGTAACTTCGTCAAGGAAAGCCGCGAAGCTCCCGCCGTCTTCAAACGTAACGGAAAATACTACATGCTCTCTTCCGGCTGTACCGGTTGGGATCCCAATCAGGCAGAACTGGCAGTAGCAGACTCCATCATGGGTGAATGGAAAACAATCGGCAACCCTTGTACCGGAACAGATGCCGACAAGACTTTCTATGCTCAAAGCACTTACGTGCAGAAAGTAATGGGTAAGAAAGATATGTATATCGCCTTGTTCGACCGCTGGAACAAGAAAGATTTGGAAAATTCACGTTATGTATGGCTTCCTTTCTCCTTCGAAGGTGATAAAATCACCATCCCCTGGCGTGATAAATGGAACTTCGACAATTTCGAAAATCAAAGCCGTTTTGAAGCCGGCAAAGGAACTTTCCTGTTAAACGGCAAACCGTTTGTGGTAAAAGCTGCTGAACTGCACTACCCGCGTATCCCGAAACCTTATTGGGATCAGCGCATCAAATTGTGCAAAGCACTGGGTATGAATACCGTTTGCCTCTATGTATTCTGGAACTCTCACGAACCGCAGCCCGGCGTATATGACTTTACGGAGCAAAACGACCTGGCCGAGTTCTGCCGTCTGTGCCAGCAAAATGATATGTATGTCATCCTCCGCCCCGGACCGTATGTTTGTGCCGAGTGGGAAATGGGTGGTCTGCCGTGGTGGCTGCTTAAGAAAAAGGATGTGCGTCTGCGCGAATCCGATCCTTACTTCATTGAACGTGTAGCTCTGTTCGAAGAAGCCGTAGCCAATCAAGTGAAAGACCTGACGATTGCCAATGGCGGCCCCATCATCATGGTACAGGTAGAAAACGAATATGGATCTTACGGAGAAGATAAGGGGTATGTATCCCAAATCAGAGACATCGTACGTGCCAACTTCGGAAATGACATCGCTCTGTTCCAATGCGACTGGGCTTCTAACTTCACCCTGAACGGACTCGATGACCTGATCTGGACCATGAACTTCGGTACAGGCGCCAACGTCGACCAGCAATTTGCCAAACTGAAACAGCTTCGTCCCAACAGTCCGCTGATGTGTTCTGAATTCTGGAGCGGTTGGTTCGACAAATGGGGCGCCAACCACGAAACGCGTCCTGCCGCTGATATGATCAAAGGTATCGACGATATGTTATCGAGAGGCATTTCATTCAGTCTGTATATGACACATGGAGGTACGAACTGGGGACACTGGGCAGGCGCCAACTCTCCCGGCTTTGCACCCGACGTGACGTCTTACGATTACGATGCGCCTATCAGTGAATCCGGTCAGACAACTCCTAAGTATTGGGCGTTGAGAGAAGCCATGGCGAAATACATGGATGGTGAGAAACAGGCGAAAGTACCTGCACTGATCAAACCTATCAGCATCCCTGCTTTCAGATTCACAGAAATGGCACCATTGTTCCAGAACCTGCCCGCAGCAAAGAAGGATGAAAACATCCGCACCATGGAAGAATATAACCAAGGCTTCGGAAGCATCCTCTACCGCACTATCCTGCCTGAATTGAAATCGCCCGCTACCCTTACAGTGAACGATGCACACGACTATGCTCAGGTATTCGTAGACGGGAAATACATCGGCAAACTCGACAGAAGAAACGGTGAAAAACAATTGGTACTCCCCGCCTGCGTCAAAGGTTCCAGACTTGATATTCTGGTAGAGGCCATGGGTCGCATCAACTTCGGTCGTGCCATCAAAGACTTCAAAGGAATCACGAAAAACGTAGAACTCTCTATGGACATCAACGGATATCCTTTCGTTTGCAACCTGAAGAACTGGGAAGTTTTCAACATTGAAGATACCTATGAATTCTATCAGGGCATGAAGTTCCAGCCGATAGAGTCATTGACAGACCGCCTCGGACAACGTATTCCGGGTGTTTACCGTGCTAAATTTCAGGTGAAGAAACCGAGCGATACTTTCCTGAACTTCGAAACATGGGGCAAAGGACTGGTTTATGTGAACGGTTATGCATTAGGCCGTATCTGGGAGATCGGTCCTCAGCAAACTCTTTATGTACCGGGATGCTGGTTGAAGAAAGGTGAGAATGAAATCGTAGTTTTCGATATCGTAGGTCCTAAAGAAGCTAAGTCCGAAGGTTTAAGTGAGCCGCTCCTTGACCAGCTGCTTGTACAGAAACCCTTGACACATCGCAATGAAGGCGAAAACCTGAACTTGTCAGGTGAAAAGCCTGTATTCACGGGAAGCTTCAAACCGGGTAACGGTTGGCAGGAAGTTAAATTCAACAAACCGGTCACCGGACGCTATGTTTGCATTGAAGCATTAAACTCACAGGATGGAAAAGACCTGGCTTGTATTGCCGAAATGTATTTCTTGGACAAGGATGGTAGCCGTCTGTCCCGCGAGCCTTGGATTGTGAAGTATGCCGACAGCGAAGACGTGGCTCACGTCAACCGCTCTGCCGACAAGACTTTCGACCTTCAGGAATCCACCTATTGGAGCACAGAGAAAGGTAGTCCTTATCCGCATACGATTGTAATCGATCTGGGCGCCTGTCATGCCGTGACTGGTTTCCAATGCTTACCCCGAATGGAAAGCGAAGTACCGGGAGGCATTAAGGATTTCAAGATTTATGTGAAGGGGGAAAACTTCAAATACTAATCTGATTTATACAGGTAATAAAGAGCGGCTGTCGTTATGAAATGACAGCCGCTCTTCTTTATATAGAAGTCTGACTCATTATCGTACGATTGTAGTTTCAGGGCCAAGATAAGAGCGCTTCATTCCTCCCATATCTATCACCACCTTTTGAATAATCATACCCGGGTCAGTGCATATCAATTTCAAAGTATGCTTGCCCGGCTTATCAATGTTTAGAGTTACAGCATTTATCGTACTGTTGCGGTACACATTTTCCCTCCATTCGCCTGAATATTCTTTTGCATTATTCGAAGCATATTTCAATAAGCCATCATCTATCATTATGCCGAAGCAAGTACCACGTTCCGAATTCACCGGAAAAACAGGTAATACATACGTATAAACCGTTACTGAACCGGCATTAAAAGTATAAAAATCATATTCCACTTTGGCAGCCTGTCTGGAACGACGTGGATTTTGAACAGGTTTTGTAGCCTCTCCTAATTGTATACACTGATTTTCATATCCCAATCCCTCTATTACTTTCATTTTTATATCTTCATTCTCCACTTTTCTATGAAATTTTCCCGGATTGATAGATACACAACCATTATCCTCCACATACCATCCTTTCAACTCGCCGGCTGTAGGATAAGCAGGATTGAAAACAGGCAAATAAATCTTTTCCTGATTGCTGCCGGATATAATATCAATTTCACCTGTTACCCTTTCTCCTACCGGAACTTTCGACCAGTCAACAGATACAATAATCCGTTCTTGCAGAAGAGTGGTTCCGCTCTGCCGGCTGAGTTTAATCCATGAATCCGAAACTTTAGCATTCCACGTAAATGCTTGTTCTCCCATATTATACAATTCAATAAAAGATTCTTTCCGGGTATAAGGATTTACGCAAGGAAGTACATTCAATGTAATCTTTCCCAAAGGAGAGTCCTGTCCCGGAAGAAAAACACGCATTTCTGCTTTCTGCGGTACATCGATGGTCGTTACCGGTGGCATCTTCTGATAAGTAGCAGTCCATCCGGGTGCCAGAGCCATCATATGGTTCCATTTACCATTAAGCAGGGAGTTATACTTACCGGTATAATAATCGATACTATCATGATAAGCTTTTGTTCTATCAGCCAAATAGTTGGTTGCTGCGCGTCCTTGACGTGCGTACCACCTGTTTTGCTGCGCAGTCAACATTTTCTTATTCATAAGCGCCGCTCCCTTCACAGGATAGAAAACCAGCTCATAAAAAGCAGCCTTATAAGATTCCGGCAACGTGTTCCATATCTTTTCGCTCTTATCAGAAATACGGTCGTACTCTTGCATTCTGCCTTCTGCTTCATTATAATTTACGAAAGAAAAGTCTGTATCCGTCATTCTCTCCTGAGCATGTTCGTTATTCCATTCATATCCCCATCCCATTGCCTCCGGTTTGTGCTGGAAACCTAAATGATAATAACTGTTCATTATATCGTCAATATCTTCCCTATACTTTTCACCAAATATAGAAGCCAGAAAGTCCACCTGATGATTGTTTATATTATCAAAATTGAATTTATCAATGTCCCAGGCCATATCCAGAAATGTTTTCATACCCAATTCACCCGGTTTGATGTCTCCCACATTCAATAACCAATAGCGTTTTGCTCCGGTATCATAAGCCTTGCGCATTTCTTCGAACATCAATGCCGGAGGAGTTGTATTCAACCACAAATAGTCATGCGGCTCGCCTAAATATGAAATATGATAATATACGCCCGATCCGCCTTTACGGTTTCTTTCCTCCTTATTATTCAATCGTTTGATATAACCGAAATTATCATCCGGCCAAACCAACATAATGTCTTCCGGAAGCCTCAACCCTCTTTCATAGATATCAAGCACTTCTTTATAGGGAACAAAAATCTGAGGGATAGAGTCAAGAGGAGAATCTACATGTTGCTTCAAAATGCCTCTTTGGTCAGCAATGACCTCCTCTACCAAGCTGACTTCTTTATCTTTGGGAACACCTACGAGTCCGGCGTCATGAATACCACGCATAGCAATCGTATAAATGTTTTCATACGGGGCATTCTCGGAAACCCGTCGGTCGAGTATCTTATTGATTCCTCCTTTGTTAGTTATATAATTCCATTCTCCCATTGTTTTTTTATCCCACTCCGTTACATTATTAAAGAGTAACGGTTCGCAATGAGAAGAACTCATTATAATTCCATAACTATCAGCAACTAATTTGTTTTCAGGATACTTATTAAAAGCACCCGAAGAAGGATGCATCGCAGGTGCCAGCATATTACCTTTCATCCGGAGAATCAGTTCACACACCTTAGCATAAGTTTTCGGTCCGATGTCGCCCAGTTCTTTATCAAACGTTTTTCCGGCCCACGGAGTTATTCCCCAACCTTCATCATTAATAAAGATACCCCTGTACTGAACAGACGGGGCCTGAGAAACATAGTTTATGTTCTCAATATGTAATTGAGACTTTCTTTTTGTTGGCACATCGGCCCACCAGTACAAAGGAGACACTCCTATAGCCTCTGACAGTGTGAATACGCCATAGGCTGTACCACGCCTGTCGCATCCGGCAATGACAAGCACTTTTTTCACTCCTTTGGCAGGATCATCTATCGTTTTAACAACAAACTGTTCCCAACCACCACGAATAGCAGACACATCTAATTGTCCCTCTGCCACCAATCGGTCAATAAAAGCATTATGTCCCACTGTTCCCACAACAACAGCATACTCCGAAGAAACCTTTTTCGAAGAAACAGGTACTTTCTTATTAGTCACCCGCTTTATATCCTCGGCCAAAAGACAAGCTGTTTTTTCTACTACACCATAATCTCCGGCATCATAATAAATCACTGTCTTATGGGAAGACACTAACGGAAAGGCTGCCATGCCCCCGGTTTCTTTAACAATAATCTGTCCCCAGCATATTACCGGAAGAAACATAGACATGAATACAAACCAAAATCTCATCATAACATAAACTATATTTTAATTACTACTTATCATCTTTATTCATATCCGGGGTTCTGTTCTAACACAGCTCCTCTGTTAGCTTCAATTTCCTTATAAGGTATTGGCCATAATTCATAATGTTTTTCCATCTCCTTGGCATAATAGGGATTACATTTCATCACGCGGTCGTAAAGCTTTCCCATTCTCATCAACGTTATTCTACGTCTTTCTTCTACGCCTAACTCTCTCATTCTCTCATCCAATATATAATCCAATGTTACCTGAGATGCCGATACAGGCTTAGCATGAGCTCTATCGCGAATCACATTGATATCAGCCGCTGCCTTATCCTTATCATTTAAAGCCAGATAAGCCTCAGCACGCAACAAGTAAGTCTCGGCAAGCCTGAACATATATTGATCCGTATATGTAGCACCGGCTCCACTGTTAAGCGCAAAAGTTTTGGAATTGGAGTACAAACCATCCGGATGATTGTACGGAGTAGTACACTTGGATTGATAAGCATAGAGCGGACGGGATGGAACCGTAACCCCTACCGGCGGATTCTGAGTGTCAATGGTATCCCCGTAAAGTTTGGCATACTCTTTATTGTGAACTGCAAACCTTCTCACAAAATTATGATTTGCGTTTCTCATGTCTCCATAGAAATCATCTTTCCATATCTCATCACTGAAATATCGGGTCGAAATGGCCCAACCAATGCCACGACCTCCGGTATAGTCACCAATCGGCCAGCTAAAAGGATTCATGCCATGTGCTTTCACGTCACGAACCATCGGAGCGTGATGCCTTTCCAAAGTGTATGTCTGGTCTTTGGCCGTCAAGGAACCACTGCCGCCAGGAGTGTCAGTTTCAATCTGAATAACCCAGATTCCTTCTGTGTTTCCGGAACCTCTGTTCTGATTGTTTTTTCGGAATAAATCCCAATATACATCTCCCGGAACTTCATTAGCTCTGGAACCAAAGCGATTATACATCAGTCCGGTAGCCGGATCATCGATGACTGTTGTGGCAGCATCCACCGCTTTCTGATATTGAGCTGTTGCTAGGTAAAGTTCTGAGAGCAAATGATATGCAGCCGCATTAGAAACTTCTCCATCCTGCACACTGGACAAACTGGGTAAATGAGCAGCTGCAAACTCTACATCCGTAAGTGCCTGCTTCAACACCTCTTCTTTGGATGCCCTGACATAATCAAACTTGGGTTCAACGACTTCCGTCAATAAAAGAGGTACCCCACCGTAAAGATAAGCCAAGGTCCTATATGCAAATCCTCTAAAGAAACGGGCTTTGGCTTCGGCAATCGTCTTTTGTTCCTCTGATACTTCAGAAGCAGGCAGACGGTCGATAATAGTATTAGCAGTTGATATAGTATGATAAAGCAATGACCAGTGTACCGATGCAATATTACCGGTTGAATGATAAGCTGAAATCATATTGGAATGTCGCTCCGTACCATTCGGTTCGCCATCATAAACAATATCCGTACCGTAAAGGTAATCCATCGGACGGTTTTCATCCCTACTATAAAATTCTCTTCTTATCAGGTAATAGAGATTATTTATTGAACAATCAATATCTTCTTGGGTAAGAAAAGAATTGGTTGCACTCATAAAATCCAAAGGCTTCTCATCCAAAAAAGAACTGCTGCACGAACCCAGCACTGCTGAAAGCAACAAGGTAATAGTATATATTTTTATTTTCATAATAAATCAGATTAATAAGTAAGACTAACACCAAAAGAAAAACTTCTCATTACCGGTCTGCCCGAATAAGTACTTCCGGCTTCCGGGTCCCAACCATGCCATTTTGTAAAAGTCAGCAGGTTTTTCCCACTGAAAAACAGATCAATTTCACTCAAACCAACCTTGTTCGTAACAGACTTTGGAAAGGCATAAGACAATGAAACATCCTGCAAACGTACAAAGCTCCGGTCTTCATATACCGTAGGAGTTATTTTCGGGGTACTAATGGAGCGTGCATAGACTGCATCCGGATTGCGTGGTGACCAGTAATCCCATGCACTGATACGATTCCAGCGCAGATTATTCTGATCTCTGACTAACGAAGAAGAGTTGGCTGCCAGATACCCATCCTTTCCTCCTTGAACAGAATTGATAAAGAAACTAAGTGTGAAGTTCTTATACTCCAACGTATTCATAATACCAAATCGGTAAGCCGGATCTCCTTTCCCTAAAATGACACGGTCTTCAGGGGTTATTTCTCCCTCTCCGGTCATATCTACAATACGATAATTGCCCGGATGGAAACCGGCAGGTATATCATCACCCAACTGATAAATACCATCTACCACATACCCATATACCGCAGAAATGGGCTGGCCTATAAACAGATTACTGGATATGTTATCATCCTCTATGCCATCTCCGTCATTATCTTCTCCTGTCAAAGTTACGATCTTATTGGAGTTTGTCGAGAAATTGAGTGAAGTAGTCCATTTAAAATCAGAAGTTTGAATATTCTTCGAAGTGAGAATAAATTCGAAACCCTTGTTTTTGATTTTTCCAAGATTAGAAGCAATCTTTGAAAATCCCGTAATATCGGGCAAAGCCACATCATACAACAAGTCTTTCGTAGTTGTCGAATAATATTCAACGGAACCGGTGAGTCTTTGACCCAGAATTGTGAAATCAAGCCCTAAATTTATCCCTGCTGTTTTTTCCCATTTCAGATTACTATTTCCCAAAGCCGAAATCTCCTGTCCGATTACAGGCTTTCCACCATCACCAAAAATATATCTGATCTCAGAAGCCACTGTAGACAAAGATTTATATCTGCTGGTCTGATTTCCGCTAATACCATATCCCCCACGCAGTTTCAGATAATCAATCCAGGGTATTTTAAAGAAAGACTCTTCTGAGATAATCCATCCCAAAGCTATGGAAGGGAAAGTGGCATATTTATTATTCGCCGCAAATCCCGAAAAACCATCTCTACGCACTGTACCCGTTATCAAATACCGGTCCATTAAACGATAACTGACCCTGGCCATCTGATAACAAAGAGCCTCTCTCCAAGCATCCGAATATACATAGCGCGTTGTTGCCTGTTCCAGACTATTATAGCCCAAAGTCATGCGTGTAAATCCTTGTCCCAAAGCCTTTGTATAATCATATTTACGCTCTGAAGCTCCATATAATAATGTGGCATCAATATGATGTTCGCCAAATGTAGCATTGTAAGCCAGAATATTGTCTATAGTATAATCATAGTAGCCGGTATGCTCTTTATAAGCCTCTCCTTGCAGATTGTATCCATACTGGCTGGCCTGAAAATGATTGTCTATCCTATAGTTATTTCCAAAATTCAACCGATACACTAACCCTTTAAGAGGCAATTTTATTTCGGACGATATATTACCGAAAAAGTAATTATGACGCTCGTAATCATCAATATCCGATCCCATAAAAGGATTGGTATCCAATGTATTAAAAGGATATGGCTTTATCTTACCATCTGCGTCATAAGGTTCAATCAATGGAGATTGGGTTATCAGATTCCACAAACCAGGCTCCGCACCATCCTGATTCACAAATGCACCAAAAGTCTGAATTCCTATCTTCCACCAGGGAGCTACTTCCGCATTCAGATTCAGACGAACACTGTTTCTTTTAAAATCATCATTCACTATAAATCCACGTTGATCCGTATTGGAGTACGAAAGCATATAATTGATGGATTTACTGCCACCGGATATATTAAAACGGTTTTCAAACAGATGTCCGCTTTGTGTTCCTTCGTCCCACCAGTTATAATTATAAGGACTGACATTTCCATTTTCATCCCTCAACGGAGCATCCGGCAATTTAGACGCGAGATCAAAATCTGGATTAGGGGTAGTATAATCAGGTCCAAGGAAAGCCTCCGTATAATAGAAGTCTCTGACATTATCCAGATACTCTTCACGATTCATCGGACGATAATTGTGGGTCGGGTTAGAAAATGTATAACTGCTGGAGAAAGTGATTTTCGGTTTCCCTTCCACACCTTTCTTAGTGGTAATCATAACTACTCCATTGGCTGCCTGTGCACCATATACAGCAGTAGAACTTGCATCTTTCAGGATATCAATAGATTCAATGTCATCAGGATTTATAGAAGATAACGAACTTGTATAAATGATTCCGTCCAGAATGACCAAAACATCCTTGTTTCCTCCCAAAGTATTCGTACCGCGGATAGACATCGACGGAGTACCTCCCGAATTAGTCACCTGCCCAATATTAAGTCCCGGAACATTTCCTTGCAAAGATTGTAATACATTTGAATTGGGAGACCTTTTCAACGTTTTAATATCTGCACGTATAACGGCACCCGTCAAGTCAGCCTTACGTTGTGTTCCATATCCCACTACTACCACTTCATCCAATGCTTTCACATCTTCTATCAAACGTATATCAACAACCGTTCTATTTTTCACAGGCACTTCCTGAGTAATAAAACCGATATAAGAGACAACCAAAATATCATTCGGAGCAGCCTGAAGGTGATAGTTTCCGTCTATATCCGTTATAGTCCCGGTATCCTTACCTTTCACCTTTACATTCACACCAATAATCGATTCACCGGATGTATCCGTAATTTGCCCTTTGATATTCAAATTTTGCGCAAGACCGGACATAGCGAAAAAAAACAAGAAAATCCAAATAAGAAAATGTTTCATAAAATAATAGTGATTTAAAATTAACTACTTAAACTCATTCATTATGTTTTTCAGCTAATGAAATAAAAAAGAACTGTAACTCTTATGTGCTTCTCATAGGCAATCATTTTAAGGTTTCACATAGCATGGAGAATTAGCTCTCCAAAAGATTTCACCGGACAAAGGTAAATTCGAGCCAAGACTTCAGGCATCTGTATCATTCAGAATACCGCCGCTATTTTTTCAATGACAGAATTGTGGGTGATTTTTGGAAGGATTGCGACCATCATTGTGCTTATTAATGCTGATTTTTGTATTTGTTTGAGATTAAGCAGTAATTTTGAAGATGAAAATAGTAGAAAGATGAAACAGAGCGGCCCATTTAAGTTAATCTTATTACTCTCGTTAGTAGTTTACTCCATAGAAGGTTTCTGCCAGCAGATTCCGACTATTAATTTAGTCATGAAAGATGGACTATCCAGTAACTATGTAACAGATATTGCCCAAGACAAATATGGCTTCACATGGTTTGCAACCAAATATGGACTTAATAGATTCGACGGAGACAAATTTACTGTCTATCTAAAAGAACCCAATAAAGAATTGCTTAATAGCAATGATATTAATAAAATTGCTACAGACACTATTAATAATAAGGTATGGATTGCCAACAGATGGATGGGCGTGAACGTATTTGATTGTGCAACACAGCAATTCTCATCTTTTTTGCATGATAAAAATAGCCCGGAGACACTGATATCCAATGAAATTAAAGATATTCTGGTCACTTCCAACGGGAATGTATGGATTGCAACGAATCAAGGATTAGATTTATATAATCCCGACAATTCACAGTTCATACATTATAATACATCGACAGTTCCTGATTTTCCCTCAAATGATATCATGACACTGGCTGAAAGCAGTAATGGTGATTTATACCTCGGACATACCTATAGCGGATTCACTATTTTCTCTCCGGATAACAACAGTTTTAAGAATTTCACTCATTCACCTCAAAACAAAAATTCACTTCCGGATAATACTATCCATTCTATATTTGTTGATACCAATTCTAAAATCTGGATTGCAACCAACTGCGGACTATCGCTTTTTGATCCCTTCAGAGAAACATTCCGCAACTTCAAAGATGTCAGTGGAATTCACTATACGATGCAAGGAGCTGTCTATAATGTCTATAGTACCAGTGATGGCCGAATATGGGTAGGTACAGTCTCTGATCTTTGTTATTTTGACTCCAAAGACACAGACCTGATTTTATCCGGGAAAAAGAATGTTAATCATATGTTTATTCAAGATATTTATTGGGGAATATCAAATCCAACCGTTTATTGTGTCTTTGAAGACTCCTTCAAAAACGTTTGGATAGGTTCAAACGGCGGAGGAGCTAGCTTTATCAGCAGCACTTCATCCTTCTTTCATAGTTGGAGAATTAATAAGATACCGGGAGTCACTAACGGGCTCAATGACAAAGAAGTATTAACAATATGTGTTGCTGACAATGGCAATGTATGGATGGGAACCGACGGGGGAGGTATCAATGTCAACATTGATGGTAAGAATTGTATGTTTTATTCCCATGATACAGGAGATATCTCATCAAATGCTTATCATTCTTCTCTAAAAGATTCTAACGGAGATTTATGGTTTGGAAATATGTATAATGAAATGGGGATCGATGTTTTTATAAGCAAAGAAGACAGATTCATCCATTACACTCCGCAGGGAAACGGTTCGGTTATCTATTGTCTCTTTGAAGACAACCAGAGAAATGTATGGATTGGCAGCAGCAACGGGTTGGAAATTTACAACCTGATAACTAAGAAAAAAGATTTTCTAAATAAAGAGAACAGCCAACTATTAACTAATGAAATCAGAGCTATTTCACAAGATAAAAACGGGAATATATGGATCGGCACTCTCAATAAAGGAATTAGTATATATAATCCGGAGAGTAAGACCATGAAACATATAAATGAGCACACTATATTCGAAAATTGTGTAATCAACCAGATATTCAGGGATTCTAAAAACAGAATTTGGATTGCAACAACAGAAGGATTAGTCTTATTCCCCAATGAGCAGTCAGATACTTACCAATTGTTTAATACCCAAAACGGATTAGCCTGTAATTTGGTATGTTCCATTGAAGAAGATTCGGAAGGTAATATCTGGCTGAGCACCCATTCAGGTATCAGTTGTTTCATCGAGTCAGAGCAAAGATTCCTAAATTATGACCATAAGGACGGTACCCTATTTGGTACATATATGAACAACTCAGTTGGTAAGGCACAAGACGGAACTATTTATTTCGGCAGTATCAATGGCGTGTGCTACTTTAATCCCAAAGACAAACCTTCAAATATAATTCTTCCTCCGGTAATATTTACCGATTTCAAAGTCTATGGCAGAAACCCTCACGAAGATGCAATTGACACATCCATACCTATGACAGACGGAAAAATCATGCTTAACCATAATCAAAATATATTCAGCATAACGTTCAACGTCATGAACAAATCCCTGCAAGGTAAAGTTGAATATGCCTATAAACTGGAAGGATTGGAGGAAAATTGGATTAATATAGGAGGAGATAATCAAGTCACATTTCGCAATATTCCTTATCGTAACTATAAATTGCATATTAAGGCGCGTTATAAAAATCAGGAATGGCAAACTAACTACTCAACACTGTTCATCAGCATCAATCCTCCGTTTTGGCTCAGTTGGTGGGCTAAATTGATATATATAGTAAGTATAGCCACCATTGTATTCTTCATTATCAGATCTTATAAAAAACGTTTGCAGTTACATAGTTCTTTATCACTCGAAAAAGAAAAAGCCCAGAAACAGCAGGAATTAAATGAGGAACGATTGAGATTTTATACCAATATCACTCACGAACTGAAAACTCCATTAACATTAATACTCGGCCCACTTGAGGATTTACAATGCGATTCAAGAATACAAAAAGAACACATGAAAAAGATTTCTCTTATTCATAAAAGCACAATCCGCTTGCTAAATCTGGTCACTCAAATATTGGAGTTCCGTAAAACAGAAACTCAAAATAAGAAGTTATGTGTAATTGAAGGAAACATTGCCGAAAAGATTCAGGAAATCGGTTTCAAATATAAAGAACTGAACAGAAATACCGATATCACATTTGATATAATTACTGATGCAGACAAGACACAGCTCTATTTTGATCAGGAAGTAATATCCATGATTGTTGATAATCTTTTATCCAACGCATTCAAATATACCTATAAAGGAAATATCACGCTTGCTTTGCGGTCAGTAATAGCTAATGATATAGAATACACCGAAATTGAGATAGCTGACACAGGAATCGGAATCCCCCAAGAAGATATCTCACGTATATTCGAACGGTATTATCAAACTAATATAAGAAAAAACATACCCGGATTCGGTATAGGACTCGCTTTAGTGAAAAACCTGGTAGATTTGCATGAGGGCACTATCCTGGTGGATAGTGAACCCAATGTAGGTTCTTCCTTCCGTGTCCGGTTAATAACCAATAATTCCTATCCCGATGCCATACATATCAATACTAATCTCAAAGAATCCATAGATGAAGAGAAATCAAGCAAACCCATCGTTTTAGTAGTAGAAGACGAGGGCGACATCCGTGATTATATTGCTGAAGCACTGATGGGTGCTTACGATGTTATTGTTGCAGAGAATGGAGAACAAGGATGCCAGGTTGCCTTCACAAGTATTCCCGATATAGTTATCAGTGATATCATGATGCCCGTGAAGGATGGGATCGAGTTATGCAAGGAAATTAAAAATAACATTGCAACCAGCCATATTCCTGTAATACTACTGACAGCGAAAGACACATTACAAGATAAAACAGAAGGATATGATGCCGGTGCCGATTCCTACGTCACCAAACCTTTCAGCGCATCTTTACTTAAAAGCAGAGTGGCCAATCTATTAGAAGGAAGGAGAAAAATAGCTTCCTTAATATCTTCAAGCACCCATCTTAAGCAATCTATCATCAAAGAATCATTAAACAAAATAGATAATGAATTCATTGAGAGAATAACAAGGATCATAGAAGAAAACTTGATGGATGAAAAAATAGATGTACCCACAATAGCCCAGGAGTTATCAATGAGTTATTCTTCTCTTTACAGAAAAATAAAAGCCCTGACTGGGATGTCAACAGGAGAATTTATCCGTAAACTGAGGCTCAGGAAGGCAGAGCAACTATTGCTCTCAGGAAAGTATAATATTTCAGAAATAGCCCATCAGGTTGGGCTGAACTCCGTATCTTATTTCAGAGAATGTTTCAAAGAGGAATACGGGATGTCTCCATCAGAGTATATAAAACAGTTGAAGTAAACGAGAATCTCCCCTAAGTCCATTCCTTCTTAAGGGAGATTCTACTTAAACTATTTTGTAACAATTGGAATTATCTATAAAGCATGATCTGATCCAAAACAACACCCTCGTCCAATGCCTTAATCACCAGTTTATGCGATTTTCGTTTGCCGACAGGCAATTTCACTTTTCGTATCGCTTGATTGCGCAACACATTTTCTTTCCATTCTTCGCTACGCCCTTTGGTTTCATAAGAAACGGTTTGCGGAGCCGATTTATCAACTGACAGTGTGAAACGCAGTTGTTTTTCATCCATAGGATGATTGGGTAACAAGCGTATTTCAACTTCCACAGAATCGGTCTTCCAGTCATCAAAAGCAAAAGTAAGAGAAGTGTTTTTGCCAATACCTGCCGCTTTGCCCTCATATCCCAACCCTTCGCACTGTAAAGGATTTCCGGCTGTACAATCCATAGCATTCCATTTATAGGCAGGAGTTTTCTCATTTACCATAGGCGTAACGGCAGTTTCATGTGCCACACGTTTAAAGACAGGGAGTTTGCGGGGTTGAAAATCCATCATGTGAATCCACTTTCCGTTTTGCAAAGCGTTATACCGACGCGTCAGTGAAGCAATGCTATCGAAAGCTGCATAACTTTGTTCCCAATCGACCTTTCCGTGACGGGCAAGTTGCGCATTCAGGAACTTCCGGTTCATTTGGTCGGCGGCTTGTACGGGATATTTTACCAATTGCATATAGGCATCCTTCCGGTGGGCAGGAAGCTTGGCCTCAACTTCTTCGACTACGGAAGACAAAGCGGCATAATCTTTCAAGCGTCCACGAATGGTCTGTTCACTCCAAGGCAGGTCTTTTACTTTCTTATAAATAGGGTCACGTTCTTCTTCACGCGTATTTCCCATGAACTCGGGCTTGCGGATATAGGCCAAGCGGTAATGTTCTTGCATAACCGGAAGCAGAGTCTTTGCGTATTCCGTACCAAACTCTCTGCCCAACCAGTTCTTCAAATGGGTTGTAACACCTTCTTCAGCCACCTGTTCTATATTCCACGCCATATCGAGGAATAGCTCAATCTGATATTCGGAAGGTTTGATATCACCCACATTCAGTACCCACATTTTCTGGATGCCGCGGTCATAAGCCAGTTTCATCTGCTGATAGAGCAGATACGGGCTAAAAGTACCCAGCCAGAGATAATCGTGCGGACGTCCCCAATAGGATACGTGATAATAGATGCCGTTTCCACCTTTGCGGGCTTGTTCTTCCGGCGTAGGGAAGTGACGAATATAGCCATAGTTATCATCACACCAGATCAGCGTTACATCATCGGGCACCTTCAATCCGGCATTATAAATGTCGAGTACTTCCTTGTAAGGTATGAAAGCCTGCGGAATGGCGGTGACATCTTTATTCACATACTTCTCCAGCAAACCACGCTGGTCTTTAAGCACGCGTTCCAACACAGCTTTCTGTTCTTCAACTGTTTTAGCTCCTTGCATTTGTCCGTCGTGCACGCCACGCATACCCAAAGTATAGATATTTTCTTGTCCTGCCACTTCTTTCACGCGGTCTTTCCAGAACTTGTAAACGGAGGCACTGTTATTCACATAGTCATAATCGCCCTCTCCCCTTCTTCTCCATTCGCCGGCAGCATTGCACACCATTGGTTCACAATGGGAAGAGCCGATAAAGATACCGAATTCGGCTGCCACTTCCCGATTACCTTTTGTCAGGAAAAAGGGCAAGGTACACTCGTGCATGGCAGGCCAATAAGTGTTAGCCCGCAGGCGGAGCAATAACTCAAAGATGCGACGGTTCGTCTTAGGACCGATTTGTTGCTGATCGGCAGGCTCGTAATTCTTACTGCTCCAAGGCATCAATCCCCAGTCTTCATCATTGATGAAGATGCCACGGTATTCTACGGAAGGAGAATGTGTCGTTTGGTAATCTGCGGGTAAAGTAAAAGATGTCTTTTTTTCCGGCACCACATCCGCCCACCATTCCCACGGCGATACTCCTATCAGGCGGGAAAGCTCCATAATACCATAAGCTGTACCATGTGCATCGCTTCCGGCTACCAGTAGTTTTCCATCCGGTAAAACAGTCAGTAGAAAGGCTTGCTTTTTATCTTTCAGACAAGAAAGATACACACCAGTTGCCTCTACCAATGAAGTTTTTCCTACAGTTCCCACTATGATATCCCCTTTCCGGACATTCATAACGGCAGGAGCCGAAAATACTGATTGATAGTCACGCATAAACAATCTCAAAGCAGTTTGCACCACTTGTGCTTCTGTTTTATCACAGGCCAATGTAACCGATTGCCCGGAACGTAAATTAAACTGTGCCCAGCCAAGCTGCGCAATAAAAAGCAAAATTAAACTGATAACCCCTTTTTTCATATATTCCAAGTTATTTTTCAAAGATACATTCTATCATTCGGTTAGAAAGCTTATTTTTATAGCTCCCCCATACGGACTGAAATCAAAGACCAGCTTATCATCCCGCTCTTTTAGCAACAGACTCTTTCCATTTTGAGACACCTTCACTTTTTCCCTTCCTTTCTTATCCAGCACCATTGTCAAAGGTTCGTCGAATAATTCTTTGTCCAGCGACAAACAAGGTGTAACCACCCACTGCGATTTCTTTTTCACAATATCCAGTAGTACATTCTTCCGTTCTTTCACATAAGCCGCTACTTCACGGAAAGTACCTACCCAAATATTGTCTTCCTGATTCTTTACTCTACGAAAATGTTCCCATAATATATTCGGGGAAGTGAAAGCATCATAACCGGTAGAGATACCATGTATCATAGCCACTCCCCAATCACCGGCAATCATAAGCTCCTTCACCCATTTATCCAGTGATTCAACTGTAGATTTCGATTTATCACCACCCACCCCATATTGCCTTGTACGGGTAGCCACTCTACCTTCCGAAGCTTTCCGCAATATCACTTCATCAAAGGCATTGAACGGATAACAGAATGTTAGAGGTTTCTTACCTATCATTGCTCTAATAATGCTATCATTCTTCTCTATTTCCATTTTCACTCCATCTGAGTTAAGATGCTTCAAATTCGCGTGCGACCAGCTATGATTGGAGATTTCATGTCCTTTGTCAGACATTTCTTTCATCTGCGGCCAAGTCATACGTGACTTACCTTGCCGGGCAGCCTCATTCTCTATAATGTTCCCGCATACCCAGAAAGTACCTTTGAATCCAACCTTCTCCATTTCGGGGAAAACAAGCGTATAGTGCTCCTGTAGACCATCATCAAAAGTATAACTGACAGCACATTCCTTATTGTCCTTATAGTCGGCTACATATACTTCCGGATCACGGTAGCGAATATATGGCACCAGTTCCGGCACTACTTTGGCTACAGCCTCAATAGCAATCCCTGCCACCACTTTTCCACCATATATATTCAGGTGGGTATTATCTACCTTTCCTTTCGGACAGAAGTCATACTTACCCGCGGGCACCCACATAAAGAGTTCCTTTGATTTTTCCACTCCCATCCTGACTACCAGATCGTAGGTTAATCCGTTCAAATCGACAAAAGGTACCCCCATTTCTTCAGCTACCTTGCGGGGAGAAATCAAATATTCGCCATGTGTATCTACCAGTACATTTCCTTCTTTCTCATAACTACCTTTATTTTCCGTTGCCCCTTCCGGTGGGAAATTCCTGCGCACAATTGAATTAAACAACACCGGATAAGCTCCTTTCTCACGTGTCTCCGTTACAAAACGGCGCAGATTATTATCAAAAGTACTTCCCGGGTCAGTGTGCAGCTTCTCCGATGGTTTCTCGTCATTATGACCAAACTGGATAAATACATAATCACCTTTCTTCAGCCTTGAAACAACCGTATCCCAACGTCCTTCATTGATAAAACTAAGCGAACTCCTTCCATTCCGAGCATGGTTATCAACCACAACATCATCAGTCAAGAAGTTAGGAAGCATTTGCCCCCAACCACGTTCAATATTACCATTCCTCAGACTTTTGTTAGCCATGGTGGAATCACCGACCATAAAGATAGTAATGGTATCTTTCTTTTCAACAGTAAAAGCTGAAAGAATCAACAATGCACAAAGTACAGACAGTAGCTTGATTTTCATGTTTCTCATTCTATAAAAATTTCAGCAAAGATAAGAAAGAATAGCAAAGGAATGCATGGAGTAACGTACCATCCTTTGTATTATCGTACAATCAAAAGCTGTAAATGTATTATCACATCGGGCTTTTAGTATCTTCAGCCAATGGTTTTACAACTTCCACTAGTTTAGCATTCACGAGTTTCAACTCCACAAGTTTATTGAACATTAGTTTACCCACATACTCGGTCCACGGACCATCAAAGTGAAGTTTGTCAGCCTGTAATCCGGTATCACTCAGATCTATAGCATAAACATTGGGCAATTCCCGCGCCACCTTAAATTGCGCAGCTTCAACCACAGGATTATACTGGTGGGAAGCATGTGATACGGTCCCGAATATAAAAGGTAATGTCTTGTCCTTTTCATTCTTTGTCACGGAATATATCTGTTCCCGCATGAAAGTTATCATATCTTTGAAATTCTGATAGTAATCATCTGCCTTATTACGGTCACTCTCCCCCTGATGCCACATGATCGCTTTCACATCATAACCATCAGGAAGATGTGAAAGGGTAGTGTCAACACATTTGGTAAAGCCTTCAGTCAATGAAAGCGTCAATGACATTCCACCTTTCCCGCTACAATGAGCTTTATTACCTTTAATCCAGTTTCGGTTGGCATACCAGATAGGTTTACCAGCCTCAGTTATACCCGGAGCAATGGCTGTTCCACCATAAGTACATTTAATAGCATAAAAATCAGTATTCAAAGCACTGTCTATAAAATAGTTAGTCACATCGCAAAAAGCGAAAGTATCTCCGAACTTAAAGTTGCCAAACTTTCCTGACTGTTCCGAACGCACAAAGGCATAACGAAGATGCTTATAACAAGAGTCATTAAGATAGGCCGGAAGATATTTCACAGACTCTCGTCCTTCTGCATTTGACTGACCTGCCGTAATAAAAACACTTGCCGGATTCTGTGATGAGGCAGTAATTTGCGACATTAAAAGTACAACAGAAAGAATAAGTTTATGGTATCTCATAATTATGTAAATTAAGAATGATATAACACTACACTAATCATTTACCGTAAAGCCAAATACCATAGCTGAAAGCATCGCTATATCTTTCAGGCTTTTCCTCTCCATCTCGATACCATATACCTGTATTGGTAAATGGAGTGAGTACAACCTCAACCTTCTTACCCTTGTATAGTGCCTGGGCTTTATAAGCCGGCCCCATCATATCAGCCTGAGGCTTATCCAATGGTATCGGAACAACCGATGTATCAATCCGTATGTCTTTTTCTAAAGACACATCATCATTGTGCAGTCCTTTATTCCATACCATATCAAGCGAATAGATGACGGGACCTTTCACTAAAGCATACGGGGTATGGTCTGCCGGTTCCTCACGATAAAGTATTTCGGGACTATCAGGAAGAGTATAAGCTATATACTTACTATGATTATCACGTTTAACCCATTCAACATTCATAGGAAATCTTATCTCAATTTTATCGCCTGGACGCCATTTCCGGTCTAATAAAAGATATGAGCCCTTTTCAACCTTGAGTACGGAAATGCCATTGACCGCAACTGAAGCATTTTCGCACCATGAAGGGATACGAAGACTTATTTTTTTAGATTTACCGGATATCTTATCAACAGTTATCTGTAGGGATTCACCTTCCGGATAACTACCGATTATAGTCATGGCAAAATCTTTCGATACATATTCCGAAGGCAAATATTGATTGATAAAAAGTTGATCTCCTTTCACTGCATAAAGAAATGTCGGAAGAAGTGAAATGACCCGATGTCCACTTGCCGTACAACAATCCGGACCATGAAAATAGCCTTCAGGCTTTACCCCATTCGGAGCCGTATGGTATCGACAAACACCAGTAGCGGCATCTTGTCCGGCAAATACATGATTTATCATCAGCCGTTCCATCGCATCAGCATATTTGGTATCACCGGTAAGCTCAAGCAGATTTTGAGTAAGCTGCATCCATGACATAGTGGCACATGTTTCTACGATATGTCCTGAGATTGGTTTCACATGGCCATGCTCATAGTGTTCAGCCACGCTTACACCGCCAGTAATATACATCTGGCGTTTAGCAATATCATCCCAAGCCCCCTGCACCTTGCGGAGTAGTGTAGAGTCGCCTGTGATACGGTAAAGCCTCAGAAATCCCATGAAGTTCATATGAAAAGTATGTGAATGGACATAAGGTTGAAGGTCATAGACAGTGATATCACCGGATGTAACCGAATCAAGACGTGAAAACGAGTTCCAACCACTCCAACGATCAATGTTACCCACCACCCATTTACTCCATTCGAGATATTTCTTTTTCCCAGTCACTTCATACAAACGGGCCACAGGATCACAAAGCAGCGTACCTTCCCAGGAATAGTGGACAGAGTGACCGGCAAAATCGGAAGTACCGGCAAGTCTTTTGTGCCGATTCTCCGGCTCCCTCAGTTTTGATGGCCAAAATTCAAGTTTACCCGGACCGAAACAACTAAGAAAATAATCGGCTAAACGTTCCGCGGCATGGAGAGCTTGTCCATTCTCTGTCTGTTCATATACCGAAATAAGAGCATGGAAAACGAAGTATAATTCGTAAGCGTCCATCCCGCGCACAGGACGTTCTGACGAACGATAATCTGCAGAAGTGGCACCAAGATAACCATTACTTTCCTGTGAATTTATTATCCGGTTCAGTATATTCTCCGCCTTATTAAACAGTTCTTCATCACCCGATTGAATTGCAGACAGATATGCAGACTCTATCCATTTACCATGTTGCTCGGCACGAGTCCAGTCCCAATCCGTATGATTACGATTTTCAATAAATTCCACATATTTTTCTATAGGGAAATTCTTCAGATAAGTCTCACGGTTTAAGCGCATACGAGTTCCGACAAAACCACCGATATTCTTTACGGTTGAAATGTTGACCGGCTCTTCTTTTAAAGGTATCTTATCATAGTCGTGCCCGACGGCATTGACTGGCAGCATGAATATAACTGCCATAAAAAAAAGAATCATAAAGGTCCTAGTTAATATATTATTATTTTTCATTATTATGTTTTACTAAAAAAGCACTCCGACACGTATTCCGTGTCTTGATGAATACGGCCGAAGTGCAGTGAAACTTAATGTATATCTTTATAAACCTATTGTATTCTATTATTTTTCAGCAGAATGGTCGACAAGTGTAGGCCAATAAGGATTCTGATACAGAGGAGAGAGCTCCACTGAAACGTGGTCAGAAGCGGTGAGTTGGAACTGACGAATAGGCAGCGGTTGGAGATAGTGCGCCATGTGCCAAGTCAGACCGTCCTTATACGAGTTGCCGGAAGTCATATTCTTCTCCAGAGGACGTACATACTCGCTTATTGTGGGACTGGAAATTATAGCACTTGAGCTACCATCATAATGCTTGGGCTCAAAATTGTACCATGAAGTCATCTCCGAGTTCCACAGGTGGAAACCTTCCACGTGATACCTTTCATTTTTCATCTGATCGTAAGAACGCCAGCGATGTAAGTCCATACTACGGAGGCCCTCAGCCATCAGCTCACAGCGACGCTCACGGCGGATATTGTAGAGAACAACATCATCAATAAGCTGACCAGCAGTATATGCGCCCCAATCAAGGTTTTCCTTCGACATATCGGTTGCACCAATTGTGGTATTAGGGTCAATGGCAGCACCCTGGAAGCCGGCAGTCTCGCGGATCAATTTCCAGTATTCAAGGATATGGCCGTCATTGATATTCTTGCTAATCATATATTGAGCCTCGATGTAGTTAAGAAGAGCCTCGGTGGCACGATAGGTGATTGATGCCGTCCAGCTAGTATAGTTACCAGCCATAGCCTTGTCGAACGTGCCCCCCTTGCGCAGTACATAACCGGTACTGTAATGGCGGTCGTCGACCATTTCAAAAAGTTCAGGCTTGGGTTCCACTTCAACATACATATTGCCGGACTTGTTATCCATATTAAGGAAGCAATTAATCTGTCCCGGCTCCTTGAGGAACACTACCAGACGCGGATCGCGGTTGGCACGCACCTTAGCGATGGTTTGGTCGCTGTAGCTATATCCGTTATGTTGGGCATAAATGGGCTTACCATCCTCCATAAGGAAGCCTTCTACCATACTGCGAGTGAGACCGCGGTCATAGTTGTTACGCTGTACGGCTACCTCAATGGAATTCATGATACTCAGTGATGAGCTGAATTCACGCCACAGGAGTACTTCGGGATAACCGCTCATATCTGTATTACCGAAAAGTTTGAAGTAAGGGTTTTCCGGATCCGTAGCAGATTGTGGGATATTACCCGTGTTCTTTACAAGATGTCCTTTGTGTTTCTCGGCTACTATTTCAGCAGCCTTTGCCGATTCCTGAAAGAACCATTTTGCCTCGGCTTCCAAACTTCCTGCCGGAAACTGGTAGCCGGCATTGTAATCCTTCTCTTTGCCGGGCCAGCCTTCGCCGTTGGGCACAAAGGGCGTTCCGGCAAAGTTGGTGAGCCAAGAACCCTCATAAAGAGCTACACGCGACTTGAGCAGATTGGCCACGTCGGGCGATATGCGTGTACGGCGTGCACTAAAGTTTTCCTTCATATATGCAAGCGCATTGTCAAGGTCTTCAAGAATGAAGCGGGCCACTTGGTTACGAGGCATACGTTGCGACGCTGCCACGAGAATAGACTCATCGTCGGGAAACGCTTCCTTCACAATAGGAAGGTCGCCGAAGCTCTGCAGCATATTGAAGTACTGCAATGCGCGGAAAAAGTACATCTCTCCGATATAATGCTTGATGTTATCAGCGTTACCACTTATCTGACCATTGTTAAAACGTTCGAGAATGGTGTTGAGCTGGAAGTTGATGTTACGCACATTGTCCCAGTTATAGCTGCCATTGTCGAGACCTACTTTCCATAGCCCGGTGGCATACATACCATCGCCCCATGTCCCGAACTGGTTGTCGGTACCGGTATCGTAACCGAATGTACCGTAAGGACCGCTATGTGACGGAAGAATGCCATAGAAAACATTGGCACAAGCCTCCACATGACTTTCGTTTTTATAATAAGATTCGGGCGAGATAGCGTTCAGAGGTTCCTGGTCAAGAAAGTCCTCGCAGGATGTCATTGCCGCTCCGACTGTAAGAAGAAGGAGCACCCTTTTTATATATTTAGATGAATAATTATAGTATTTCATTGTTGCAATAGATTTAGAAAGTTAAACTTAAACCACCGGAAAGTGTTGTTGATAAAGGATATCCGTTACCGTTCCACTCACCTATTGTTTCGGGGTCGAACTGTTTGCGGAGACTAGTACCTGTCCACAGATTCTCGCCCGACACATAGACACGCAGACGTGACACGCCGAATTTCCGGGTAACATTTGCCGGAATGGTGTAGCCAATCTGGAGATTCTTCAAGCGGATATAAGAAGCATCCTGAAGGAAAGCTGTCTGGGCTGTAGTATTCTTACCGCTGTTACCTTTGGTGGATAAACGGGGAAGCGAAGAGTTGATATTGGTCTCTGCGTATCCATTCTGCACCGACCACGAATTTTCATCGCGGTAATAATCCTCTACGCCCTGTATACCCGCAAAGTTGCTCCACAGGTCGCCTTGCCAGCCGAACATATAGGGACCACCCTGATAATAGTCGCGCTTCATAACGCCTTGAAAGAATACGCGGAGGTCGAATCCTTTCCATGCCGCGTTCAGGTCGAGACCAAAACGATAACGTGGAGTGGTGTTTCCGATTACCTTCTTGTCGCCCAGATCGTCAAGCGTCTCGGAACCCTTGCTGATACGACCGTCACCGTTGATATCCTTGTACATCATATCACCAGCCTTCCAGTCCTGACCCATGTGATTTTGTCCCTGCAGAGCCTCTGCCGGAGCAACACCGTTTACTTCTTCATATCTACGGTCAAGTGACTCAAGATGGGCACGCATCTCTTCTTCGGAGCGGGCAATGCCTATGGACTCATAGCCCCATATTTCACCTACACTTTTGCCGGGATACGAATCATAGATATAGCCAGTCGGGTTATTAGGATATTCGAGTATCTTAGCTTTAGCATCGGATACATTGAACCGGGCAGAGTAAGAGAGCCCGTTAGCCAAGCGGTCGCGCCATTCGATGGACATCTCCCAACCTTTTGAGCGGAGGTCGGTATTATTAGTCATGGGTACACCTGTTCCAAGTATGTTAGGAAGAGCCACACCCTTACCCATCATGTCGGTAGTTGTACGTATAAAGTAATCGAATGATCCGGTAAGACGATTGTTCAGGAATCCCCAGTCGAAACCGAAGTTCCAGGATTCTACCTTCTCCCAAGTGAGTGCCGATGATACGAGGCCCGGCGCCCAGGCCTGCCCGGGTTTCTTTCCGTCCTGCAACCAACTTCCCGAATTTGGTGAGGGTGCTATGGTAGAATAAACCTGATAGATATATTCCGGTTTAGTGTTCTGGTTGCCGAGACTACCGTATGAAGCACGGAGTTTTAGCATATTGCACCATTTGGTATAATCCTTGAAGAAACTCTCCTGGGCAATATTCCAGCCGACTGATACAGAAGGGAATGTTCTCCAGCGATTGCTCTTGAGAAAACGCGAAGAACCGTCGGTACGAACATTTGCCTCGATGAGATAACGGCTTTTGTAATCGTAGTTGAGACGTCCAAATACACCGAATACGGACCAGGCCCAGTTGTTACTGCCCAGGTCGGGAGAAACAGGGTTGCCATTCTCATCAAGACCGGTGGTAAGACCAAGCGTGGGATTATTCTCATCGAGTATACCAAGACGTTCGGCACTAAAGAAGGTGTACTCCTCATTTTCAGCCTGCATACCGGCGAGTACATTGAAGTTATGGTTATCATTCAGTGAGAATGAGTAGCGGCTTGTAGCACTGAAATTGTAATAGTTGTTTTTCCCTAATTCCTCATGTACACGCGACTTCTTATCGTGAATAAGGTAGGGTTGTCCATTAATGTCGTACATCTCCATAGCGCGAGTGTCCCAACGAGGGTTAGCAGTCTTGGCACGGTAGCTCATATCGACTTTAGTTACCCAATTCTTGATGGGTTCAAGTTCGATAGCAGACTGAAGATAAATGTTATCGGTCTGAGTTTTATCAGTTCCACCCACTTTGTTGTCTGTGAGAGCCAGCGCATTTCCACTGTTATACACATAATTGCCGTTGCGGTCATAGAGTGGCAGTGTGGGCCATGCATGAGCACCAAGGCCTTCGTAAGTATTCCATCCGAGTCTTGAAGGACGATGGTAATCCTCGCGGGTGAACCTCATATTAAGGCTGAATCTTAGCCAAGGCTGTATATCTGAATTGATTTTACCGGTAACAGTATAGCGATTGAGACCTTCATCACCAAGTTTGATTTGACCATCATTGCCATAGAAGCTACCTGATGCATAGTAATTGAATTTCTTGGTTCCCCCACTGGCACTAACATTGTGTTCCTGCGAGAAGTTCCAGTCCTTATAAAGAACATCGTAGGCTTCCACATCGTCGGCGCCGGTAGAGAAGCCACCGTTCCATTGACCGGCAGCATTCGCTTCGATGGCATAAACAAGCGTACCATCAGCTTTCCTGCGCACACCATTAGATACGGGAGTAGCATATCTCCAATCAAGAATCCGCTGCATATATTCTTCACCGAAGCGAACTCCATTGCCGTTAGCAGAAAGGGCATCATTGACAAAGATTGCAAACTGCTCGGAATTGAGCATGTGCTTCTTGTTGATAGGATTGCTGAAACGGAAGCTGTTGTTGTAGCTAATCTGCGTAGTGCCGTCAGTGCCACCGCTCTTCGTTGTGACAAGAATCACACCGAATGCAGCACGTGAACCGTATATTGAAGAAGCTGCGGCATCCTTGAGCACAGATATGTTCTCAATATCCTGGGGATTGATACTGTAAAGGTCACCTTCCATACCGTCGATGAGAACGAGGGGATCACCTGTAGAGCCTTCACCAATAGTTGTGGCTCCACGCACATTGATCGCAGGCTTGGTCTCGAGCGATCCGCCGGGAGTCGTGATGTTAAGACCCGGGACAAGACCTTGGAGAGCAGCAACCGCACTGGTCACAGGACGCTCTTTAAGTTCCTTGGATGACAAGGTACCTACCGCACCGGTCAGGTTAACCTTCTTCTGCGTACCGAAACCTACAATTACCACTTCATCCAGCATCTCCGTATCTTCTTTCAGAGTGATTTTAATAGCCTTTCCGGCAACAGCTTGCACTTCCTGCGGTTTATATCCTATATAAGATATAAGAAGCACCGCTCCCGGTTTCACTGATAGAGCAAAGTTACCGTCCATATCGGTAATCGTACCATTGGAGGAGCTACCCTTTTCCACGACACTGGCTCCGATAATGGGCCCCATGTCATCGTTCACCGTACCGGTAACTTTAATTTGTTGTTGTTGTACTGTCTGCACACTTGATCCACTGCCTTCAGCCCTCATTGCAAGAGGGTGCGCGGCAATGAAACCAGTACAGAGCAATAAGGCTGTCAACGCCTTACGGTTTTTCTTAAAAGAATCTGATTTCATTGTTTTCCTTTTAATTAGATAATAATAAGGTTAATACAATCACTAAAAATCGCCCCTAAAAGGGATGTGCAAATATATCTCGCCATCCCCAAAGAGACAGAGGACAAATTCACCTTCAAGAAAAGGCGAATCGGTCATGAACATTCTGCCATGGATTTTGACGAATTACCCTCTGCACCTGACAGAGGAATGTTTCTCTCTTGTATCATACCTCAGAGTTATTCCATTCCGCATTAACAAAAAAGTTACTCCCCCCCTAAGCAGAAAGTTATCATAATTAAAGAGAAAAGTTTTCGCCATCGAATAAAAATCCGTATCTTGCAACTGCAAATATATATTCGCAACCTACAATTTTGAATTTGCAAACTATAAATTTATATTCGCAGTCTACGAATAAATATTTTTATTAGATTGCAAAAAGTTTTTTATTAGAGAAAAAGACATTTAGAGCGTATAAGGAATAAGTTTTTTCACTGTACGCAACCAATGAAATACGTATAGCAACTCAATATATACTATAATGGCTGAATATGAAATGCAGGAAATGAATCTGCCCAACAAAGAAGGAAAACGAATACTCTATCCCCGTCTTGTGCAACGCGGACAGGCAGACACAGATTACATCGCAAAAAACCTGGCACAGAAAAGCTCTTTCAGCAAAGGAGACGTCATCGGTTTGTTGCAAGAACTGGGTGATGAATTAGCTTACCAGATGGGACAAGGAAAATCGGTAAAACTGGACGGAATAGGGACTTTTGTTCCTTCACTGGCTTTACGCACAGACAAAGAACGGGAAACAGGCGAAGAAGACGGCACCCGCCGAAATGCACGAAGCATTGTAGTAGGGAGTATCAACTTTCGCGCCGAAAAGGAACTCCTACGCAACACCAACTATAACTGTGATCTGGAACGCTCGCAACAAAAATTCCAACGATCATCACAGAAGTATACCCCCGAACAACGCCTGGAAAGAGCGCAACAGTTTCTTGCCAACCATCCTTTTATGACAGTAAGGGATTATGCCAGACTGAACGGTCTGCGCCACACAACAGCTTCACTGGAACTAAGAAAGTGGGCGGAACAGCCGGAAAATAACATTACTACCTCAGGACGGGGTACGCACAAGGTTTATGTCCGCAGATAAATTCGTCAAACAACAGGGGGAAATCGGGCAAAAACCGGATTGAGAGTATCTGCAATAGAGAATTATCATATCTTTGTTACAGAGACAAACATTCTAAATTCATAAACAACCATGCGTACACATACCTACCTCTTGTCTTTATTCGCCTGCCTGATGCTACTGGCAACGGACAGCGTCGCACAACCCTATATTCTGCGCCATTTAGGTATAGAAGACGGATTATCAAACAATTATGTAACCAATATCGTACAAGACAGTCAGGGATGCATCTGGATAGCAACAGAAGCAGGACTGAACCGTTTCAACGGCAGAGACTTCATCGTCTATAATACTCACAACTCCAACATTGCAGGTGATGCAGTAACCAGATTACTATATGACCGGGAAATAGACAAACTATGGATAGGAACCAAAACCGGAATAAGCCTCTTGGACTGTAAAACGCAAGAATTCGAGCATTCTACTCCGCTGGACAGTATAGATATGAACAATAACATAGTATCGATGTCACTTGCTGCCGATAGTGGAATATGGATTACCAATCATTATGGGAAAATAATACATTACAATAGGAAAACAAAAAAAACAACCGAGCTTTCGGAGGATAATATCAAAGGACTCCCTTATCAACACTGGACTACATTCGATAACAGGAAAGGAGAATTATACGTAGGACACGGCAACATGGGCATGAGCATTATCGACTTGAAAAGCGGAAGTCTGAAACATTACCAAAACGAACCGGATAATCCCAAAAGCCTGCCGGGCAATAGTGTTTACTGTATTTGCATGGATCACCTCGAAAACATCTGGATAGGCACCAATCAAGGATTGGCACTTTTCAACCCCGTGACAGAAGAATTCCAAAACTTCAAATACGAAGTTGGAAACCCCACCTCACTCCTATCCGATCATGTGTTTGAAATAAAGGAAATGCAGGATAACCGGCTCTGGATCGCCACCGATATTGGAGGAATAAGCATACTTGATCTACGTAATATAACCTTTATGAATCCCAAAGACCTAAAATTCCAAAACATCACCAACACTTACGACAAACAGGGACTTTCTTCCGGTAATATTCGAAGCCTCTTTCAGGACTCATACGGAAACATCTGGATTGGAAATTATAGTAGCGGAGTGGATTTCATCAGTCATATACAACCCGTCTTCCACACGCTTCCTTATATGGTAGAAAAAGGACAAATTATCAAACATAAATCAGTATGGGGTATCCATGCCGATGAGAGACAGCAAGTATGGTTGGGTAGTGAAAACGAAATAGTCCTGTTCAGAGATGGAAAACTACAAAGAAAGATTAACCTTACACCTCATTTGTCCAGGTCGTATGCACAAGTATTCGCTATTTACAACCATAAAGAAGATCTCTTTCTGGGACTCTTCGATGACGGACTATTGAAATTCAACCTCCAAACAAATTCCATAGAACGTATTGACTTGGGACAAGATTATGTGGACATCAACACCTTGTATGAGGATAAAGATGGGAAATTATGGATAGGCACAGAATATGGCCTTGCCAGTTATGTGAAAGGAAACTTTCGCTGGGAAAAAGAAATCAATGACCAGATATCTAATCTATCAGTCTATAGTGTATTACATGATAGACAAGGAAAACTATGGATAGGGAGTTGTGGCGCAGGCATCTTTATTTTCAATGCCAACAATCAATGTACAGCCAAACTAATGGATGAAAATGGCTTTTGTTCCAACTCCATCAACCAACTTTATATGGATAGTCAAGGAGGAATATGGGCAGCAACCCGGAATGGAATCGGATATATAAAAGATACTAAGCAACCTGAACTTTTCACCCAATACAGCTATGAGGATGGTCTGGAAGATACTTATATTCATGCATTGCAAGAAGATAAAGCCGGAAATATATGGTTCAGCACAGATAAGGGAATCTCTTGCTGGAATAGAAAACGAAATAAATTTGATAACTATGATTACCGGGATGGCATACCTTTAGGTAGTTTCATAGATGGTTCCGCTCATGCCGCACAAGACGGCACACTCTATTTCGGCTCGCTAAATGGTGTCTGCTATTTCAATCCGCAAGATATATCAAAAGACAACCAAGCGGCTACAGTAGAGATAGTAGAATGTAAAGGTATCAGCAGTACCATAGAAGGTCGTAGTAACGAGACTCTTATTCTGTCAGAAAACGGAATGATAGAATTGCCCCATGACCAAAACTCATTCAGTATTACTTTTATGATTTCCGACTATTCGCAAAGCCAGATAGTGGAATATGCATACATGATTGAGGAATTAGGAAATACATGGACCAGCACACAGGGAGAAAACCAAGTAACTTTCCGGAACCTGTCTCCCGGAAAATATACTTTCAAAGTAAAAGCACGCTTACGCAATCACGATTGGAACGACAATCACATTGCCATCATGAAAGTACATATCCACCCTCCTTTATGGTTGACATGGTATGCCAAAGTATTCTATATCTTACTGGTTATCTTGGGTATATACATCTGGTTTCGCTTCTACAAACGCAAGCTAATGCTCGAAAACTCCCTTGAACTGGAACGGAAGAAAAGTCTGAACGAACAGGAACTCAATAATGAGCGTCTGCGTTTTTATACCAACATTACACATGAACTGCGTACCCCGTTGACTTTAATCCTCGGACCTCTGGAAGACTTGATAAACGATCCGGACTTATCAGCTTATTACAGTAAGAAGGTCCAGGTAATTCACAGTAGTGCTATCCGATTATTGAACCTTATCAATCAAATACTGGAATTCCGCAAAACGGAAACACAGAACCGAAAACTAACGGTAGCCAAAGGTGATTTAGGCAGTTTGATCACGGAAATAGGTTTGCGCTACAAGGAGCTGAACCGGAACGAGAAAGTGAAATTTCACATTCAGGTTCAACCAAAAGAAGCCAAACTCTACTTTGATGCCGATATCATTTCTACAATACTGAATAATCTGTTATCGAATGCCATAAAATATACCCCGGAAGGGGAAATCAGCCTGATGATGCATCCGGTAGTTGACGGTGAGAACCGATATATGGAAATAGTGGTGAAAGATACCGGATATGGAATAGATACTGATGCGCTTCCCCACATCTTCGACCGTTACTATCAGGCTAAAGGCAAACACCAGGCTTCCGGCACAGGTATTGGATTGGCTTTAGTCAAATCATTGGCCGATTTGCATGAAGGTATCTTATCAGTGGAAAGTGAAGTAGGCAAAGGCACCACTTTCACATTCCGCTTACTGACAGAAAATTCCTATCCCGATGCATTGCATAAAGAAGAAAAAGAAACCATTGTACGGGAGGAGATTGATAAAATCAAAGAAGAAAGAGAGGATACAGATATTCGCCCGATGATACTTGTAGTAGAAGACAACGATGATATCCGTGAGTACATCACTACTTCTTTCAGCAATGATTACCGTATATTGTCCGCCAACAATGGCAAGGAAGGATTGGAGCAAGCCCAACATCATATACCGGATATCATTATCAGCGACATCATGATGCCTGTAATGGATGGTATTGAATTATGTAAACTGATAAAAGAAGATGTTCGCACCAGCCATATACCTGTCATCCTGTTAACAGCCAAAGATTCCATTCAAGATAAAGAAGAGGGTTATGAAAGCGGTGCCGACTCATATCTTACGAAACCATTCAGCGCCAAGTTATTACATAGTCGCGTTCACAATCTGTTGGAATCACGGAAGAAGTTAGCCCTGCTGATAACCAACCGCACCAAAGAGCTAAAACCTGAACAATCTCAGGAATCAATGAAACTAAGTAGGCTGGATGAAGAATTCCTGAACAGGTTTACTGCAATAGTAGAAGAAAATATCGACACACCTCAATTGGACATGCCTTTCATGATAGGCAAGATGAACATGAGCCACTCCACCCTTTACCGGAAGATAAAGGGGCTAACAGGCATATCAGGCAATGAGTTCATCCGGAAGATAAGACTGAAAAACAGTCTCCGCTTATTGATGGAAGAAGGGCTAAACATTTCCGAAGCTGCTTATGCAAGCGGTTTCAATGACTTGGGATATTTCCGGAATTGCTTCAAGGAGGAATATGGAATGGCACCGTCGGAGTATATAAAACAGAAGAAATAGAAAAATGAAGCGGACATCCCTTCTACCTGAAAGAATGTCCGCCTCTTATAAATACTACCTACTGAAAACTGTGACTTTAAAAACTACCCTTTGTTTATTAATACCAATCTTATGTTAATCTATAACCTATTGTCGATATTGCAAAGATAGGGTGAAATTTTCATTCAGTAGTAGCACAATTGTTTCATAAAAGGGGATAAATCAGTCAATTTTCAGTTTATCCCCCGATAAATCGACTTTAAACAGGTGCGGAATACGAATATATCGTCCGTTCACATCTTTATGACTATGAACCGACATCATCCACTCACCATCCAAAGTACGGAACAGCATTCCATGTCCGAAGTTAGGCGGAGTGACCGGTTCTTTCTCTTGTATCCAAGGGCCATCCAAGGTTCCACTCTCGGAATAGGCAACGCCTTGTGTATAGTCCTGGAATACCCAGCTTGTCCATATCATACCTAACCGGCCCGTACCTGTGCGGAAAAGCCATGGTCCGTCAGTTACACGGTTGGGCAATACTTTGTCCCCCATCTTCTCACGGCTCCAGGGAGAGTCACTGGCACGGAAAAGAATCTTTCCTTTGCCGATGGAACCGCTTAAATCGGGCTTTAATTCGATCTTTTCCATCGTACCGTTCCAGTTTTGCAGCCATTCGTGGCAATAGATCATGTAAGGTTTGCCGTTACTGTCCACCCAGAATGTTCCATCAAGGGTAGGCATATTCTCGGGTAGGTAAGTGGGGTCTTTCATAGGTTTATAAGGACCCTCCGGCTTATCACTGACCAGGATGTGGCTGGCACGACGGGGGATGACGTTTCCTTTTACGGTATCAATCTTGATGGCGTTGTTCGTAAAAGTGGCGAAATAGTAATATTTTCCGTTGTATTCGTGCAGTTCGGCTGCCCAAATTTCGGGTTTAGAGCCCATCCAGGAGTCAGGATCAGTTTCTGCTACACGATAAGGACCTTCCCAACGGGCAAGGTCTTTGCTTTTCCAAAGGAGGCCGCCGGTACCGGTCATATAATAAGTAGAAGTTTTCTTATCAGCCAGTATGCAGGGGTCACTCAGGTGGATAGAATCGAGAGGGATGTTGGTACGAAAACGGTTCGGAACCTTCTGCTGGGCAGATGCAAGGACAGAACACAAGGTAAATATAAATACCAATAATTCTTTTCTCATATTAGTTCTTTTAATATAATGAGAATAGTACGCGGACGATGCGGATGAAGCGGACAAACACGGAATAATCACAAATCCGCGTTTGCCCGCTTCATCCGCGTCGTCCGCGTATCTATAACTTATTCAATTTCTATACCGTGTTGTACCGGAGTAAGGATGAACGTAAATTCATAGTCACCATAAGGCAACTGATACTGTGGCAACGGCCATGCACCCCAACTGTTCACACATCCTAAACCCATCTGAGCCTTGTCGATGCAGAGATTTGTCAGGTTAGCTTCTTTCACTTCGGGAGAGTGGCTCTGGCCTTTGTCCCAACCATCATCCAGAGACTCGATAGTATAGTGCAGGGCTGATGCGGAGAACGGAACGTCAGCTACAATTTGCAAACCGCGTCCGGCATCGTTCAGTTGCTTCCACCAGCGGATATCGGTCTTCGTACCTGTTTCCTGCGGACGGATATAAGAATAGAATTGTTCATCTACACTTTGGCGATACAATCCCAGATCTGTACAATGATTACGGTCACTGTAGTTCTCTACCGGGCCACGGCCATAGTATTCTACAGTTTCAAAAGTCTTGGGCATCTGCATCTGCATACCGAAACGGAACATATGAGATACTTTAGCCTGCGGATCGGCAGTCATCTTCTGAGTCACCTTTACAGCACCCTTGTTGTTGATTACATAAGTAAGATCCAGTTTGGCAGAAACATTCTTCATTTCGTATTCTGCACGTACCACTGTCTGATTGTCTACTGTCTCCCATTTGAAGGAAGTCAGCTTCAGACCCGGGTTCTTCCAGGCAGCGAATTTCTGTTGCAAACCTGCACCGAAATCATTGTCCGTAGGTGCACGCCAGAAGTTAGGTGCCAGTTCGGCATCTTCGTTCATCAATTCCGTGCCTGCTACGTTGTAGCGATTCAGGTAACCGGTATGTTTGTTGAATTCCAGACGGAAGTTATCACCGTTGATGATCAGATAACGCCAGTCGTTTTCCTGGATTTGAGGAGCAACGGTAGGAGTATTCACAACTTCTACATTCTTCAGGTCCATAGCAGGAGCCTTGTAGGGGTTCAGTACAAGCTGGTCTTTGGCTACGGCATATCCGGCGGGAAGCAGACCTTCGCGGTTCTTCAGGCGATAAGTTACATTCAACAACCATTCTTTACATTCGCAGGTTTTGCCGATGTTCAGTTTCACTTTGGCAGTCTGCTGCGGAGCTACGTTGAGGTCTTCTACACGACCGGTACGGATTACTTTACCGTTAGCAAGCAATTGCCAATCCAGGTAGTAAGCGGAAAGGTCACGGAAGAAGTTTTCGTTGTACACGTTCACTTCGCCGTTCTTCAGGTCAGCGGGAGTTGTCCAGATGTTCTGATAATAGTAACCCACTTCGTACATGTGCGGATTGGGAACACGATCAGGGCTGATCAGACCATTATCACAGAAGTTCTTGTCGGAACCGTCGTAGCGGTTGAAGTCGCCGCCATAAGCGTAGATAGTCACACCGTCTTTACCTTTCCAACGAACGGACTGGTCTACGAAGTCCCAGATGAAACCGCCCTGCAGGTTGGGGTATTTACGGATCAGATCCCAATATTCTTTGAAACCGCCCTGTGAGTTACCCATAGCGTGGGCATATTCACACTGGATAAGAGGCTTCTTGGCATCTGTACGCTGGCCATATCTTTCCATGTGCTTGTAATCGGCATACATGGGACAGTCAATGTCGGTAAATTCGTTTCCGTGTGCCTGTTCGTATTGTACGGCACGGCTGGAATCTTCATTCTTGATCCAACGGTAACAGGCTTCAAAGTTAGGTCCGAAGCCGGCTTCGTTACCCAATGACCAGAAAATAATGCTGGGATGATTGAAGCCGCGTTGTACGTTGCGCTGGTTACGTTCCATGTGAGCCTTGGCATAGTCGGTGCGTTTAGCCAGTGTCTTTTCACGATAACCCATACCATGTGATTCGATATTAGCCTCAGCCACTACATACAGACCATATTGATCGCAAAGGTCGTACCACAGGTTGTCATCAGGATAGTGACAGGTGCGCACAGCGTTGATATTGAATTTCTTCATGATCTGGATATCCTGAATCATACGTTCGGGAGATACGACATAACCACCATCCGGATCAATTTCATGACGGTCGGCACCTTTGAAGAGAACGGCCTGGCCGTTTACTAAGATCTGGTCACCTTTCAATTCGATCTTACGGAAGCCTACCTTTACGGGGATCACTTCATTGCTGCCTTGCAAAGTGGCACGCAGTGTATAGAGGTAAGGAGTCTCGGCTGTCCATTTATGCGGATTTTCCACATTCATCAGAATGGTACCGCTACCTTTGGCTGTTTCCGTAGCTACTGCCTTGCCGGCAGCATCGAGTAATTCCAGATTTACGTTACCGCTGCCTTTCAGGTCGAGCGTCACACGCAGAGAACCATTTTTGTATGTCTCGTCCAGATCGGGAGTAATACGGATGTCCTGAATACGTTTCTTGTTGCGGGCATAGAGGTAGCAATCACGTCCCACACCACTGTAACGGAAGAAGTCCTGATCTTCCAGGTAGGTTCCATCACACCAGCGAAATACCTGGAAAGCGATGAGATTCGTTTGTCCGGGTTTCAAATAAGAAGTCAGATCGAATTCAGCTTCGAGCTTGCTGTCTTCGCTATAGCCTACATAACGGCCATTTACCCAGAGATACATGTTGGAGGTTACAGAACCGAAATGAGCGATAATGTCTTTCCCTTTCCAGTCGGCGGGAACAATGATCTCACGACGGTAAGAACCTACATGATTGTTCTCTGTAGGAACTTCAGGAGGGTTGTTCTGGAACTGATTACGCCAGGCATAGCCAGTGTTTACATAAATAGGATCGCCATAACCATTCAATTCCCACACAGCGGGAACTTGCAGATTATTCCAGCCTTTGTCATTGAAACCTACTTTCCAGAAGTCGGTAGGACGCTGGTCGGCATCGCGTACCCAAGAGAATTTCCAGGTACCGTTCAAAGTCATGTAATTAGTAGATTGGGTTTTCTTGCCTTGCATGGCGGCATCTGCCGATTCATAGGCAAAGTAATTAGTGTGCATGGGAGCACGGTTCACGGCATTGATTTCCGGATCAAGCCACTCTTTAAAGGACTGTGCATTTGCAGTCAGAGCCAGGGCTGCAAAGAGTCCGGTAATAAGATGTTTCTTCATGGATATAAAATTAGTATGTTTATAGCGGTATGAAGAATATTTTCTGCATACCGCTACAAAGATAGGGTGAATGAACTTTTTTTAGGGTGAATAATAGTTCAAAAAAGGGGGAATAGAGTTCAAAGAGCTACTGTATCCGGTACACTCCAAACGAACGTGGTTCAAGTTTCAGCTTCAGAGATTGTCCTTCTACCTGTACCGGACGTACACGAGGAACAATCGCTTCCTGGTCCAGCGTATTTACCGCGCGCCAATTGTCGTTCTGTAAGTAAGTGCAGGAACCGGCCACCAACTGACGTTTCTTCAAACCATTGAAATCGATCTGAACATCGGCAGGCTTACTGCTTGCATTCACCAGTTTCAGGATGATTTCTCCGGTAGGCGCATTCAGTGCAGCTGTTGCATAGAGGCTGTCCTGCCCTGCTACTGCTTTGCCATCCATCTTCAGGCTGAGTACATCGGTACCGGCATTCATACCGTACATCTGCTGAACGTAATAATTCGGTGTACGCATCATGCGCAAGTTATCGAACCAGATCAGGTCCGGATTCCACTGCCAAGCGTCTACGTGAGCAAACAACGGTGCGTATGTAGCCAGATGAACAACATCCGCATTCCGTTCCAGTCCCGTCATAAAGGCAGCTTCGGAAAGGGCAGCGAGGAAGTTGTTATCCTTCTTCGTGGAATGATCGTGTGAAGCATATTCTCCGGCGAAAACCTTCGGACCTTTGCGGTCGTAATTGTCATAGCGTGACGCATTGCCAAAGAACCAATCAGGATTCATGTAGTAGTGTTCGTCCACCAGGTCTACACCGATACGCTTCATTTCGGGCCAGAGATAATCAAATTTATCACCGCTGGCACTCGGACCGGAACTACCTACAACCTTCACATCAGGATATTTCGCACGGATAGCTTTTGTGAAAGCTTCCAAACGTTCTACATAAACCTTGTCCCACTGTTCATTACCGATACCGATCATCTTCAGATTGAAGGGTTCGGGATGTCCCATATCGGCACGCACTTTTCCCCACTTGGAAGTAACAGGACCGTTGGCAAATTCAATCAGGTCGAGTGCATCCTGTATGTACGGATCGAGTGCATCCATCGGAACCACTTCGTTGCTTTCGTACTGGCAGGAGAGCCCGCAGCTGATTACCGGAAGAGGTTCTGCACCGAGGTCCTCGCTCAACAGGAAGTATTCAAAGTAACCAAGTCCCAAAGTCTGGAAATAATCAGGGAAGGCTTTATGTTTGAAGGTGTAGTTCCAGCGGTTTTCATTCAGAGGGCGGTTTTCAACAGGGCCTACGGAATTCTTCCACTGGTAACGGGTTTCAAGACTGTTACCCTCGATGATACAACCACCGGGGAAACGGAATACGCCCGGGTTAAGGTCATAAAGGGCTTGTACGAGGTCGGCACGCAGACCATTCTCACGTCCTTTCCAAGTATTCACAGGGAACAGGGAGATATGATCCATATCCACCGTACCACGTGTTTCGAGGACGATACGCAGGCGGGCATGAGCATCTGTGAAAGGAGATTTCAGCACCGCCGTCAGCTTTTGCCAGTTATTGCCGCTGACTTCGATTTCTTTCTTCAACAGATTCTGTGCATTGGAGTTGACAAGCTCGATGGAGAGCTTCATCGGCTTCGCATCCGGCGTGCGGGCATAAACGGAGAAACGATATTCTTCACCTTGCTTCACACCGATGCCGCGGTAACCTTCATTATCCAGTCCGGCGCGCAGCAGGCGGCCGTCATTCACTACGCGTACATAATGAGGATTACGGTCAAAACAAGGATTTGCATCCTGAACGGTTACATTACCGAAAGGCACCCAACCCACGAAAGGTTGTGGGAATTCAAACGAACGGTTCTTTACCAGTTCGGCATACAGACCGCCATCGGCACCGAAGTTGATGTCTTCGAAGAAGATGCCATACATTTCAGGTTGTATCTTTGCCGTCGGTTTAGAAACGTCGACAGTCATTACATGCTGTTGTGCCTGCATGCTCAAAGCAAGAGACAAAGCAAAAAGGGCAGTTAACTTTCTCATTACTATATCTTATTTTTTCTTTTCAATATTCTGATGGATACGTATCACTGTAAACGAATAAGCAGGCATAGAGTAAGAAAAATCATTTCCTTCTACCTTGAAATCAGAAGAAGCGGGTTTAGCTCCTCTGTCTTTCGGATCACCTGTCAATATCGTTTTTGTAGCCGAAGGATTTACCAAAGTAACCCCGTCCAACTTCACTTGGGAAGAAACTTCTACCGGAAGCATATTCACTAACTTCACGATATAATCTCCGGTATTAGCGTCTTTCACAACTGATACTCCGACACGTTTCTTCACGGCATCCCAGCCATTATTCAGTTTTACCGTAGAAGACAGGTATTCAGTACCGGCATTCTGACCATACATCTGTTGGGTATAGTAGCCTACTGTGGGTTTTACTTCCGCATTATTAAAGTAGATTAAATCCGGATTCCATTGTGTATGGCCTTCTTTAGCCAACAACGGAGCATAGGAAGTCATTTCTACCACATCACCGTTACGTTCTACGGCCGTCAGGTAAAGAGCTTCGGCAAGCGCAGTTTCTACATTATTGGGGCGTCCCGGCAGGTGAGCGGCGTATTCGCCCAAATAAACTTTCGCTTTGCTACGGTCGTAATGGTCGTAATATTCCTGATTGTGAATCATCCAGCCCGGTTCTACATAGTAGTGTTCATCTACCATCGGTACACCCAGTTCGGTAGCAAGATCCCAACCTACTTCATAATCCGTACCTTCGTAGAACGGACCGGTAGTACCAATCACGGTAACTTCAGGATGTTTTGCTTTTACGGCATCGAATATCATCTTAAAGCGTTCCACGAAGACAGGTGTAATCATGTCCTCATTACCAATACCGATGAACTTCAGGTTGAATGGTTTCGGATGTCCGGCTTCCGCACGCTTCTTACCCCACACGGTTTTGCGGGCATCTCCGTTGGCATATTCTATCAGGTCGAGAACATCTTGGATGTACTGATCCATTTCTTCCATCGGAATACCACCCTGCTGTCCCATGCAAGTCAGTTCATCCTTGGAATGGTGGGCGCAGGTACCGGAGTTCTGACAAGGTACACCGGCTGCAAGCACAGGTACGGGCTCCGCACCCATATCTTCACAGAACAAGAAGTATTCGTGGTATCCCAGACCGCGTGTCTGATGGTATCCCCAAAGATTGCGGAGCGGCTTACGGGCTTCCAACGGACCGATAGAGCCTTTCCAATCATAAATATTATCTATTCCATCGCCATGAGCCACACAACCACCGGGGAAACGTACGAAACGGGGATGCAGGTCGGCAAGCGTTTGTGCCAGATCGGCACGAAGTCCGTTTTTACGGCCTTTGAAGGTCTTTTGCGGAAAGAGGGAAATCATATCCAGCGCATACTTGCTGACAGCCTGGGGAACAATGGACAGAGATGCAGCAGCCGCATCACTTGTGGCTGTCAAGACTGCTTTCTGTTGTTTCCAATCTTTAGATGTTATGTTTACGGCAGTTTGTGCTATAATTGTTCCATCTTTATCAACCAAGTTCACAAGTACCTTGCCTCCTTTACCCTCAAGCACTTTACCAAAGAGTGAGAAGTCATATTTCTCACCTTTCTTCAGGGCTATGCCATCGAAACCGGCATTCACCAATGCAGTTTGTTCAGCTGCACTCACATCGAAAACAGCATAATGGGAATTATTAGGATGAATAGGATTTTCCGTTGCAATGCTCAATGTAGCATCACTGCCCTGAACACTCCAGGAGTGAGTACTATTCCAGTTCTGATCGTTACCACGGTCGGTTGGGGTATATTCAAAGTCGCGGTTCTGAACCAGTTCGGCATACAAGCCACCGTCAGCTCCATAGTTGATATCCTCAAAGAAAATACCAATCAGATGCTTGCTGATTTCTTTCGCCTGACCTGCATTTACCTGAATGGTAGCATCTACTGGCTTGAGGTTGGCAAAGCGTACAGGGTCTTGCTCGGTACGTTCAGCGTTCAGTGACTGGCGGTATTTCTTATGTTCGGCATAGTGGATGATCTGCTGCACGGTAGTATAAGGAACTTCCTGCACCCAGCCTTCTTCTTCCGAACCATTCACCAATACCTTCTTCTGAGTGGTGGGATACACATCTTTGGGTTCATACTTGCTACGTTCTTCGGGAGAGAAATAACTCTGTGCTTCCCACTTCTGCAAGTCGGGAGAGGTTACATAGGCAAGTGCCTTACCGGTATTCGTAGTTTCCCAGATGCAATGCCACTTGCCATCGGCACGAGTTTGCATCAAATGGGGCTTGAACATAGTCTTTGCCCGTCCCCACGGACCAAAGTCGGAATTCACATAGGCAAATCCATTAGCTACGCTAAACCACTTCTCTCCGTCGGGACTCCAAGCAAACTTCAGACCACTGCGTCCGTCACGGTTCGAATAGGAAAAGAGGTACACCTGATTCGGTTCATTCGTCACGCCCTCCACCTTTGCCTGCACAGGGAAGACAAAAGACAGAAGTAAACATACACTTAAAAATCTAATCAATCTGTTCATGGTATTATTTATCGGGTTATTTGTTTTTCCAGTACTTTCTCAGCTTCTCAGCCTCTTTCTTAGTGATGTGGATTACTGCTCCATGTTTCGGTGACGAGAAGTTAGTCGCCTTCATCACACCTTCATTGAAGTGTCCTAGATCTTTGAAGTTCACAAAATCAGTGGTTTCACTGAAACCGAAATTATGAGGATTGATACCATAGATGTCATACATCACCACCCATTTGTCTTCGCCAATGCGTTTCCACATGTTAGGAGCTTCGCAGGCCTTCGGCTCCGGATCTACCCATTCCGGCAGGTAAGTATATCCACGGTTGATATATTTCGAAACAGCTTGTTTAATGCCCGGTGTTCCATCGTGAGCTACGTAGAACATATGATACTTATCACCCACCTTCGTAATGTCGGCATCGATAGCTGATTTGGTAGCATCGGGATATTGGAACAATAAGCGGGGTTCTGTTTCCAGACCGTCGAAGTCTTCGTTTACATAAGCATAGTACAGCATATTTCGTGCATTGCCCATGCGCATGGTGAAGTAGATCATTATTCTGCCTGCATGTTCATCGTAGACCAGTTCAGGTGCCCAAGCACAACCGATCTCATCATATCCGGGGAAAGTCTTGTCAATACGGACCACATGGTGTGTCCAGTTTACAAGGTCTTTCGATTTCATTAGGACGAAACCACGGTTGTTACCCCAACCGTATTTGGATCCGTCACGCTCCCACTCGGTGTTGCGCAGACCTTTCTGTTGGGCAAAGATGTGCAGGTCGGTCATGGCAATGTAGAAAGTACCGTCCGGTGCACGATAGATATGCGGGTCACGGATACCTTTCTGTTCGGCAATCGTATCACCGGCAATAATGGGTTGACCGTTATTTACATCCGTAAATGTATATCCGTCATCGCTGACAGCGAAATATAAACTATGTGTATCGTCTTTGAAATAGGTAAACAGATAGGCTCCCATTTCCTTTTCATTCGTTTTCCAGTCCTGAACCAGTACGGCACCACCTTGCGGTTGGAGGGTCAGTTGGAGTTTGCCGTCAGCTTTCAGTTTCAGAGTTTGCAACTGAGGTTGCAGTTCTTTATCATCATTATAGAATGAAAGAGTCTGTCCTGCCAGCATAGGCAATTCGAGTTTCAGTTTCAGCACTTCTTTTGTACCGTTAACAGCCGCTACATACCATTGCTTACCGTGACGACGTGCAACGACTGCATATTTTCCAGGATAACCATCAATAAAGCGTGTTTCATCCCATGTAGTAGGCACCTGTTTCATAAAGTCCAGGCAAACTTGCGGGGCATCTGTCAGATTGTTGGGTGCCAAAGCATAATTCTGAATAGGGTTCTGGAACAATACAGCTGTTGCTAACTGGAATACATCCGTCGTGCGACGGGTAGTTCCGCCATTGTTTCCCCAGTTCAAACGCTTGTTCAGGAAAGTACCGCCAAATTCCATGCAGCCCACCGCATTACGGATAAAGGGATGCAGGCAGGCATTGAAAGCTTCTTCATCACAGAAATGTTGATTGAAAATCAGATTCTCGGAAGCCAGTACCGCTTCGCTGCCTACATAGTTGGGATACATCCGCTCCCATCCGCGAGGCACTGTACAGCCGTGGAAGATTACCATCAGACCATGATCGTCAGCATCACTCAGAATACCTTCGTACAAACGCATGGTTTCCTGTTTGTCTCCACCGAAGAAATCTACCTTGATACCTTTCACACCCTGCTCCTGAAGCCATTTCATTTCACGCTTGCGGATAATCGGATCATCCATCATATTGACGGGACCTTGCTCGATATCATTCCAATAACCGCTTGAACTGTACCACAGGAATACATCTACTCCCTTGCCTTGTGCATAGTCGATGAGGGATTCCATACGCTTATGACCGATTTTCGTATCCCACCAGTTGTCAATCAACACGTATTCATACCCCATTGCAGCAGCCAGATCAACATAACGCACCTGGTCATCATAATTAATACTGCCGTCCTGCCAGAGTATCCAGCTCCAGGTACCACGCCCCATCTGATAATCATGTTCCGTCTCATACAGCGGCTCCACTACATCCCAGATCACAGTGGTTTCTACAATAGGCTTCAATGTCTCACCTACCGTAATCGTACGCCAAGGGGTAGAACCCGGTAAAGCGAAAGCGGGGGCAACTGTTCCGTTACCATTATTCTCTTCAGCCATCGGGAAAGCTACCGTATACAGATTTCCTTCTGTTACATCGCTCAGGCGCGAGCCGCAATAGCGACTGTCTACTCCTGTCTCACTGACAAGTACCCAGCCATTATCTCCTACGCGGAACAGGCAGGGGAAAGTATATCCGTGTCCGTATTGCGAACGGACATCCATCGGGGCATCCGCCTTATATTCTTCTTCATAACTCGGTTTTGTCCGCTTCCAGCCTATCATGGCGTCACTTTGCGGACACATGAAGGTAGTAGTCTGTTCAGGAAAACGGAAACCGGTTGCCTCACTGTTCACAACAAGGCTTCCCCGTTCGCCCTGACGGGGCAACGTATAGCGGAAAGCAACGTCATTATTGCTCACACGGAAGATTACGTCCATCTTCTGCCCTTTTGCATTGACAAAGGCACATACCAGTTCATTGGCCTGATAATGTATCTTGGAAGCTTTGATACGCGATTGCATGTAAACGGTATCAATTTTCCTTTCTTTATACCCGGTCAGTTTCATTGCTTTCGCAAAGTCTCCCACATTGGTCTCCAGACCTAACGGAGATGATTCCAACATTTGTTTCCCGTTATAGGTGAGAGAATACGATGCTTCCTTCCCTTCCAGGCACGAAACGGTTAGTTGCAATTTACCGTCAGGTCCGCTGACGGTAACATTCTGTGCTGTCAGCGGCAAGGCTACCACCATACATAAAAAAGCTAATCCCTTCAGTTTGTTTCTCATGATCAAATAATTATTTCAATTGTCAACTGTCAATTGTTTGTTATTACCCGTTTAATCGTTCCGTCTTCATTGAATTCCATACGGTCAATGCATACTTCCCGATGCGTACCCGGACCATCTTTCAGGAAGTTCTTATTAATACGATGGTAAACGATATACCACTCATCCGTACCCGGAATTTGTAACACTGCATTGTGTGCAGGACCATAGATTTGTTTTTCCGGATTCTGAATCAGTACAATCGGATCTTTAGCTACCTCGATAGGCCCAAGCGGCGATTTAGATGTACCGTAAGCCACATGGTAGTTGGGTGAACCAGTGTCATCTACCGACCACATAAAATAATAAAGTCCGTTACGGTAAAATACATAAGGAGCTTCACGGAATGCATAATCCTGCAAGGTTCCTCCTTCGGGAGTCATTACCGTAAGTGTTTTCTTCTTGATGGAAATCATGTCTTTGTTCAGTTCGGCGCCGGCCATGTAGCCATTTCCCCAATACAGATAAGGTTTACCGGATACGGGGTCAGTGAATACATCCACGTCTATCTGCTGTCCGTGTCCTACGGGAGAGTCTGTAATGATGGGCTGTCCCAGATCGGTAAACGGCCCGACAGGTGAGTCGGCCATTGCTACGCCGATTTGCTTTCCTCCGCCTTTGGCGGGATTGCCGCTATAATAAAAGAAGTACTTGTATTCTCCCTTGATGAGTTTTTCCTCAATACACGGTGCCCAGGCATTTCCATTCGCCCAAGGTACCTGTTCGGATTTCAAATCCAGCATAATGCCTTCATAGTTCCAGTTCTTCAGGTCGGTTGAAGAAAAAACAGTGAAGTACCATCCACCCCAACCAGGTTGTCCGTCAGTTGTGGAATAGATATAATATTTCTTTGTCTTGTTTGAGTATAAGATTTCAGGGTCGGCATGGAATCCGGGCAATACCGGATTATTCGGTATTGCACCCAATTCGGCAGGCTTGCCCCATTTATCTGTGATACGGGTCAATTCATCGCGCGTGATAGGAATAATCGTTCCGTGACGGGGATGGAAATTCATCTTCACTTCACTGTCTATCACTTTGAAGTTCTTCAGGTCGGTAGTTTCCGTAAACTGATATTTGCCTTTCATGTATACATCATACATTAATATATACTTATCCTGATTTATCAGTTTAAATGTGCCGGCACCTTCCACAGCATCCTTTGTTTGCTGCTTGTAATCCGGTTCTTCTTTCCACTGGCCGGAAGTCAGTGAACGGGTGGTTGCCACTTTAATGCCGTTTCCATGTCCTTCTGTCTTATAGAACAGGTGGAAAACACCGTCTTTATAGACAATATCCCCGTCGATACATGATTTCTTATTCTCCGGAATGAAGAGTGGCTTCGGCTCACCAATCAGATCTGTAAAGTCGTCATTGGCATACGCATAGTAAATGATATCGGCTCCACCGGCATACTGCATAGACCAGTACACCATATATTTGCCAGCTTCAGGGTCGAAAACCGTCTGCGGTGCCCAAACACGTTTCAGCTTTTCCTGTCCTTTATAGCGTTTCTGCATGTTGATGATGGAATGCGTCCAGTTTACAAGGTCATTGGACTTCAGCAGCACCATCGCACGGTTTGAATCCCAACCATTGCCAGATACCATATCTGTCACCACCATATAAAAGGTATGACCATCCTGACTTCTCAGAATATGCGGATCGCGCACACCACCGGTCGAACTGATCACTTTCGAATCAAGAACGGGCTTACCGTCATTCAGTGCCCAATATGTATATCCGTCCATACTTACGGCATAACATACAGCTTCTTCACTGATGTGGTTACCTGTAAAGTAGGTAAACAAATAAGCCACATAATCTTTTTCAACGATAGGATGTTGTTGGGAAAAAGAAGGCAATGTCATTGCCAACATTAAACTAATAGCAACTGCAAAATGTCTCATAGTGTTCCTCATAAAATTCACGTTAGTTATTGGGTGTCAAAAATACACATAAAAAAGGAAATATACTACTACGATTCATGCAAAAAGGGAGTAATTTTGTGTCATTTCATTAAAAAACAAAGATTTACCCACTTATCTATAACAAAAATGGAGTTTGCCGGTAAAACAAACTCCATTTCGTATTTCAATTAAAAACGAATGTTCAATCCAAGAAACGTACCATTTCACAAGCAGCCAATAAGAATGCTCCCACTCCAAAGTTAGCTGTTGAATTGGCATCTACCACCTGCCCCGGAATTGCCTTTTCTCCGATAGGCTGCACATAACCGATACGTCCATCCGGCTGTAAAGCAACAGTCGTTAGATATTTCCAGGCTTTTTCTACTACAGGCTGATAAGTAGCCTTATCCAAAAGGCCGTTATTCATACCCCACAGCAGACCATAGGTAAAGAAAGCAGTGCCACTGGTTTCCGGTCCGGGTGCATGTTCCGGATCAAGCAAACTCCGTGTCCAGTATCCTTCCGGTTGTTGACAGGCAGCCACAGCTTTTGCCATTGTCTGAAAACGATCTATATATTCCTGACGGTATTTATCTGTTTCAGGTAAATCCTTTAATACTTTAGCCAGTGCCGCAAGCACCCAGCCGTCTCCGCGTGCCCAAAAGTCTTTCTTACCGTTCGCACTTTTATGTTTGGGATAGATATATTTCCCGTCACGGTAATACAGGGCATCTTCGGGATCATACATCAAGCTATCGGCAAATACCCAATATTCATGCAGTTTGTCCAGATAAAGCGGATTACCGGTTATCTTATATAGTTTAGTCATAACGGGCATCACCATATAGAGTCCATCGGCCCACCACCAATAATCGTTCTTATCCGTACTCATCTGATATTCCATCACTTCGCGGGCACGGGCTATTTTCTGAGTATCCGGCCCTATGTTATATAAATCTGCATACGTCTGGAAGCAAATCTGGTAATCACCGAAAAGCACATACTCATTACTTTCACCGTAGCTGTATTTCCACTCGGCTTTATTGTCCGATTTGGCGCCTTTCCATTCATTGTGCTCTGCCCAAGCCTTGGAATAATCCATGAAAGCAGTATCTCCAGTCAGGAAGAACGCTTCCATATTACCTGTATGATAGGCGGCATTGTCCCAGAATGAACGCCCATGCTTCGGATTCTGTTCCTGCCAATAGTTATTCACTTTATAAATGATATCCACAACCTCTTTAGCCTCATCTTGGGGAGCGGCACAAGACGACGCTCCAATCAGACAAAAGGCTAAAAGTATCACATTTTCCAAAAACGTTTTCATATATTTTTCTTTTTTTACTTAATTACTATACCATTCGTTATTATTCATAAAGGAGGACAAATTCATATCTACTGAGTACCTCCTTGGAATTGTGTCCCGGAGTGAACCCTATTCAGTCGTATACTGAATGCCATTCAGTCGTATACTTAACCCTATTCAGTCGTATACTCATTATCCCCCCTCCCAGAAGGTATTCTGAGCGAGGATTAAAGGGAGTCTGTCATTATAGTAAATTATACGTATACCAAATCAATTATTCACTTCCAGCACATATACCGGTTGAGGAGCAAATTCAACCATACGTTCACCATCACCTTGTTTAGTATGCTGCACAAAAAGATGAAGCCGGCGTTTCTGCTTCCATAGTTCCGTGTCATGCGAGGGTTCCCAGGCGTCTACCGCAAAGTCTGTCAGGTCTGTAATAGTCCATTTTCCAGTTCCCACAGCCTGAGCATGTGCCATCGACACTCTACTTCCCCGTTCTTCATCACGGAAGATGTAGAATATCTCACCACCTTCCACTACAATACGCGGACGGGCAATTGGAATCATCTTGGTGCCACCGCCTTTCAGAGAAAAAGGAGTATGACGATCGGAAACCTGGCGGTTCTGCCACATTTGTCCATCGTACCACACAATACGGTATTGCGGAACATCACTATCAGGATCGCGCCAGTACGTGGCAATATAAGGATTACCACTTGCATCCGCACTCATACTGGTCTGGTTGATGAGTTCTGAGTTTTGTGGAATGCGGCAGGCATACTCTGCATTGTTGTAACGAATAGGCAAATCATATTTCTTGCCATTCGCTTTATACCACGTCACACCGTTATCATAGGAGCGGGCATAACAAAGATCATGATTAGTCTCCACATGCCATGTTTCGCGCCATACCCACGACAGGTGTATGGTTCCCTGCTCATCTACATAGAGTTGCCAGTAGGCATTCCGCTGGTCTTCACCATCTATCAGGACATCTTGTACACGATACCACTTTTTCTCTTTCACAGAATAGCGGTTCATCACCAGATTTCCCCTGCCGGAAGAACCGGAACGATAAACAAACAACAGATCGCCTCCATTCAACGGATAAAACTCCGGATAAGTCACATTTCCCTCATCCACTCCGGTCATAGGCTCTTTATCACCCAGTTCCAGAGTATACGGAGCAGTGCTGCGACAATAATTCAGTTTATGTCCGTGATGATCAAATGACAGATGCAAATAACCATCTCCGTCCAATATCATGCTGATTATATTATGGGCATCCTTTACATTTCCCTTGTATTGTGTCCGTTGTAACGTCCATTGGTCAGAATTCAACTTCCGTTTGCCGAGCACCAGATAACCGTCCCCGTCATAATAACTTATATACTGTTCATCTCCTTGTGTCACAAGCGAGTTGTTCCTGAATACAGTCGTATTGACTGACGTTTGGCTATATCCGTTCCCCACTTCCACAAGACGGGACTGTTGCGCCCGGAGAGTGGAAAATACCAGGAGAATCAGAAAGAAAAAAAGAATGCGTTTATTCATAATTATTATTCGTAATATGCGTGATCTTTCGGGAAATCTTCTCCTCCCCATGCTTTCTTTGATGTCCAGGGCTGTGGCGCATCTGTCCAGAAAGGATCATCAGCAGCCAAACCTAATGGCAAGAAAGCAAGCGAAGCCAAATAAAGACTACCATTATTGGTATACCAGTCTGAAATATTGGGTTGAGAACCATTAAAACCTAATGTCAGATAACCTTCCGCATTGAAATTGCGGTTATCACCGAACATGCGTTGAATAACAGCCGTCATTGCCGCACGCACCTGTCCGGCAGGCAATTCTTTCGGTAGCCAGCCACGTAATGACAACAAGGCAAGAGGCTGTAACACACCGGTACGATAAGTAATTGAACGACCAAATACGGGGAAAGCACCTTCGGGAGAAACAAAACGTTCCAATATCATACCGAAACGCTGCATACGCTTCAAAGCTTTCGGGAAGTTTCCGCCTTTCACATTCCAGATGTTTCTTTTTCCTCCATCCGTCATCACATCAAGGCATTCCACATACATGGGGTGAAGCACAAAACTGTTATAATAGTCAAATGCAAAATCTTCTCCGTCACTGTACCAACCATCGCCCACATACCACTCGTCTACTTTACGTAAAGCAGAAGTTATACGATAGTAATCGGTTTGGGCACCTGCCTTTTTCAGGAAGCATTCAACGGTTGAAGAGAATAACAACCAATTCGTATAAGGGGGATCTACCCGGCGCAATTGTTGGAATTCAGCAATATATCGCTGTTTTGTCAAATCATCCAATGGAACCCATAAGGCATCATATCCACGCAAAAAGCTTTCAGCTATATAGGCAGCATCTACGAGAGGCTGTCCTTCCTTGCGCCATAGCAGGTAATCTTTACTTTCCGGGTCCACTGATTGGGCATAACTCTTCAATGCCCACTCACGCAATTGTTTGCGCTGCTGACCTTCTGCCGTGTCATCATCAGGCAATGACAACCACGGAGCCAGTCCGGCCATCAACCTGCCGAAGCATTCCATATAAGTCACTCGTTTATCACGGCCATCCCATGTAGGACTTAACTCTACCAGCATATTTTCCTGCAATTTACCTTCGCTCATATTGCTCAGTACAGGTGCAGCCATCTGATAGAGAATGCCTGTCCATAATTCACGATCAGTCTTTACTTTTTCAGGTTTCTTTTTGGCCGATACATTAAGAGGTATCAGCAATGCTACGGTCAATAGTAGCCAAAGATATTTTCTTGTTTTCATGATATTCTATATAAGTTGTTTTTCATTGTTGCAAATATATCCGTTTCATAAGAAAACGAACTACTACAAATATTGCAAAAGAGGATATTTATCGGTCATTTCCGTTATAAAATCCATAGTTTTCAGGGAAATCAGGTCTTTTTCACCTTTTCTATTGCTTCTGATATACCCGTACATAGTCTATTTCATAGCGCATGGGAATTCCTTTATCATCAATCTCTCCACCGTTTATGCCACCAAGAGCTAAGTTCAACAAAAGATATTGAGGCTTGCGGAAAGGGTTCGTTCCCATCCCAATCGTTCCGTTTATAGTTTCGCTCAAAGGAATTTCATTCAGCAACTCATCATCCAGATAGAGTTTAATAGCAGTTTCATCCCAATCCATACGCCAAACATGAAATTTATCTGCCCATTGGGGATCTTTATCCGTAAAATGAGTAAAAGGGATTGCTTTACTTTTCCATTTTGCACTCCATTGCCGGTCAGTTCCCCAAGCAGCATTTGCCAGAATATGCGGTTCACCTTTAATACGATAGTATTCCATGATGTCGATTTCGCCACACGAAGGCCACTCCATACCGCTGCCCAATGTCCAGATAGCAGGCCATGCCCCTCCACTTACAGGAATCTTGGCGCGAACTTCAAATCTGCCATAAAGAAATTCTTTCTTACCGGACGTAGTGATGCACGAGGAAGTGTACTCAACGAACTCCCGCTTCTTCCGCCAGTCGTTGCTTCCGGCCTCATACCAGGGATTTTTACGTCCTTTTTCTTTTCGCGCTTCAATAATCAGCTTTCCATCCTTGCAGTAAGCGTTGCCTTCCTGATACCACTGGGCTTCTTCATTACGTGCAAAACCATTATCATAACTCCACACAGCCGTATCCGGAAGGCCGTCTGCGTTAAACTCATCACTCCACACTAATTGCCACTCCGATTGGCCGGACAGACCTATCGGAATAAGCAAAAATAGCAGGAACAGACTTCTTGTTACTATTTTCATTCAAGTTCACATTTTACAGATTTATACTACCGATTCTTATAAAAGATACGAATATAAGAAATTTACCACTTATCCAACCATTCAATAAACGGAATTCCTTTTTCACTAAACTGTATAGGTAGCCAAATGTGTCCGGAATACATCAGACTCTTCGGTTTCCAAACATCAGCCATAAATATAAAGCGGTTCTCCGGTAGCTCCAATACGAACGTACTTTGTCCACCAAAAGTTTTTTCACTGTTTTGCCCGCGGCACGGATTAGGATATTGCTCCCATGGTCCCCAAATGGAAGAAGCCGAAAACATACGAGCTTCATTAGGAATCCACCCAGTACATCCGGAAGTTATCATCCAATACATATTGCCTTTCTTGAATATGGCCGGTGCCTCATTATGTCCACCGGGAAAAATACGAATATAACGTCCTGAATGCCCCAAATAATCATCAGTTAATTCCGCAATATGCAAAGTCACATTCTCTTCCGAAGAATAAATGTGATAAGCTTTACCATCGTCATCCACAAATAAAGTCATATCACGAGACATTTGCCCTCCTTTTAAATCGCGTTTCACAAATAATCCCCGGTTAACAGCTTCATACCATTCCGGAGTCCACCATTTTTGATACTTCTCCATATTCCATGCCAGCTTACGGTCTGCTTCAGGCATATTTTCAGGATAGATGTCGGGGTTCACTCGTCCGGAACGAACAAAACGATAAGGACCCTCCGGTTTATCACTGATGGCTACAGCTGCACGGGCAGGTCCATAGCCTTGACCTTTCAGTTCCAAATGGAACCACATTACAAATTTCCCGGTCCTCTCATTATATATCACTTTGGGGCGCTCCATGATGCAACCACGTTCAATATCATTGCCGGGTTCTTCGGAGACAGCGAGTGCTACGCCCTTGTAAGTCCAATTATGCAAATCGGAAGATGTATAACAGTTCACTCCCACTTCGGTAGTGAACCCCTCTTTGGGACGATGTTCACCGAACCAGTAATATAGTCCGTTGTGAAACAAAATGCCACCACCGTGGGCGTTAATATAATTTCCATCCGTATCATTCCACACAGCCTTCACTTGCGGAGAATTATCCACCTGCTTATGAGTGCTTACTTCATGAGTGACATCCATTGCATTATGCGCAAATTCCGTATTTTGTCCGAAAAAACAGAATGCATTGCCCACTGTAAAAAGCAATACGAAAAGTAATTTCATTTTTCTCATACACGTAATCTTATGTGGTTTACTCAATAACTGCTCCCAGCAGATGAATATATTTGATTTTCTTATCTTGAAGTAATAAAGCAAGCCTATGAGCTTTCTCTATTTCTTCTACAGAAAGTTCTATTTCTCCCAAATTTTCTAGCCACTGAAACAAAAACCTGCAAAAACTAGTTCCAAGAGGAGTATCAAAGGCTATTCTGAGTTCATTTGCCGACCTTCCATCTACAAAGAAAACAGGAACAAAATGGAGATTACCGCCAATTGAGGCAAACATGGTAGAACTGACAGAGAAATCACCCAACACCACTTGGGACAACCACAATGCACCATCATAATCCGCTACCAGATAGCCGAATCCACCATTCAAATTACGGAAACCCAGTTTGCCCGGAATAGGCACAAAATCATTCGTTTCGTAAGACTTCACACCTGCCTGAACTGAAGCATCTGACAACACTTCAAGATAAAAAGAGCCTCCCAACCGTCTTCCTATAGCTTCCAAAACAGGTTCAATAGCATCAGTCACGAACTCTCCAACCGGCACCTGACTACCTTCCCATTCCACTGTTTCCACCGAAGGGTTAAGCATGCCCATATTCAGAGATTGCTTATTGAATTCAAAGAGATACCTCTTTCCTATAAATTTTGAAAAGGCAGTATAGGTCCATTCCAGTACAACAATACCCTCCCGGCAAGTTCCTTTTACAATCAAATCGTATTCAGCTTTCTTTATGCTTCCTTCAAAAGTAACCAACTCCGAAGAAGCAACAGCATCCACTTTTACGATAATATTTTCAAATGCCGGATAGATGCCTTCTACAGGTAAGTTCGGCCAAAGAGGAGGCATTTCCAATGTCATCTTCCTACTGCCATCAACCTCACCTACATTATCATCATAAGAAGTATCTAGTGTCAGAGAAATATTTCCTAAAGCAGGCATGTCCACACCGTTGAAAGTCATTTTCACCTGCTCCACAGCATAATTTCCACAAACGCTTTCAATATTCATAATCGCTGGCGTTTCTTTATCATCGCAAGCGCTTAAGACGCCTATATATAATACACTACATAATACCAGAAAAAAATAGTTCACATCTTTCATGACCTATTGATATTAGATTTAACTTGATCCTTACTCTAAATCATCCTATAATATCCCTCAACCAATCCTCCTTTTTAATAGCAAAAAGCCCACCCTTCTTCAATTGAAAAGCAGGCTCTCCCAAAACCTATTGAAAACGAATAATTTAACAATATCTTTACTAATCTACGTTGTTATAGGAATTAGTTCTATAACAACGTAGAAATAGGATGTTTTCATAAATTAATTTGTCTTCTCTTCATCAGCAACAGCTTCCTCCCAATTAGTAAACATTGGAACAGAATCATCGTAACCGTCATATCCATAGTTCTGACGAAGTGTAGCGCCGATATTAGCTGTAATAGCCGAATTAGGTACAGGCCAGAACATATTATGCTTACTAACCTGATAATTAAACTGTTTTCCAGAGAATATCGGACCATTATTGAAAAGGCTGTAACGCGTACAACGTTTGTACCAATAACTACCACCACTCAAATCAGTACCAGTTTGTTTATCCCAAGTGGACAAATCGTAAGTTTCACCCCACTCATCAGGCTGGCCACTACGAGCCAAACACCAGGAAATACGGGTCAATTCAGGTTGACGCCATTCTTCCAGATAGAGTTCACGAGCACGTTCGTCAGTAATATCACCGATGGTAACCGTAGTAAACATCTTCTTGGCATTAGCGCGACGACGAACAGCATTTACATCATCGGCTGCACCTGTTGTATTGCCTTGATAGAATTTAGCCTCCGCACGAAGTAGATAAGTCTCTGCAAGACGGAATAAATAGAGATCACCGTTAGAACAAGCATTACCTTTTGTTGCGCCATTGAACTGATTGGCACCCATATTTTCTTCAGCAGCAGCATCTTTAATGTAAACCTTATACAAAGGAGTAGGATACCAACTGCGAATCGTATCAAGACAGAGTAACTCTCCTTTTTTCACACTACTTTTACCATCTTCACTCGTCCAGTCTTCCGGCGCATAAAGCGTCATGTTCTGACCATAGAATGCTGATGATGGATTATTATACTTAAGGTCTTCCATTTCCACCCAGTTACCCACAGCACGATTGTGGCGCAAGTCTTGCGTATCTTCCTCTCCGTCATAGCGCCAAATAGTCTGGTTGTAGTGGCGGGAAGTACGGAAACAACCGATACCACGTCCCAATGCACGTACCCAATCTAACTCTTCATTATACTTGCCATCAGTACGTGAATAGTTGTATGTAGGGGCGCTTAGCTTATGCGGATCCATGATAACACTATTGGACCAGTGTACACACATAGCGCGCATTAGCGGATAATTTATCCAGCTCTGACTATGAAAGTTCAAGATAGGCATAATGGTCTCCTTGTTTTCAGCAATAGACACATTTTCACCACGATGAAGGTCCCAAACCACATTACGTTCTACAGGCCAAGTAGTACTATTACCAGTAACCAGCGAACCAAACGGAGCATCCATCAACTTCAAACCATGATTATTGATCAAGTCAGTAGCCATATCTTCCGCCTTCTTATACTCACCCGTTACAAGATAACATTTGATAAGTAGTTGCATACAAGCTTCCTGATTCACCGTACCCATATAAGACATATCTTTTTGAGCCGGCACATTTTGAACGGCAAACTCCAAATCGTGTACCAACATCTGGAAAATCGCCTCCTTGCTTGTAGATTTATAGTTTTGCTTAGGTACCTCGATAATCTTCGTCACCAAGGGAATGTCACCGAATAATAATGCCTGATGATAGTAGCCATAAGCGCGGTGAAAATAAGCACGTCCTTTGTATTCGTTACGTACTTTTTCATCCAAGCTCTGCACTTGGTCTACATATGAAAGCACAGTATTGGCAAATTTAATACTGGTCCACCCGCGGTCCCAAAAACGGCTCATTGCATTCTCGTCACCACCACCTTTCATACCGCTGGTCGGTGTAATCTTATTGGCGAAATCGTCCATAAAAAAGCCTGCATCCGTCTTTGCATACAAACCTATATCAGTCATAAAATAGAGTGAAGCAATCGGAAGTACGTTTCCGTTACCATCCATCAACATTTCCTTAAGTCCCAAATCGCACATAGCCATTGCCGAACGCAGACCTGATTCTGTAGTATACGTATTTCCCGGATTATAGAATGATAAGGGATCTTGTTCTAGGAAGCTGTCCGAACAGCTTGCCAGCATGGCTGCCGAAGCTAAAACCATACATCCCCTTACTAATTTATTCATCTTTTTCATATTGTCTTTCAGTTATTAGAGTGTTATATTCAAACCAAAATTAAAGGTACGAGTAGCCAAGCCACCTGTTTCAGGATCACCATATTCCCAACCGGAGATAGTACACACATTTTTAACGCTTGCAGTCACACGAACCTTATCAATCATATATTTCTTCGTCCATCTCTGAGGCAACGTGTAGCCAACGGTAATATCATCCAAACGAACAAAGTTACGGTTGTAAAGTTTGTCCACCCCGGAAGCCAAACCTGTATTAGGACCTACAGCATTCAGACGGCAGTAATCATTAGTAGGGTTGTCGGGCGTCCAATATTCTTTCGTTGGCATATTGAAGCCGTTAAGTACCTGTGATCCACCGTTATCCTGATTCAGCCAGTAACCATTTGTACTCTTATGCCCCATATAAGAATAGAGTGAGAATGAGAAAGTCAAATCCTTCCACAAAGTGAATTCATTACGTATATTCCAATAAATGGGGGGAGTCGTGGTTCCAAGATAAGTTTTGTCGTTATCGTTGTAAACAGGCACACGTGTGCCGTCTTCCAGAATCTTATCGTCTTCCGTATAGCGATTCACTACTTTAGGATCACCCGGTTTCTGACCTACCAAAGCTGCAGCAGCAATGTCCTCAGGATTATTCTGCCAAACACCATCAGTTTCGTAATACCAGATGGTGCCAATAGGCTGTCCGATGTACCAATTGTTAGAAGTATCGTCACGTTCCACACCGTTTTCGTCATAGTCGTAATAGATGTGGTTGATACGATTCTTGTTAATAGAGAAACCAGCAGAAGTATTCCATGTAAAGTCTTTAGTCTCGATATTAGTAGAGTTCAAGGCTATTTCAAAACCCTGGTTCTGCACTTCACCCAAGTTAGTGGTGATAGTACTGAAACCGGAGAAACTCGGCAGACGTTGCCCCATAATCATATCAGTAGTCTTCTTGAAATAGTAGTCAAGGCTACCGGTCAAGCGGCCACCCAGTACAGAGAAATCTACTCCGGCATTCCAAGCTTTCGTCGTTTCCCATTGCAGATTAGGAGCAGCCAGACGGTCCATATACAAAGGATTAATTACTGTTGAAGTTCCGTTGTTAACATAAACCATACCAGTACCTCCCAAATTCAGGTTGGCCAACGTTTTGTATACGTCACCAAAATCACGGTTACCATTGGTACCCCAAGACAAACGTAACTTTAGCATATCCAGCCACTTCTCAGTACCTTTCATAAATTTTTCGTTCGAAACAGTCCAACCTAAACCTACCGAACCAAAGTTACCCCAAGGATTCTTGGCTCCGAAGCCTGCATAACCATCGCGACGGAACGTACCGGTAAACATATAGCGATCATTGTAGCTATAGAACAAACGACCCAGATAAGAAGCAGCTGTATAGTGCGTATCATTAGTAGAGAAAGAACTCTGCTCCTTATTAGCACCACCAGTATAATGGAAACCCAGTGCATCACTCGGTGTAATGTTACGGGCATTGATTTTGTCATTCCAAGTACGATGTTCTTCGGCTTCTTGTACCAAAGTCACTGTAAAATGATGGGTATCAGCAAAAGTACGGTCCCAAGTAATAGTATTATTCAAGTTCCAGTCAAAGTTTTTGGACCATTCACGGTTCACACCACGGCTGGATGCCGAAGCATCAGGTAGGTCGGCCGACATAAAATAACGATCGTAGAACCACTGATAACGCGGAGCAATGTTAAACTGATAAGTGAAACCCAGAGGCAATGTAATCTTGGCATTGAAAATAGTGTTTAACACTGTATATCCTTTTTCCAAATCATAGTATTGACGGTCGAAGTAGTAGTTGTAACCACCGTTAGTGGGCAATCCACTCATAGGATATTGCTGATAACCACCTTTTTCGTCATACATAGAAGCATAAGGAGAGTTACGCAACATATTAGCATCCCAATAGTTACTACCCAATGAAACTTGGATATCACCGTCAGAGCGATCCTGGAAGTTCACATTCGCACCAATCTCCAACCAGTCAGTAATCTTAGCACTAATCTTCATATTCGAACGGAATGCATGATATTCATTACCTTGTACGGCACCTTCATTATCCATGTAACCAACAGACAAATAGTAGTTAACCCTATCAGTAGCACCTGAAATACTGGCGTTGTAATCTTGATTGATACCAGTACGGAAAGTAGCATCATACCAGTCAAAAGTTTTGCCGGACAAGAAATTATTGAATACCAGCGGAGAAACATCCAACGTCAAACGACGTGCAAATAAACTAAGTGCGGATTCACCATCAGAAGGTCCGAAACCACTTACACCAGTAGCGGATGCCCAAGCATCTTGCTCTGCAGCTGTCATATTCGCGGGATTGTCATAATAACCTTGCGGATAAGCAGCACTCATATTGCCACTTCCATCTTTTGCCATCACATTGTAGTAGCCATAAAGTCCGTTTTCACCTTGTCCATAAGTATTCACCATCTTATACCAGTCCTGACGATAACGCAGGTAACCGCTAGCACTGTAATAATCACGATAAGCCGACTTCTTATTAACAGCCAAGTTAGCACTTACGTTGATGACCGGCTTGCCTTGTTTACCTTTCTTAGTAGTAATGATAATAACACCGGCAGCAGCTTTGGCACCATAAATAGCAGCAGAAGAAGCATCTTTCAATACGTCAATCTGACCGATATCATCCGGATTGATTTCTGAAAGTTCACCATAGAAAGCCATACCATCCAGTACAATCATCGGTTTGGCATCCGTACCCAATGAGTTCTTACCACGCAATGAAATAGATGCATCGCTACCTTTTGCAGAAGCATCGTAACCAATCTGCAAACCAGGAGTACCACGTAACACATCTTGTACAGATGCAGGATTCGAGTCAGCTATTTTACTGGGATTGATCTGTACAACCGATCCTGTAAGGTCTTTCTTACGCATCGTACCGTAACCTACTACCACTACCTCATCCAGCATCTCAGTGTCCTCTTGCAACGTCACTTTCACTGTTCTCTGTCCCTTCAAAGGAATTTCTACTGTTTTGTAGCCCACAAAACTTATTACCAGCGTAGCATTCTGTTTTACTTTCAAAGAGAAATTACCATCAATATCGGTAATACATCCATTGGAAGGTACGCCTTTTTCAACCACACTGGCACCAATTACAGGACCCATTGTGTCCTCCACTGTACCAGTTACCGTAACATTAGGATTTTGAGCGCTCAGATACGAGACGTTCATCATAAGAGCCATACAGATCATTAAGGTAGAGAGTACCTTATTCAACCTTGCCCCAGAGGAAATCTTTAGTTTTTCCATCGTATGAATTTTAAGATTAAAAAATAACTTAACACACTATGTGATAATAGAGCTGCATGCTTAGCTCTAGGATCACATTGCAAATCTATGGACATTCACAGAGCAAAGCCCTTACAAATGTTCCATTCATGTTTAGTTTTGGTGCATGAAACAAAATCCTACATAAGTTGAAACATTCTTCAACATATTATGTAGGATATAAAAAACATTAACAGGATAAATCTTATTCTCCCTCAATAGTTCCACCCGAAGTGAAACGTTCCATATACTCGGAGGGCTGCATACCGATTTCTTTTTTGAAACTACTACTGAAGTAACGCGGGTCATTATATCCCACTGCATACGCCAATTCTGAAATACGGATGTGTTTCTTTTCTTCCATGATCCGGCAAGCTGCTTTCATACGTATATTACGGATGAATGAAACATAAGTCAGCCCGGTTAGCGACTTCAACTTGCGGAAGAAGGTGGATTTGGTGGTATGCATCTCTTCCAAAAAACGGGTCTGATCAAAGTTCGGATCATCCAGATGGCGATTCACACAGTCAATAGCACGTTGCAGGAAATCTTCGTCAATGCTGGTATAATTCAATTCTTTTGCTTCGAACACCAGCTGCTTCTTGAAGTCTTTCATCACACGCTCACGAGATTTGAGTAAGTTACCAATACGTGCATGTAGTATGCTCAGGTTAAACGGCTTTGCAATAAATGCGTCCGCACCCGATTCATAGGCTTCTACACGATCTTCTTCTTTACTCTTCGCAGTGAGTAAAATTAAAGGTATATGGGAAGTATCAAAATTACCTTTTACTGCTTTACAAAACTCAATGCCGTCCATTACCGGCATCATTACATCCGAAACGATCAAGTCAATATCAGCAGATTCTACCACTTCAAGAGCTTCTTTGCCATCAGTTGCGGTACAGATATCATATTCAGCACCGAGCAATTTCACCATCAATGCCAATAGATCTTCATTATCTTCTACTAATAATAAAGTATGCTTTTTCTCCGGCATATTATCCTTGCCTGATATATTTTCTTCTGATGCAGTTTCCAAAATTACAGCTTCTCTCTGAGTAGATATAACTTCATCCAACGTTGAAACAGTAACACTCGTTTCATCTATTTCTTCTTCAGAATAAGCCGAACGCTGAATAGGGAACTCTACTTTGAAAGCTGTCCCTTTACCTTCTTCACTTTCTACAGTAACCGTACCATGATGGAGAGCAACCAAGTCGCGTACCAGCGACAAACCTATTCCTGTCCCTATTGTATTGAATTTCCGGTAATCTCCTTCATAAAAACGCTTGAATAAGTTTTTCTGTGACTCTTCCGGAATGCCGGGTCCATTATCTTTAACTACCAGACAAGCCAACCCGTTCGTACTATCATGACTTAATTCAATCGCCACTTTTCCACCGGGTTTATTGTATTTAGAAGCATTAGAAAACAAATTATACAGAATCTTATCCAGTTTATCCGAATCGAAGAAAGCCAGATACCGTTCCGAATCATTCTGAATCGTAAAATGAATGTCTTTTTTCTTCATTAAAGGGCGGAAACTGTCAAGGCTCCGGCGTACAAACTGTACCAGATCTCCCTGAGATACTTTCAACTTCAGGTTACCTGTCTCCGCTTTCCTGAATTCCAGAATTTGCTGCAGCAAGCGTATCAAACGATTTATATTATGCGTCATCACAGTATACTGTTCCTTATAAACCGGAGCTGTTTGCTTCAATTCATCAACAGAAGCAGAAATAATGGTTAACGGAGTCAAAAGCTCATGGGTGATATTCGTAAAGAACTGTAATTTAGCATGATTGATTTCCTCAGCCTTCGCTTGTTCCATCTCACGCAAATGAAGTGCATTACGTAAACGGATACGGTTGCGAACAATCCGGAAAATATAACAGGAAATACCAATAAATACTAATATATATAAGGTATAAGCCCACCAGGTTTTCCAAGGTGGAGGAAGAATGGTAACTTTCACTGTTTGTACATTCTCGTCCCAGATACCATTGGAATTTGAAGACTTTACATGGAAAGTGTAAGTACCGGGCATCAGGTTATTATAATAAGCAAAACGTTTGGAAGCATCCGTGTACTGCCATCCCACATCGAATCCGTCCAGTCTATAGGCATACTGGTTTCTTTCCGGATTGGCATACTCCATGGCAGAGAACTCAAAGCTAAAGTTATTTTGTTTGTAATCCAAAACAATCTCATCTGTAAACCCGGGCGATAAATCAGAGATTTCCGCACGCTCTTCATCAGACAAGGAAGTCCACGACTGATTAAACACTTTAATATTAGTAATCACGACCGGAGAAGAAAAGACCTGTTCATCCTGTTCATCCGGATAAAAGCTATTGTATCCCCGATGTCCGCCAAAAAATAATTCACCATCCGGAGCTTCACATGACGCCCCTCTATTAAACAGATTATCCTGCAAACCATCTGAAGTGGTATAAAGACGGTATGTTACATTCTGCAAATCCTTTGGCACAGTAAGCTTCAATAATCCTGCATTTGTTCCCAACCAAAGATCCCCTTTCTTATCACTCTGAATACTGGTTACTGCATCTCCCGGCAGATTCCACAACTGATGTACTGGTAAGAATCGATCTTCTACGGCGTCATACAAACTTAAGCCACTTCCCCCGGTTCCAACCCAGATACGCCCCTCAATATCCTTATATATGCAATCTGCATAATTACTGTTCAGTTTCCCATTAACTACAGAATAAGCCGAAAGCGTATATCCATTTAACGAGTGTCCACTACCCTGAATACGAACCACTCCATGCGTATTAGACGCCATCCACATTTCACCATTACCCCCCTCGGTTAGTTGCATAGCAACCATATCCTGTATGGCAACTCCTCCTACTTTCAAAGAATCAATCCGTACCGGGGTACCATCCGCTGCACGCATCGACACTCCTCCCCTCGTAGCAAACCAAAGGTTTTGCTTAGAGTCTTCATAAATATCATAAATACAAGAATTACACATCCACGGAGCATTTCCCGAATTATGTGCCTTCACACGCTTGCCGACAGTGGCTTGCTTATCAAGTTCGTAGGCTCCTCCATTGTACACACCAATCCAAATATGACTGGTAGTAGGAGATTGCATAATAGACATTACCGTTGAAATTCCCTCATATGACATAAAATCAGGCATCTGATTATAGTGAATAAATTTTCCAGTCTGGCGGTCCTTTACCCCAAAACCGTAAGTACTGATCCCCATCCAAAGCTGTCCATCATCATCCAACAAAAGACTACGTACCGAATTGCTTTTCAACATCCGTTTGGTTTCAGTTAGACGGTCCAGACTAAATTTTGCTCTACGGGTATTCACCATATTCACCCCACCTCCAATCATGCCAACCCACATGATACCTTGTCGGTCACGCAACAACGAAGCAACTTCACTGCTGGTTATCGTATTTTCCGATTCACCGGAATAACAATTCTCAAATCCCGAAAAAACAATCGGCCCATTCTGTAGAGGAAGAATACTCAAACCACTACGCGTTCCTACCCATAAAGAATGGGTATTCACATCTTCTGAAATGGCATAGATAAGATTATCTGAAATTGTATAAGGCTGCTTTTCATTATGGGTAAATGTAGTCCAAGTAGTTCTCTCCGGATCATAAGCATTGTGTAGTAAATGCAAACCCGATCCCCATGTACCGACCCATATATTCTTGTAACTATCCTGAAACACTACATGAGCGGAATTTCCAGAGTTCATCTTCGGATACTTCCAATATTTACCGGTTTTCTTCTCATAACGATACAGACCACTATTCCAGGTGCCAATCCAAATATCTCCTCTATCATCCTCAAATAAAGACTTTATAGTGGCCCTTGGGAATCCCCCTCCGGTATTACTTGTGTCATAAGCTAAAAAGCTGTTATCAATTTCCTTATACTCATAAAGTCCTATTTCCGTGGCAAACAGAATACGTTGATCACTCGTTACCAATATTTGTGATATACCTGTACTTGACAATTCTGCATTTTCTATCTTACGAACTTCTCCAGTGCGTTTATCCAATACATTCAATCCACTATAAGTTCCAATCCATAATCTATGGCAAGAATCCTCCGCTACACAAAATATGTTGTTACTGGACAACAGATCCGGGCAATAAAGATTCGATTTATAAGTAGTGATAGAATAACCATCATACTGAAAAAGTCCGTTACGGGTAGATATCCAGATATAGCCGTCCCGGTCTTGATAGACCGATTGCACATCTTTACTGGACAAGGTATTCAATATAGATGAAGACCTAAATGCCAACGAATTATATTGGGGCATTATCACTGCCTGACACATCAAAGGGAAAAATATTCCAAAGCAAAAAATGAAACTCCAGATTTTATCTTTCATAGTTAGCATTAGTTTTCAATATAATTAATAACCGCAGGCAAATATACGTAAATATATATAAAAATATCTTATCCATTGGTAATTTTTTATTTCAATCATTCCATAATGAGCCATACCTAAGATATACTTGCTCCGCACCAACCCCGTACTTTCTTCGTCCAGAGGTACTTCTGAGTGGAGAATGTACGGAGCAAGTACGCTTCGGATAAGGCTCAAGTAAGGAGTGGATAGGAACAAAAGAAATAGGTTTGGTCTAAAATTCACCCTTTTTGACCTCAAAATGGTCATTAAAATAGCATGGAAAGTATTTTCTTTGCAGAGAGAAATAAATAAGAATATTCTTACCATATAATACACACGCTATGATGAAAATTGCCTTTTCTAAAATGACCAAGGGATTATTACTGTTTGTTTTTTTAGTATCTCTAAACGCAAACGCATCCTTATCACAAGCCAAAAATGATTCCGTATTTCATTTAGTTAAACCGGATTATCAGCTGAGTCCACTGACGGGCATGACTCGCCAACATTGGATGGATGCAGCAACCAATTTATTGGACGGAGCATTCAGCTACATCCACACATTGGATGATCCGATGCGTTTCCCCAAACAACCGGGAAAGAGCTATCCAACGGATGGAAAGTTCAACAAGACAGAAAATCTGGAAGGACTTTGCCGCACCATGTTTGTAGCAATTCCTCTATTAAAAGAAAATCCGGATCTGGTATTGAATGGAATCAAAGTCGGAGATTATTACCGGCAACAGTTGCGCAATATGAGTGATCCGTCGAAATCCGGATATATTCAACATCTCAAAGGTGGGCCAAGCCAGACACTTGTAGAATTCGGAGCACTTGCCCTATCGCTTACCGTGATGCCCGAAATTATCTGGGAACCATTGACTCAAAAGGAGAAAGACGATCTTGCTGCATTGATGCTTAGTTATGGCAACGGACCTACAATCGGTTCTAACTGGCGCTTCTTCAATATATTCGTCATGTCTTTCTTCAAAAACCAGGGTTATGAAGTCAAAGATGGTTATATAGATGAATTGCTACAAAAATCACTGGCACAATATCGTGGATACGGATGGTATAATGATAGCCCGGCATACGATTATTATAGTATGTGGGCTTTCCAGATGTATGGTATGATTTGGGCACATTATTACGGTGAGAAATTTAATCCGGAAGCCGGACGTCAGTTTGTCAGCAACTTCCGTGATTTGGTTCCTAACTATCCTTATATGTTTGCTGAGGATGGCAAAATGAATATGTATGGACGTAGCATTACGTACCGCATAGCTGCTGCTGTACCTTTCCCGCTGATGGGATGGCTCAATGATCCGTCCATCGACTATGGCTGGATGCGCCGCATTGCCTCTTCCACCTTGCTCCAGTTCCTTGAAAATCCTGCATTGATGGAAGACCGGGTACCCACACTGGGATTCTACGGAGCTTTTGAGCCTGCCGTACAGATTTATAGTTGCCGTGGCAGCGTTTACTGGATGGGAAAAGCGTTCCTTGGATTATTATTGCCTGCTGATAATCCGTTTTGGACAGCTGTCGAGAATAACGGAGCTTGGGAAAAAGAGTTTCAACCCGGCAAGGTATACAATAAGTTCATGGAAGGCTCTAATACCTTGGTGACTAACTATCCCAATAGCGGCACTTCGGAAATACGTGCATGGTGTCATGAAGCAGTAGCTAAAGACTGGCAGAAATTCCGTTCTACCGAGAATTATAATAAACTGTCTTACAACACGGCATTTCCCTGGATGGCAGACAGTCCAGATGGCAAGGTATCTATGAACTATGCTGTACTGAATGCCAAACAAGAATGGGAAGTACTACGCCTCTACACCTTCAAGAAGTTTGAAGATGGAATTTATTACCGGGATGCAGAACTTGAAACAAACCCGGAAATCAAATTCCGCCTGGCAGATATTCCACTTCCTAACGGCATACTGCGTGTAGACAAAGTTTCTTTCCCAATTACGACAGAATTACGTTATGGACACTATTCATTACCGGAATTAGATAGTCCCATTGTTACAAAGAAGCAAAAGGCCGGAGGATATACCGCCTACTGCATGGATAATGGAGCCTATCAAACAGCGCTTATCAATCTTCAAGGTTGGTCGGAAGTGGAATGCGTACAGACTGAAGGACTGCATCCGGTAAGTAACAGATGCTCAGTAATCAATGCTACCGCTACTCATTCCGGTGATAAAGTCTTCATCACACTGCAATTATGGAAAAAGAGTGGCAAGCCATTTACTAAAAAGGAACTGACACCTGTAAAGACCTTCAAACAGACCGGAGACACTATAACCATTTATTTCTCTGACGGAACGGTGAAGACGGTTTTGCAACACCAGATAAAAAAGTAAACTTATTCAAATAAGAACTTTTTTGGATGAACAGATGAAATTAGGGTAACATCTTGGCTGTAATAAAATCAATCACTAACTTTGCACAAATATGGAAAATAAGAATAACCCAATGACTAATTATGGTGAGGCTGTAGAAACCATTAAAGTCGCCATATTGCAAAGTCAATACATGGCGGCTAAAGCTGTAAATTCCAGCCAATTATCCTTATATTATGGTGTCGGACAATATGTATCGCAAAACTCTCGAAAAGGTTTTTGGGGAACGAGTGCTATAGAAAATATCAGTAGACAGCTTCAAAAAGAGTTGCCGGGACTTAGGGGCTTCTCTGCTGCAAATATCAAATTCATGCGCCAATTTTATGAAGCATGGTGTAATGATATTAAATCGCTAACCGTAGTTAGCGAAACAGATAAATACGATTCGCTAACTACGGTTAGCGAAATTGATGCAAACCAACTAAAGAATACAAATGCAATACACGAAGGAGTCTTGTTTTCTGATTTTCTTTCATTGGGATTTACTCACCACATGATTATAGTTCGTGAAATAAAATCAACAGAAGAACGTTTTTTCTATATTCATCAAGCAGTAGCTAACAAATGGAACAAGTTTCTTCTACATGAATATATTAAAGAGGACCTATTTCACCACCAAGGCATATTACCTAATAATTTTCCTAATACGATTTCCGATACTCGTTCAGCATTGAAGGCCATAGAAATGTTCAAGGATGAATATTTATTGGATTATATCAATGTAGAAGAATTGATGGAGCGGGACAAAGAAGATATTGATGAGAAAATTGTAGAGCAAGCTATTGTTCATAATGTTAAGAAATTCATTATGACTTTTGGGCGTGATTTTACTTTTGTAGGCAACCAGTACCATCTTGAAGCTTTCGGCATAGAACATTTTCCCGATCTCTTATTCTTCAATCGAGAACTGAATGCTCTTGTTTGCGTGGAATTAAAAAAAGGAGAGTTCAAACCAGCATATTTGGGCCAGCTTACCACTTATTTACGTTTGTTGGATGACCAGATACGTAAACCGCATGAAAATCCATCTATTGGTATTGTACTCTGTAAAAGTGCCAATCGGGAATATGTAGAGTATGTCATTCAAGACTATAACAAACCTATGGGAGTTGCGACTTATAAGACCTCAAGTGATATGCCGGAGAAGCTACGTAATGCTCTTCCAGACACTGAAGAACTAAAAAAAATATTATAATATATTTCGTTTTTCAATGACAAAAAAGGATACTAACAGATTATGGCAGGCATCTACATACATATCCCCTTCTGCAAGACACGTTGCATTTATTGCGATTTCTATTCCACCACACGTTCGGAATTGAAATCGCAATATATCCGTGCCCTTTGCCGGGAGTTGACGGAACGCAAGGAATATCTGAAAGGAGAAGCTGTTGAAACCATTTATTTCGGCGGAGGTACGCCGTCACAGTTATCGGAGGAAGACTTTAAAGAGGTTTTCAAAACGGTTGAGCAGGTTTACGGAACGAGGGAAGTAACAGAAATAACTCTTGAAGCAAATCCCGATGACCTTACGGAAGAATATACCCAAATGCTACGTATCCTACCGTTCAACCGCATCAGCATGGGAATACAAACTTTCGATGATGCAACACTACGATTATTGAACAGGCGGCATAACGCCGCACAAGCAATAGAAGCAGTACAACGCTGTCGGCAAGCAGGTTTTCAAAACATCAGCATCGATCTGATTTATGGTTTGCCCGGAGAGTCGGACCAACGCTGGGCACAGGATTTACAGCAAGCAGTCAGTCTTAACGTGGAGCATATTTCCGCTTATCATCTGATTTACGAAGAAGGTACCCCTCTTTACAAAATGCTGCAACAACACTCTGTATCTCAAGTGGACGAGGACAGTAGTCTGAACTTCTTCTCCACATTGATAGACACTCTTTCTGCTGCCGGATACGAGCATTATGAGATTTCTAACTTCTGCAAACCTGAAATGTATTCCCGACACAATACTTCTTATTGGCAAGGTATCCCTTATCTGGGATGCGGTCCGTCCGCACATTCCTTTGATGGAGACTCGCGCGAATGGAATGTAGCTTCACTAAATCAGTACCTTTCATCTGTAGAACAGGGGCAACGTCTACACGAAACAGAACAACTGGACACACAAACCCGCTACAATGAACACATCATCACAGGTCTGCGCACAATGTGGGGAATATCTACTGAAGAACTGAAAAGCAAGTTCGGCGACCGGCTCTGGAAATATTGTTCGGAGCAAGCCAGACCTTATCTGGAAAATGGGAAACTAGAGTTGCATAACGATCGGTTAAAGCTAACCAGGGAGGGCATTTTCGTCTCAGACGGTATCATGAGTGACCTCTTGAAGATAGATTAACTACATATTTTAGAAAGACAATATGACAGAACAGGAAGTCAGAAGACATCTACGGAAAATGAGCGAGCAGGACTCCCAGTCTGCTTTCCGGGAATTTTATGATATGACGTACGACCGCCTGTTCCGAATTGCTTACTACTATACCCATCACGAAGAATGGTCACAAGAGATCGTACTCGATGTTTTCATGAAACTTTGGGAACATCGTAAACAGCTATTAGATGTAACCAATATCGAAGATTACTGTTTCATACTCGTGAAAAATGCTTCTCTCAACTATATAGAAAAAGAGGAACGCCGCCCTACCCTATCAGCGGAAGTTTTACAAGAACCTGCAGACCAGGATATATCTCCTGAAGATACTCTTATCAGCGAAGAGCTGTTTGCCCGTTACGTAAAAGCCCTCGACCGATTGCCGGAGCGTTGCCGGGAAGTTTTTATCCTGATTCGCGAAGAAAAACAGACATACGCGCAGGTGGCAGAGAAGCTCGACATCAGTACAAAAACAGTGGATGCACAATTGCAAAAGGCAACGAGCAGGCTAAAAGAGATGTTATTGAAATAATCTATTATACAGGATATCCCCTTCTGGATGCTCTTCTACAGCTATAAATGACAGATTTTACAGGTATATGTACGATTATTCATGGTACTTTATTTCTTGTTGGCTACTTTTGCTACCCAATAAAAGTGAATTCATATAAATCAATTCATTTTTTTATTCTAATATTCTAATTACTTTTGTTTGCCATTTATTAATAATCTTGGAATCTATATGAAACACATAATTTTATTAGCCCTCATATCCCTGGTTACTCTTAATCCCAACGCCTATGGTGAAATTGAACTTCGGGCCAAACAAATGAGAACCACCGATGGACTTCCCAGTAATTCCATTCGTAATATATACCAAGACAGTAAAGGATTCCTATGGTTAGGTACCTTGAACGGGCTTAGTCGCTACGATGGTAATTCTTTTCTTAACTTCCAACCGGAAATTAACACCAACGGACGTATTTCGTTGATAGACAACCGAATCAACAAAGTAATAGAGGATCAGAACGGCTTCCTTTGGATAGGTACAGGACCTGAATTATATAGCTGTTATGACTTACAAAAAAGCCGTTTTGTGGATTTCACCGGAAGCGGAGAATATGAGCAAAATTATGCATATTCATTATTTGCCTCTAACGGAGACATATGGCTATACCACAAAGCAAATGGTGCACGACACATTAAAACTAAAAGTGACCGGACCATGACTTCCGTAGAATTTAAAACCGAACGTGGAAATCTGCCGGATAATAGAGTTCAATTTATAAAAGAAGATGAAGCCGGTCGTATATGGATTGGTACGATGCGTGGGCTTGCATTCATTTCTAAAGGAGATTTTAATATAATAGACAGGAAGAACAATTTTATAGCTGCCATTACACACGAACGGGATATATTCTTCCTGACGTATGATGGCTATATATATTGGTATAATACCACTTCCGGGAAACTATCTAAATCTGCAGAACTTCCCACCGGAGAAATACGTTCTAACTGTAAATTTGCATTTAAAAATCAATGGATTATTTTCACTTCCACGGGTACATACAATTATGATTTCAACTCTCATAAAGTGACAACCGATCCTAAACTGAACATCAAAGAAGGTATTGTACTTAATGATAACCGTGGCGATTATTGGGTCTTTAATCATACAGGGAAAATCTACTATATCCTTTCAGAAACAGGAGAAACCAAAGAACTACAACTAATCCCCAAAGATAAATTAAGCTATATTGATAATGAACGTTATCATATAGTACATGATTCCCGAGGAATCATCTGGATTTCAACTTACGGCAATGGTTTATTCGCTTACAAGCCATCTGAAGACAAATTAGAGCACTTCATTTCTAATGCAAAAGATTCTCCCATCAGTTCGGATTTCCTATTAGCTATTATGGAGGACAAGGCAGGAGCTATTTGGGTAAGTTCCGAGCATTCCGGATTATCACGCATCACAATATCCAATGAAGGGATAACCCGTTTGTATCCGGAGTCTCCGGATCTCTTCGACCGTTCGAATACCATTCGAATGCTAAGTCGGACGGATGATGGAAATATATGGATAGGAACTCGAAAAGGGGGATTATATAATTATGATATTCACTTAAACCTTCAATATAAGAATCAGTACCTTCATTCCAATGTTTACGTTATTACTGAAGACAATTGCGGAAAGCCCTGGATGGGAACCCGAGGAGAAGGATTAAAAATAGGAGACACATGGTATAAAAATAATCCTTCCGATCCATCATCATTAGCAAACAATCACATCTTTTCTATTTATCGTGACAAAAAGGACCGTATGTGGATAGGTACATTTGGAGGAGGCTTGGATCTGGCCGAACCGACAGCCGATGGCAAGTATAGATTCCGACATTTTTTCCAGCAAAAGTATGGATTAAAAATGGTTAGAGACCTGTTAGAAGATGAAAACGGTATGATATGGATAGGGACCAGTGAAGGATTTTGTATTTTCCATCCGGACTCACTGATTGCCAATAGTGACAATTATCATTTATTCAATAACGTAAATGGTAAATTCTGTTCTAATGAAATCAGATGTCTATTCCGTGACGGCAAAGGAAGAATGTGGGTAGGTACTTCCGGGGCAGGAATCAATCAGTGTACCCCTACAGACAACTATAATTCTCTGGAATATGAACACTACGGCATAACGGAAGGGTTAGTAAATAATGTGGTAATGTCTATCGAAGAAGACAACCAGGGAAAACTATGGGTAGCAACGGAATATGGTATTTCCAAATTCACCCCCGAAAACCATTCGTTTGAGAATTACTTCTTCTCCTCCTATACACTGGGAAATGTTTATACGGATAATTGTTCATGTAAAGGAGCAGATGGGAAACTTCTTTTCGGAACAAATTATGGCTTAACAGTTATCGACCCGAAGAAGATGCCGGGAAATGAAGCTTTCTCCCCTATTGTCTTTACCAATTTAAAAATCAATGGCATCCAGATGAGTCCCGAAATGAAAGATTCTCCCTTGGCAGAACAATCTTTGGCGTATTCCGATAAAATCACTTTAAAATATTTTCAAAACTCCTTTATTCTAGACTTCTCCACTTTCGATTATTCGGACAATGGACAGACTAAATATCAATATTGGTTAGAGAACTACGATAAAGGATGGAGTGACCCTTCTTCATCAAGTTCTGCGGCTTTCAAATATCTCAATCCCGGCACTTATACTCTCCATGTGAAATCTTGCAATGGAGCCGGTATCTGGAATAACGACGAAACTATTTTAAAGATAGTTATTGTCCCTCCATTCTGGAAAAGTAGCTGGGCCATGTTAGGATATGTCATTCTAATCATAGTAGTCTTGTTTTTTGCCTATCGCATTGCCAGCAATTTCAATCAATTACGCAACCGCATCCATGTAGAGGAGCAATTGACAGAATACAAATTAGTATTCTTCACTAATATTTCCCACGAATTCCGTACTCCTCTCACATTGATTCAAGGCGCATTGGAGAAGATACAGCGCATTAGCAATATTCCGAATGAGCTGACCTCTCCATTGCATATAATGAATAAAAACACCCAGCGTATGCTGAGACTTATCAACCAGTTACTGGAATTCCGAAAAATGCAAAATAATAAGTTAGCATTGTCACTGGAAGAAACAGATGTTATCGGCTTCCTTTATGAGATATTCCTCAGTTTCGGTGATGTAGCAGAACAGAAAAATATGAAATTCCTTTTCAAGCCATCCCTGCCATCTTATAAGATGTTCATCGATAAAGGAAACCTGGATAAAGTGACTTACAATTTATTATCGAATGCTTTCAAATACACCCCTGCCAATGGTACCATCATTTTTTCTATACAGGTAGATGAGGCAAAGAAAACTATACACATTCAAGTCTCTGATACAGGAGTAGGCATTCCTAAAGAAAAACAACATGAGCTATTCAAACGCTTTATGCAAAGCAGTTTCTCAGGTGATAGCATCGGAGTTGGATTACATCTTACGCATGAATTGGTACAAGTGCATAAAGGCACCATCGAATATAATGATAATGAAGGGGGAGGCTCTATTTTCACAGTTTGTCTTCCTACCGACAAGACAGTTTATACAGAGAAAGATTTCCTTATTCCCAGCAATGTGTTATTAAAAGAAATAAATGAACAAACACCCGCTTTGAGTGAACGTGCTCCAGCCACTTTAGAATCTCCTCAACCAGCAATTCCTCTGAATAAACGAAAGGTGCTGATTATTGAAGATGATAATGACATTCGTGAACTGTTGAAAGAAGAAATTGGCACTTACTTTGAAGTAGAGGTGGCAGTAGATGGAACATCCGGCTTTGAAAAAGCCCGTACTTATGATGCCGACTTAATCATTTGTGATGTTCTGATGCCTGGAATGAGTGGGTTTGAAGTTACTAAAAGATTGAAATCAGACTTTGCAACCAGTCATATTCCTATCATTTTATTAACTGCACTCAGTTCTCCGGAAAAACAATTGGAAGGAATTGAATCCGGTGCAGATGCTTATATATCCAAACCATTCAGCATTAAATTCCTGCTGGCACGGGCATTCCGCCTTATAGAACAACGGGAAAAACTCCGCGAGAAGTTCTCCAACGAACCGGGTATTATACATGCAGCCATGTATTCCACCGATCGTGATAAAGAATTTACCGACCGTCTGGACATCATATTAAAAGCCAACATTTCGCGTTCTGATTTCTCAGTAGAAGAGTTTGCCCAACTTATGAAACTGGGACGTACGGTATTCTATAAAAAGATACGAGGTATAACCGGATACTCACCCAACGAATATTTACGTATCATGCGTATGAAAAAAGCAGCGGAATTATTGTTATCGGAAGAGCACCTTACGGTAGCAGAAGTGGCTTACAAAGTCGGCATAAACGATCCGTTCTATTTTAGTAAATGCTTTAAAGGCCAGTTTGGCATATCACCTTCTGTATATCAAAAGGGAGGTACCCCCCGGGAAGAATAGGAATAAATTACAATATTACATATATCCGGTTGCGGGATCTGTAGATCTGACACGTCAGCCATATAGATCCTGTAATAGAACACTTAGGAACAATAAGAAGGATGGGAGGAAAGCCGTATGAAAACTTGGCCTTGCTTTATTATTTTTGTTCTTTTGCCCATAGCAAAACTTCGCCCCGCAATTGCGGGCTACACATTTTCCGGTTGGGGGCTCTGCAGCCCGCAACTGCGGAACGGACGGCCCCCAACCGGAAAACGAGGTTTTGCTTCCGGCATAACGGCATTAACCTTAAAGCTTTAGGGGAAAAAGATAAGAGCATATCAGGTTTTACATCTGTCATTCAGCTCTTTATACAATGAGAGTATGAGGGGCGACTCCTCAACTCCCAATGAAGTGATGCCCTTTTTAACTCCTGAAATGAATAATTCAGGCTAAAAAACATTCTTCTTCATCTGTTTTACGGTGTAGGATAAAAGTTTCCTACACCGTCCTACACCACTGCCTACACCGGCTATATATCTGATAATCAAAAGAGAACGATAGCAGGTGTAGGATGTAGGGAATATGGATGAAAACCATTTCATCAGTTTATTTTCGGCTTCAATTCATCCGGAGATCCTTTTGTATATGATTTCACATCACCTGCCACTTTTTTAAATAAATCATTGATCCGTTCCGGCTCTATTGTATACATCGGACGGAAATGATCAGAATTCATATAATCCAGAATCGCTTTATGCATCTGTCTGGCAACAATACGTTCGTCAGTATTTGTAGTAAGGTCCATGGTAGACATTATCAATTTACCATTGAGCACTTTAGCTTCAAACAACATACCAATCTTCCGGCTCAGAAACCAAGTGTCTATGCTCTGGATTGTAGGTTGAAAATCGGCAGGAAAGTCAGTGAACTGCATCACTTGGGCACGATTCAAAAGTTCCCACCACTGCAAATTACTATGATATTCCGTTGGAAACTCACGGAACAAAGGGTGCTTGGGATTTACCAGAATGCCTGTAGTATGCGGAGGACGCATTTTAAACCAAGATGTATTCCAAAAAACAGGTGTGAACATCTGAGACACCTCTTTCCCATAACTGACTTTACCGGCAGCAAGTATTAAGACTTTTCCTCCATTTTGCAAGATATCTAAAGCCTTAGTATCTAACGTATCCGTAGTATAAACATCTTTCTGTACCAGTTCCACCTCTTTGGGATATACCCAGAAATTCCAATCATTTACAGCTTCAGTACCCTCAATACGAACTTCCAGATTTAATTCCGTCGGCTTCTTTATCTCCCCAAGAGGAAATTCGATATGCCCCAAAGCATGAAGATTACCGATAGGAATGTCCTTATTCCCTAACGTATTGCGAGTATAAACTTTACCGTACACATCCTTTATGGTATACGTCACTGGAGCATGTTTTAAGGCTTTCTCACCGAAATGAGCAATTTCAATATCAGCAACGAATGCCTCATCATTCGTATATACAAACTTGTCCGTACGCATCAATGGTACAGTGGGTGAGCAGAACCGCCTCCATTCTTGTGCATTAATATATCCTTTCTCTTCAAAGAAAACATCAAGTACTCCTACAAGTGCCGTCCCCTGTCCTGAATAATCATTCAAGGCCAGCAATTGGAATCCTGCATAATCAGGAGTACGCAGTGTCTTTTCTATCTCATACTTATAACATAACGTTTGCAATTTACCCGATGCCATCATAAAACAATGCGCTTGTTCTCCCATCTGGTTATCGTTCAGAATATCACGGAATATTTCAAAATTCCTGGCTTTGTTCACTCCGGTATATTTCCGTATCTCGTTAAAGTTAGGGAATACACACCACTGCCCTGTCTCATGTGATACATACGGCTGACTCACTGTATCAATGCGACTCTGCATGTGATAGTCATCGTTAGTTTGCGGACGCTTCTGCCTCCAGGTAAGTCCACGAGCACCAGCCTTCACATGATATTGATTACGAGGTTGCCATTGCCATCCGCCACCAACTGATGCTCCTGTATATACTCTACGCGGATCTGTATTCTCCCAATAATCTACAAATTTGGTAACCCAGTCCACCCAACGTCCGCTCGGCTCATTTCCACATGCCAACATACAATAAGAAGCATAATTACCATAAGCTTTGGTCAGTGCTATGGTTTCGTCCATTAAATATTTATCGATTGGTTGACCTAATCCCAGTTTCGGACCATGGTTAGGCCAACTCGGACCTTCAGGCTGCAAATAGAATCCCACAAGGTCGGCAGCTATGAAAGCTGCTTCAGGAGGACAGAAAGAATGAAACCGCATATGATTCAATCCATAACTACGACAAATGCGAAAAACCCTTTCCCAACTTTCCACATCCATAGGTGCATAACCTGTTAAAGGGAAATCGCAATTCTCTACTGTTCCGCGTAACATCGTTTTACGACCGTTCACATAGAACCATTTACCTTTAATCTCAAAACGGCGCATACCAAACTGAATTTCTTTTACCTCTTTCCCTTTGCCGGTACTGATTTCAGCCGTCAGTTTATACAATGCCGGATTAAATTCATCCCAAAGCAACATATCATCTCCCATAGGTAAAACAATCTCTTGCTCCGCGATGCCATTCATCACTTTTACATCGTGGGTAACAGTCGGAAGTACATGACGCTGTTCCGTATTAAAGCTCCTTGCTGACAACTTCACCTGAGCAATTGCAGTACTTTTATCCGAGGAGTTTATCAGAAGTTTCACTCTTGTCACCTTTTGCTCCGGTTCCGAATATACCTGAATATCTTCTAAATAAACCTTTGGAGTAGTCTGTAAACAGATACGCCCAACTATTCCATTCCAGTTTCCCTGCGTCTGGTCGGTGATACTGTGTGAATCAGGTCCTACATTTATATCTTTGATACGATTATCTATCCGGATAGCTATCCTGCATTTACCAGGGCTCATAAACTGTGTAACATCATATACATGCGCCACACATAAACTATTCTGCATTCCTACTTTATGACCATTCACCCAAACAGTAGACTCAATATGCGGACGTTCCAGAAACAGCACAATACGGTCTTTCTTCCAATCTTTAGGGAGATTAATTTCTTTTTGGTACCACGCTACTCCTACATAATGTTTATCAGGAGTTAAGAAGAAGGGTAGCTTCACATTTCCTTCTCTGCGATACTTCTCCATATACGGATTGTAATAATAGGAACTGTCATAAAGACTTCCGGTCCACCGGGTGCAAACCGTTACATCATCTCCCTTTAATCTTTCGGGCATTGAACCGGGCAACTCAATCACATCTTTCAGTGTTTGGTTAAACCACTTTTCTTTCTCTCCTATATCCTGCCTGTCTATTTCAAAATTCCAGTCTCCGGATAAATCAATTGTCTTCTGCGCTCCCATCTGAAGAACGGATAGAAGCGACAGCATAATTAATAGTATTTTTCTCATAATTAGTATGTTATTATTTATACGAAAAGAGAGCGGCTTCACAGTCGCTCTTCTTTCTTGATTGAATTCAATCTCTACCTTAACATAACTTTTGTTTAAAATATATCCTTTATTCCCAACCCGGATTCTGTGTCAGATTTGGATTTTTCGATCTTTCTGACTGAGGAATCGGAAACAAATACATCTTGTCATCCCATTGGCGTGATACATTCTTGCGCATGTAAGTAATGTTTCCATCGGCTTCCTTTATCAGCTTCATTTCAACAATATTCTTGAAATATTTGTCAGCCTCTTTCCAACGACGAACATCCCAGAAACGATGACCTTCGAAAGCCAGTTCAACAAAGCGTTCGTTACACAACTTAGTCCAGAATGTATTGGCATCCATTCCTTGTTCAAAGTCCGGCATACCGGCACGTTGGCGCGTCTTGCTGGCAGCAGCACGGGCCGACATCGGGAATTCCATGCTGGTAATATCTGCGCCACCCAGATACTTGAATACAGCTTCTGCATAATTTAAATAAACTTCGCCCAGACGGAAAGTCAGCCAAGTATGGCGAGACTCCTTAAACTTGCTGTTGCTGGCCAATGAGATGGCACCGTTACAAAGTTTTTTGAGGTAATAGCCTGTCGGTGTGGCGCCAGTCAAAGGCTCACCATTGATGCCTCCCTGGAATGTTTCAATCTTAGCGGCACCGGAATAAGTAGGCCATTGATCACCGTTTACAGCTACCGTAGCCGCCAGACGCGGATCGCGATCCTGATAAGGATTCTTCTCATCATATCCCGAGCCGTCTTCACCGATCGATTTACCGTTGAGCATATCGTAAGCATCGACTAAATTCTGAGTAGGACAGTTTCCCCCCTTACCACCTTCAATGCCCACAGGGTAATTGTTGGTTTCCACTAAGTTGTCACCGGCTGAATTTTTATAATAACGGCGACCGTAGAGGATTTCCTTCATAATACCGGGCGTATTGAAACTTTTCTCACTCCACAAATCCGCATAGTTGGCAGTAAGACCTTTGCCACGTTTATCAGCAGCATCGAGCAACTCTTTGGCATACAAAGCTGCCATATGATAGCGTTCCTTGTCACCACTTGGATTGAACAGCGGGCTAGCCCAATACAAGGCAGCACGGGCTTTCAATGCGAGCACGGCAAGTCGATCCGCGCGACCGGTCTCTTCCGTACCTGTGGAAAATTCTCCCAGATTACTGTAATCTTCGATAATCAATGATTGAATTTCCGCACATTCATCTATGATGAACTTAAAGACTTCATCCGCCGAAGTCCGTTCTAACGAATTGACTTCTTCTGCCGTGATTTGTTTGGTCACCAAAGGCACATCACCATATTGGCGAACCAAGCAGAAATAGAAGTAAGCACGCATAAAACGGCTTTCATACTTGTAGTTCTCATAACGGTGAAGTTGGGCGGCATAGTCGTTGTTCAGCTTCAGTTCATCGAATGACAAGCCCTGCAATTCGTAAATCACGTGGTTGCAAGTACTGATGCCTTTATACATGCTACTCCAGACTGACGCTTTCGCATTGGTAGGGCTCCAAGCTCCATTGTAGAAGTGCTCGATACCATTGCCCCCAAGACTGTACTCACTTTCGTCTGTAGCAGACGCCTGCATGGCGCCTGATGAGTAGTTACCGAAGTCATAGTCCACGGTATTGTAGATGTCGGTCATGAATCCACCTACATTACCGAAGTTCTGTGTTATATAGTCCTTGTCGAAGATGTTGTACTCATTGTAATTCATCTGATCAGAACATGAAGCCAAGCATCCGGCTGCACACACGACAAAGACAGATTTCCATATTTTATTGATCATAATTCTAATGTATTAATTCGTTCATAAAATTAAAACGTAACACTCAGACCCAACGCAACGCTTTTCGTCATAGGATTGATTCCATACGCTTCGGGGTCGTTCTCATCTATATGGTCGAAACTGAAGAGGTCAATGCCACGTACATACAATTTAGCGGCGTTTACAACTTTCGTCTTTTTCAGCCAAGAAGCGGGCAACTTGTAGTACACTTCCAGATTGCGCAACTTGATAAATGAACGGTCGGCCAACCACAGAGTCGATGTCTGGTAGTTGTTGGCATTGCTTTGGCTGCTCAGACGCGGGAACTTGGCATTCTGATTCTGCGGTGTCCAACGATTGTCGTAAGCATATTGCGAGATATTGGTGTTGTTTATCAACGGCCAATACATGCTCTTGGTGTTGAGAACGGCACTGTAATTGCCTGTCCCCTGGAACATGGCATAGAATCCGATTCCTTTCCACTCCGCACCCAAATGCAGGCTGTAGTATATTTCCGGGCAAGTGGTGCTGTAGCCGATAGCCACTTTATCGTTGGCATCGATGATGTTGTCGCCATTCACGTCGCGATACTTTATATCACCGGGCTTCACCGTAGAGAAATTCTGTGTGGGACTTGCAGCGATGTCTGCTTCATCTTTGAAGAGACCGATAGCTTCCAATCCGTAGAGTTGTCCGTAAGGATTTCCTGTCTGGACAAGATTCGCATATTGGCGGGGCTCTTCCAGCATTTCCTTGATTTCGTTTTTGTTCAACGAGAAGTTACCACCGACATTAAATTCCACTTGACCGAGCTTTTTGCTATAATCAAGACCAACTTCTATACCCTTACTATTCACGATACCTGCATTTTCATACGGAGGATCCATACCGAAAACTTCCGAGTACTTGCCTTCCGAAGTCACCCAAATGTTTGTACGGTGTTCTTTCCAAAGGTCAAGAGTCACATCCAAACATCCGAAAAGTTTCGCATCCACACCTACATTGTATTTATAGGCCTTTTCATGGCTCGGATTGGTTGTAGCCACCCGTGCGAGGTAGGAACGTCCGAAACTAGAATTCCAACCGCTGTCGAAAGGATAAGTACCTCCCGAAGTGCTATACTGCTGAGCATAGTATGACCAAACTTCATCACCCGGTAAGTTGTCCACATTGATGATACCTGCCGATGCACGCAATTTCAAGAAGTTCACCCATTTCACATTTTCCATGAACTTTTCCTTGGAGATGACCCATGCAGCCGACAAAGTAGGCGAAAAAGCCCATTTTGTACCGGGGGCCAAACGGCTACTGCCACTTTCTACCAAAGCGAGGTCAACGAAATAACGGTTCATGTAACCATAGTGCGACCACCATGTAATGTTCTGACGATTCACCGTGTTGTTGGTGCCATTCGGGTCGTTATTCTCGTAGTCCCACTTCAACTGGCTGTAGATGCTGTGGTCACCAAATGTCCGCTGATAGTTAAATCCCACATCGAAATGGAGTAGACGGTCAAATTCATTAGTTTTCGCATCTGTTCCCATTTCACTATCCTTTCCATAAATTTCACTCTTTACAGTAGGCTCGGAAGCACCGTCCGCCCATGTAGGCGCATTGACACTGTAGACATACTCTTTACTATGGTCTTCATAGATATTGGCTATATTGTCATAACTGATGCGTACGAACGCATTCAATCCTTTTGTCAGGCCGGAAAGGTCCTGAGTCAGCTTCATGTCGGCAAAAAGCGAACGGGTATGATTTTTGTAATAAGCGGCACCGACACTCTGTGCTACAGGATTTTGTGTACCTGCCCATGTGTCGCTACCTCCCCAAACACCGTTCTTATCCCTGATGGGGAATGCAGCAGAGGGCACTGTGTAAACCAGGTCCCAAAGGTCAGCCTGCGCACCCGGTCTTGACGTTTCCTGCAATACGCCCAACAAATTCACCTGCAGATCGGTGGTCTTGGTCAGGTTGATGTCCATGTTCATGCGTAAGTTGCCTTTTACGTATTTGTCTTGTGTGGAATAGCCTTCATTTGCACCCGGTTCTTTCACAAATCCCTTGTTGGAAATCAAATCCAGCATGGTATAATAACGGAATTTTTCGCCGCCACCGCGGAATTCGATGTTATACTTATTGGTCATCGCATTGTCGCGGAACGTTTCATCCACCCAGTTCACGTTCGGATAGAGATAAGGCATGGTTCCATCGCGCAAAGCATTGAGCTCTTGATTGCTGTAACGCCCTGTCATACCATCGTTGATACGGGCTTCGTTGACGGCCAATCCATACGTATAGGCATCTACGAATTTGGGCTTATTAGCAAGCGAAGTAAACAAATGGTCGTATGTCACCTTGACACTGCGCGTGTTGTACTTACCGCGCTTAGTCACGATATTGATTGCTCCATTGATTCCCTTATATCCATAAAGGGCGACTGCTGCCGCATCTTTCAGGACGATGACGCTTTCCACTTCTTCGGGAGCGATGCTTACAATGTCTCGCTGGATACCATCAATCATGACTAACGGAGAATTCTTGCCGTTCAATGTTTGCAGTCCGCGTATATAGAAAGTAGGATTCACATCTGCATAACGACCACCGCTCTGCAACGATATCAGGCCATTGCCCTGACCAATAATGGAGTTGCCGATATTCTTGGCACTACGATGGTCGGTAGTTTCGGAACTAATGACCGACACGGAACCGGTAGTTTCCTCACGGGTCAGCAATCGCTCGGCACCTACATTGATGGTCTGGCCTACAAACTTGTCGGTCTGCTCTTCGTTTGATTCCTGTGCCGTCATCGGCAGACACAAACCTGCAAAGAGCGATAACACAATTATATATTTTTTATTCATAACGTATTATTTTACTTTATACCTTTTGATTGTTCATTATTAAAGAGGTTACCATCCGGCATTCTGTACCAAACCGTAATTCTTGTTCACTTCCGTAATAGGGAACGGTTGCAAGTACCACTTCGGATCAAAACCACCTGACCACCAAGTACGGGAACCGGTAGTGATTTGGAAGCGTTCGAAGTCAAAGTGTGACGGTTCGTAGAAGTTAGGATCGTCTTCCGCCAAGCCTTTGTTGAATGACTTATTGTACCACTGGTCTTCGGAACGTATCCAACCATTACCATTCTTCACCAAACGATAAATGCGCAAGCCGTGAAGCGGACGTTCCAACAAGTCGGCACGCTTATAACGGATCAAGTCGAAGTAGCGTTCGTTTTGGAAAGCCAAGTCACAAGCACGTTCACGCATGATTTCTGCCAGCAGGTTTTCTTTGTTAGATGTCAGGTCCTTGTCGGGATTACATTCCACCAGTCCTTTCAGACCCACGCGAGCACGTACGGCATCCACATAATCGATGGCTTCCGTGAAACTACCTCCGGTCTGAACGATGGCCTCTGCGTATGTTAAGTAGATGTCGCTCAACATGATGGCATTCCACTGCGGAAACTTCCTGTTCATGACACTACCTACCAGATATTTCAGCATACGGTAACCGGTGGCATATATACCTGAATTGGTTTTCGGATTTTGTTTGGCATTAGTACCACCTACCCAAGTTTCCCAGTTATTACCGCTGGCACGTCCGTCCCCCCAGTTCACGGCTTGGCGTGCACCATTTACCACTGCGGTTTCATACAGACGAGGGTCGCGAGTATAGCGGATATTCTGCAATTGTTGTTTGCCTTTCACGGTATCGCCTTGAATGAACATATTGTCCAATCGACCTTCTTTCTCCGCTTTTTCCCAATCGAACGGACTACCGTCTGCCCAGGGGAACATCTCGATGTATTCTTGCGTAGGACAATAGGCGTAACGATCATTGGTTTTGCTACCATCTACTTCACTACCAAAGCCCAAATTGAACCAACCATAATCATTACCACTGGCATTTTTACTACGACGGACACTATGCAGAATTTCAGTACTGTTTTCCAGAATGTAGCCACTACGGTAGGCATAACGGTAATCCTCCTGCGTATTGCCGGTCGGTTTTATCAACTGATAATGCCCCTGGCTTCTCATTTGTGTAAAGAAATCATCGCATGCAGTCTTCAGTTTCGTCCACAGTTCGGGCTTGCTGCCACCATACCAAGCGCAGGTATCAGCTTCCAGCGTATATTTGCCTTGATAATAAGGTTGCGAATCATTGAACAAAGGAGACGCGGCGAAAGCCAGAACCTTACATTTCAGTGCCATAGCACCTGCCAAAGTCCAGTGGCCGGTTTCCGACTGTGCTTCCGCACCGGTGTAAGCCCACGGCAATGCTTTGTTGGCGATTGCTGTATCCAGCAGTTCCAGCATGAAGTTCACGGTCGATTCCACACTGCGACGAGGCAGGTCGTAACTGCTTTCGGCACCGGTGAACGACTGGCGGATAACAGGCAGACCGCCGTACCAACGGAAAGCGATGAAGTAAGTATAAGCCATCAGGCATCGTGCTTCGTCGACGATACGGGCTTTTTCGGCATCGCTCATGTCGGGCACTTCATTAATGCGTTCAATCAGCATCCAGCAGTGACGCACATTCTCCCAAACAAATTCGTTCGTATAAGGATAAATATTACCGTTCTTGTTTCCGTCAATAGCCGAAGTCAGCGAACCGTTATAGTATTTGGAAAACACAGTGGTATTGTTGAAGAAAATATGAAAGTCATCCCCCAACGCATCGGGCATTCCTTTCCAATAGTTCTGGCACTGCGGAGCAGCGTTCGTGGAATTAGTGGGCAGATTGTAATACTGCGTAGCGTAAATACTCGCCAAGAAGTTACGGGTATATTCCGGATTGGAAAACACCTCATCGGCAGTCACCGTGCCGCCCGGAGCCTTTTCCAAGAATGAGTTTCCGAACTTTATCTCATCCGTACAAGAAACCATCCCGAGAGTAGCCACAGCTGTCACACCTATGATATATTTGATATTCAGTTTCATTTTGCTTAAAAATTAAGTTTTAGACTAATGGTATAAGTACGTTGAAGCGGGTATGAGGGCGAAGCGCTGGCACGTGTTTCGGGGTCACCCCAAATGAAAGGAGTAAAAGTCAGCAGATTGTAACCGCTCAATGCCACTTGGGCACGATCCAATCCAATCTTCCTGAAGAAAGGAAGTTTCATGTTATAAGCAAGCATAATCGTCTTCAAACGCAGATATTTCGCATCTTTTTCATAAAGAGCGCAATCCTGATAGTTATTGGTAGCTCCGTTGGTCCAAGTGGCGCGCGGATATTCATAATCCTGCCCCGGTCTGTCGGGATTCCATGTATTCTCAATATGATACTTCAACAAGCCGCCGCGGTCTTTCGTTGTACGGTCCAGGAACGGATAGCGGAACACGTCGCTGATGACACGCGATACGTCCCAAGAACCCGTCCACTGCATGTTGAATTCGAAATCTTTCCATGCAAAACCTGCATTCAGACCGGCGATGTATTGCGGGTCGTCGGTATAACCCAACTCACGGGTCTTATCATCTTCATTGATTATGCCGTTACCGTCCAAGTCCACAAACACGGCATCACCGTCTTTCAAGTCAACGAGCTGTTTCGGGAAAGGCTGGCCGAATTTTTCTTCGTACAAACGGGGCGTGTCGTCGTCATAAAAACGGAAGAATTTGTACATGTAGCGCGCACCGATCCGGTGTCCCTTCTCATACTGGTAAGCATTGGTATAGGGAGATTCCTTTTTCTCGATAATCTCATTCTGGTTGTGAGAGATGTTCAACGTAGCCCAATAGCGGAAGTTGTCGTTCACCTTGTGATTCCAGTTCAAGGAGACTTCCCATCCCCAGCTGTCTACCACACCCAAATTGGCGTAAGGTGGCTGGAAGCCTACGATGGCGGGTGCAGTGTAGTCTTTCAGCAGGATGTCCGTACGGTGTTCCTTATAGTAGTCGAAAGTGGCACGCAGACGGTCGTTCCATAAGTTGACATCGATACCGTAGTTTTGTTTAAACGCCTTTTCCCAAGTCACCTCCGGGTTGTTCTTGTTGTTCACATCCTCATAATAAGCCGGGAGCAGCACTGAGTTTTCTACACCGAAGTTGTAGGCATAACCGCCACGGGTACCCATCTTATCACTATACAAAAAGGGGTCGGCCAGATACATGAAGCGCGAACCACCCACTTTGTCGTTACCTACCAACCCCCATGAAGCACGGAGTTTCAAGAAAGAGATAGCTTTTTTCAAGGGCTTGAAAAAGTCTTCCTCACTGACTACCCAACCGATAGAACCTGCCGGGAATACACCGAAACGGCGGTCAGGGTGGAAGTTTTCGGAACCGTTGTAACCTACATTGAATTCGGTTATATAACGACTCTTGTAGTCGTAAGTGACACGACCCACCAAACCTACATATCCGCGCGGAATGTCTGAATAAGTACTAGGATAGTAATTCTTGCTCTGGTTATAGAGCACCAATGCGCCTACGGAATGATCACCGAAAGCGCGATTGTAGTTCAACTGTGCCTCAAAATACCAGTCGCGAGCCTTTCCGGTATCTTCACTGTAGCTGACGGGAGTATTTTCGCCTTCTTTACGATAGAGAAGGCTGCCATCTTCTTGAATAACAGGAGAATAAGTAGCACGGCTCACAGTACCTCCTTTGGTCACGTTGAACATATTGTTATACGAACCTTTGAGCTTAAATGCAAGGCCTTTGGTGATGAAGTCCAACTTCTGATCCAATGCAAGATCTAACTGCAACTTGTTGTTATTGTAATGGTAATAACCGCCGGTACCTCCACTACTGTAATAACCCATGCCACTGCCTCCCGTAAAAGGCAAGGTCAGCCCATCGCTATAATCAGTGGTAGTGCTGACATACCTGCCGTCAACGATACCCGGACTGCTGAAAGGAGTGGCCTGCACTATACCCATAATCAAGCCGGAAGCACCCTGACTGGTACGAGGCTTCTGTGCATTGTCTACCGAACCGGCCAGGTTGAACGATAAAGTGGTAGTCTTGCTCACATCCAAGTCGAGGTTGGTACGATAGTTGAAACGCTGATAGCGATAGTCGTAATGAAAATCATCAAATTCGGTAAACAGACCACCTTGTGTCATGAAACCTGCAGAAACAAAGTAACGCATGGTCTTGGTACCACCACTGATGTTGACGTTATGCTTGGATTGCATGGTAACATCTTTCATGATGTAATCGACCCAACGCATACTCGGAAAGCGGATGGGATCGCTGCCGTCTTTGAATTTCTGAAGCACTCCATCCGAAAACATCGGAGTGAACGCCTCACCGGTAGAAAAGTCAAAGTCATTTCTCTGCATCTGATTGAAGAAAGACCCGTATTCATAACTGTTTGCCTGTTCTAAGAGGCGAGTCGGAGTCAACGCAGAAAAAGAGGTGTTGATGTCAATTTTGGCCTGTCCTTCTTTACCGCGCTTGGTGGTAATCAATACTACACCGTTGGCACCGCGTACACCGAATACGGCCGTAGCCGAGGCATCTTTCAGCACAGTGATGTTTTCGATGTCTTCAGGGTCAATGTCCGACATGGAACGCTCCACGCCATCCACCTGAATCAACGGAGCAGAATCGGCCCAAGTACCCTGACCACGTACGAAAATCGTGGCAGCATCCGACCCCGGCTCACCCGAATACTGTACGGTAGTCACACCGGAAAGCTGACCTGCCAACACGTTGTTTACGGAAGATACCGGTGTACGAACCAAATCATCCGATTTCACACTCGAAAGCGCACCGGTCACCGTCACTTTCTTTTGTACGCCATAGGCTACTACTTCCACTTCGGCAAGCATTTCGGCATCTTCCGATAAAATAATTTTCATATTCCCAGCAGTCGCTTTCAACACCTTGGTCTTATAACCAATGTATGAAATCTTAATGTTAGTACCCACCGGAACATCCAATCTGAAATTCCCATCAAGATCGGTAATCACTCCAACCTTGCCGTCTTCCGACAAGACATTAGCTCCAATGATAGTTTCTCCATTACCATCTACCACAACGCCTTGAATACCCCTCTGCTGTGCATAGAGATTCACGGAAAGCACCGATAGCAATGTAATGAAGAAAAATTGCCTGAACTCATGCAGACAACCAAACAGATTGTTTTTTCTTCTGTTTTTCATGCATTCTTTTTTTTAAGTTAACATTATAGTTCTAATTCTCAATTTAACTTTAATAAGTTAAAAGTGTTACTTGAAACATATCGCAAATGTAACCACATAGACTATGTGATTGAATGTAAAATTGTACGAAAGCATGTAAAAACAGACACACGACTAAAAAGACACCCTATCCATCATTCTCTGGCACTATTCTCCATACTTTTACATGATTTTCCATGAAAGACAAACCCTTAAAACAGGCCTTCCGAAGAACTATAATTAAAAATTAACTTATGTACAATAACCATCCTTTTCCAAGGCTACACCCTTTTGCGCAGATGGCTACACTATTATCAGCTATTACTAAACTATTTTTCTCCAGTTGGGAAAAAAGATCTTTCCAGTTAGAAAAATAAAACACCCATTATACCATTTCTATTTTTCACTTTCCTGGCAAAGAAACCCTTGAAAAAGGAATCGCAGGCAAACCTTCCGAATTTACAAGATTTGGCATTGCCGTTTCATGCCAACCGAAACGTACCTGTACCGGTTGCACGATCTCAGGATGATAAACGACTACTTTATTCCGTTCTCTTATATCTGCCAACGCCGGGCGAAACACTCCATCTTTTCCTGCAATCTCAAACCAGTCCAAGCGACCTTTATTGTTTGTTTTCAGCCCATCAGCAACATGCCCGAAAGATACGACTATGGAATCAGCCACCACTTCCGCCTTATCGGCACAAGGACCCGACCAAACCACTTCTGCCAAGCCATAATCTTTAGCTAAAGCTACACGTGCCAGACGCTCTCCCACTTTCCATTTATAAGAAGGATGAATATCCCTCAGCTTATCTACAAGATCCGATACCACAACAAAATCAGTATTCGGAATCATGCTCCTCGCCTTTATCTGCTGCTGATGGAATATCGGCAACTCTTCGGCAGTAACAGGTGGCCTATCCTTGGACATTCTATTAGAATAGAGATGCGGAGCCAATAATACAGAATAGAACGGTGCACCCGGAACATTAAAAGCCTCCCTCCAACTATCTACCAATACCTGATACTTTTCAGCATATTGCCTGTCATGTATCATGCAATTACTCTCTCCCTGATACCAAAGACAGCCTTTAATGGCAAACGGAGCTAAAGGATGAATCATTGTTTCATACCGCTCTCCCGGAATCATGCCATCCATTTTACCTTCACCTTCTTTAAGTTGCGAACTGAAAACCGGAGAATGTTCATACGCTTCCTTCGATGTCCAAGTCTCTATGCGCGATCCATTTACGGCAGCTGTTATAATACCTACGGGTACATCAAGCTGTTCCTGAAGGGCTTTTCCGAAAAAGTAACCAACTGCTGAAACTTCTGCAAGACTTTCCCCGTCTGCCACTTTCCACGATACCGGTTTATTGTCGCGCCTGACCACAAAGACACGAATCATCTCATTAGTCGGTTTCCGGAGCTCCAAAGCAGCCAGATTCTCTCCTTTTGCCGGAAGGGCATAATTATCCGGTAGTTTCATTTTATATACCATATTCGATTGTCCGGAACATAACCAAACTTCACCTACAACAATATTATCATAAACAATACTTGTTCTTTTCCCTTTTATCGACATTTGCTGAGGATTCTTATTGGCAGCCATCGGCTTCAACTCGGCCATCCAGCGTCCTGAAGCATTTGCACGTACTTTCACCCGCTGTTTACCGAAAGAAATTAAAATAGCCTCATTAGGTTCGGCCGTTCCCCATACAGGAATCTTCTGTCCCTGCTGCAAGACCATGTTTGATGAAAGCACTTGGGGTGTCGACAACTGCGCATGTGCAATCATATTGGAAAGCAACACTCCGAGAATACACAATAAAGTCCGTAAAATCAATTTCATACCCACTAATTTCAATTATCAATACGTTTCCGGAATTCCTTTAAAACATTATTTCAGCCAAACGCTTATACATTTCCTTACCCAAATGCTCTGCCGATTTCTTATTAAAATGAAGTCGGTCATTCAATAGCTCCGCATCAGACATATCTATCAGATAAGCATTTGAATCTTCCTCTGCCAAGTGGCACATACCTGCTTCCACCTCACAGCTATAAGATTTATTACTTCTGGCAACTGTACCGAATATAAAGGGAAGCTTCGAATAATCCTTGCCTGTTTTCTGACTTAAATGTGTGCGCACATAAGTAACTACAGCCTTCAAATTATCATAATAATCTTTTCCCTTACGCTGATCACTCTCCCCCTGATGCCAAAGAAAAGCATCAATGTGATACCCTTCTTCCAACTTCGAAAGAGTTTGATCAATACAAATATCTATTTCCTGAATAAATGACAATAACAGCGATCTTCCTCCCTTAGATGTCGATTCTGTTTGAGATAGCCATTCAGGATTTGCCGACCAATATCTTCCTTTTGCAGAATCATAATCAGGAGCAATAGAGGTTCCACCAACTGCCCATTTAATCACATAAAATTTATCTTTTAATAACTGTTCCAGCCAATAATAAGTCACAGCATCATAGGCCCACAAGTTATTTCGCTCACTTCGCGCAGCCCGAGGCCAAAAAGGGATGAATTTTCCGTCCGGATCATTCTGTGCAATCCGGCAATAAGGATATGCTCCTTCAGAATACTCTACAGTATCTTTTGCCAATGCTTTAATATAGTCCGGTAAATCCTTATTTGAAGTTCGCCCGTCAGTATTCGACTGACCGGCTGTAATAATCACATGAACCGGTTTGGAAGCAGCTACATGACAACTACTTACAACAAGGATAAACAACCAAATAGAATACATCATCACTTTTTTCATAAGACTTTCATTTTTAATAAAGTTTTATGTCTGCTGATTCTTACATATCATAACAGACATGTTCTTTATGATTTTACTTATTTAAGATTTACTTCTATCACACCTCCATAAGGATTAAAGTCAAAAACGGCTTTATCTGTATGAAGTTGCACAGGCAGTTTCTTCCCATCTTGTCTGGCGGAAATCTTTTTTTTCTGCTTTCCTTTAATAACCAGCGTCAACGGTTCTATAAATAACTCCTTATCCAAAGTCAATTCCGGAGTTATTCTTAAATGATTTTTTTCACATACAATATCCAACTGAGTCGCTCCCTTTTCTTCAACATAAGCTGCCACTTCACGGAATGTCCCAACCCAGATTTTATCCTCCTTTGCTTTTACTTGATCCAAATGATCCCAGAAGCGTTGTGGATTACGAAAAGCATCATAACCATAGGTCAGGCCATGCGTCATCCCTACCCCCCAATCATTAGTTTCTATTAAAGTATTTACCCAGGCTTCCAGATTCTGAGGAGTAGATTTACTACCGATAGAACGTTGTTTGGTCCTTGTACCTACCCGGTTCTGAACTGCAATCCTCTTAGCCTCTTCTTTCTTATTGTTATTAGGATACACAAAAGTACGGGGCACGACTCCTGTATTGGCAAAGATGGCACTATCGTTCTTATAAATATCTTCTCTGATTTCCTCTAACGGGAATCGCGCAAAATTCTTATGTTTCCAACCATGATTTGATATCTCATGTCCTCTGTCCGATAAGTCTCTCACTTGCGACCAGCTCATCCTCGTGGTATCAGTAATTAGTCCACTATCACTATTAATCTTAGAACCATTAATAGCAAATGTCCCCCGGAATCCCCTTTTCTCAAACTGAGGAGCAGCCAATGAATATTGTTCTGCCAAACCATCATCGAATGTATAACTGATAGCACAAGCCTTATCACCTTTGTACGGAGCAATAGACAAAGTATAGTGTTTTTTTAAAGCAGTCTGAACAATAAGAGTGTCTTGTCCACTCATGCAGTAATGAATTACCCCCTTCTTTGTGAAAGTTATCTGTTTGGCATTTACCGGCATCCCAATACCCAGTGCAAGCAAAATCACGAATAGCTGTCTCATATCCTCTATTTTTCAATAATATTAAAATGTATCGCAAACTTAGCACCATATAAGAAAAGAGGCAATGTAAAAACAGACAAAAACATAGAAAATCGTGTTTTTCATCAGATTCCAGAACTCCCAGCCTTTCTTGAAACGCACTTACTCCATACCAACACCGTACTTTCTCCGTGTAGAGGTACCTCTGAGTGGAGAATGTACGGAGCAAGTACAGTTCGGATACACTTCAGATATGGACAAGGTATGAATAGCGCACAAAAACAAATATTACATGCATCTGTACATACCTCTATATAACAAATGATGTAAATGCCCTACTTTAGCGGTGATTTTTTCAGTAGAATTCATAGAGATCAGATGACAATTAATAATCAATACTTTAATTATATGAAAAGAAGATATACCTTTTCCCTGCTCTTGTCAGGAGCACTTCTTTTTTCGTGTGCACACCCCCGACTTGATACTAATAACTTTGAATGGGGAGAAATCCCTCAACAACCGGACTTCTCTTGGACAGAGAATGTAGGTAGCCGGCAATTACCGGATAGTAGTACAGTGGTATCCGCTAACTCCTTCGGTGCTGTTGCCGATAGTACAGTTCTTAGTACAGATGCCATTCAAAAAGCAATAGACAGTTGCGCACTCTCCGGAGGAGGAACCGTTACGCTGCAACCGGGTTATTATCTGACAGGAGCACTCTTTGTTAAAAGCGGGGTTAATCTGCAAATAAGCAAAGGCGTGACCCTGATAGCCTGTTCTGATATTCATTGTTATCCGGAATTCCGCTCGCGCATTGCAGGTATTGAGATGGTATGGCCCGCAGCAGTAATCAACATCATCGGCGAAGAGAAAGCATCTGTCAGCGGTGAAGGGACTCTGGATTGCCGGGGTAAGATATATTGGGATAAATACTGGGCTATGCGAAAAGAATACGAAGCCAAAGGTTTACGCTGGATCGTGGATTACGACTGTAAGCGCGTCCGCGGTATCCTTGTTGAAAATAGTTCGGACGTCACTCTAAGTAATTTCACATTGATGCGTACCGGTTTTTGGGGATGCCAGATTTTATACTCTGACCACTGTACAGTAGACGGATTAATTATTAATAACAATATTGGCGGACGTGGTCCCAGTACGGATGGTATCGATATAGATTCATCCACAAATATCTTGATAGAGAACTGTGAAATAGACTGTAACGATGATAATATATGCCTGAAGGCAGGCAGAGATGCCGACGGTTTACGCGTGAACCGCCCTACAGAAAATGTAGTGATACGCAATTGTATCGCTCACAAAGGTGGAGGATTGATTACATGCGGCAGCGAAACTTCCGGCAGCATACGCAATATACTGGCTCACGACCTCAAAGCCATGGGGACTTCGGTTATATTACAACTAAAGAGCGCCACAACCCGTGGCGGAACCATCGAGAATATTTATGTAACCCGGGTAGAAGCCGAAAATAACCGCAGAGTTCTTGGAGCCGAGCCTAACTGGAATCCTAAATACAGCTATAGCACACTGCCTGAAGAGTATAAAGGCAAAGAAATACCGGAACATTGGCAAACAATGCTCACCCCGGTAGATCCTCCAGAGAAAGGCTACCCTCATTTCCGTAACATATACTTATCTCACGTCAAAACAACCAATGTAAGGGAATTCATTTCCGCCTCCGGTGAAAATGACTCATTACGTCTGGAGAATTTCTATCTGCATGCTATTGAAGCACAAGCTCAGAAGGCAGGAATGATCCGCTTTACACGGAATTTCAACGCGACAGAAATAAAGCTTGCAGTACCGGAACCTCGTTCTATGCTGTTAGAGGAGAATGAACAGAGCAATATCCGGATAGAATATGTAAAGACTGTCAGCAATCAAAATATTGTTGAGAATCAAGCTAATTAAAGTATAGCCCCTTTATATCGTATGGCTCTTGTTGGATCATGTATTATCCGGCAAGAGCCATAATCACATATTCCCCCCTCTTCCACACATTAACACATTTTAGTTTTATTCCTATAGGGAGTTCTTTCACCGCCCCTGTCTTTAACTATGAACTATAAACTAGACTAAATTAAAACAGTATGAAACAACTTTGTAAACAAATGGCGGGAACCGTAGCTATTCTCTTCATCCTTGCCGCATGCAGTGAGAACAATTCCAATTATCCCGAAGAGTATGTAGGCTTTAACAAGACTACCAAGAATTATTCATTCGACAGAAGTAAAGATGTTGAAGAGTTCGACATTAAAATTATCGCCGCAGAGAAGAAAAAAGAAGACCGGGAAGTCCTTATCAACGGAGTAAGTATGCCAGGACAAACTGTCGTATTCAGCATCGAGGATAAAAAGGTTATTATTCCTGCAAAAAAGAAATCTGCCAATCTGCGTGTGAAGATCTATCCGAAGAAAATAAAAAACAAGGCAGAGTTTCGTATAGTCTGTATCCCGCAGGACAAGAAAGCGAAAAGAACACAAATCACGGTCTACCTGCAACCCCAATAACCTAAACCTGACTTTCACTATAATAAATAATAAGAATGAATCAGCAAAAGATGCAATTTCCCAAATAAAAAAAGGATTTAGCGTAGGGAGTTTTTTCATTTCACCTGTCTTTATAGAAAAGAAAGATGAAGAACATGGAACAAGATTTTGAAAAAATACTCAATAAACTCGTAGCCTCCACCCGTTCGCCGAAAGGAAAATTTTCCAAAGCTAACAGTTGGATACTTCTTGAAAAACGGTTACCACGTCTGCAACGCCGCATCCTTTCATTGCGCACTATGGCGAGTGCAGCCGCCGTTGCCGTGCTTTGCGTACTGGGATGGTGGGCATACTATATGTTCGCCCCGGTACCATTGCAAACCGTATCCACGCTGGCAGAAACACGTAGTATAACGCTACCCGACCAAACAGAAATAGTACTGAACCGCTACTCTACTCTGACTTACCCCGAACGGTTCAGAGGAAAAGACCGGAAAGTACAGTTGCAGGGTGAAGCTTACTTCGAAGTCAGTAAGGATGCGGCACACCCTTTCAAGGTGGAGGCCGAAGCGGTTATAGTACAAGTTTTGGGTACTCATTTCAATATCGAAGCCTATCCCGAAGATGCGCAAGTTAAAACAACGTTACTGGAAGGTTCTGTTGCTGTCAGCCTCATCGGTAAAGAAGAAGAACGCCTGGTACTCTCACCTAACGAAAGTGCCATTTACAATAAGGATAAAAAGAGCTTAACTTTACATACCGAAAAGGATGCATCGGAAGAGATTGCCTGGAGAAACGGAACACTGCTCTTTAAAAGTATTCCTCTGCAGGAGATTGTCCGGCAACTTTCCAATGCATTTCATACGGACATTCGTATAGAAGATGCTGATTTGCAGAACTACCACATGACGGCTACTTTTTCCGATGGTGAAACATTGGAAGAAATCCTTTCTTTGCTTTGTCGCAACCAAAAGTTTGGATACACAAAAACGAATGACATTATAACGATCACACAAAAATTAAACTAGAATGAAATCCTCTATCTGCTCACCCCGCACCATCAGGAAATTATTCTTGGTGGGAGCGGTTCTCCTCTCGACCTGTACTCTACAAAGTACGCTCGTATTTGCCACTTGTATTTTACAGGCCAACCCTTCACAAACGCGATTTAGTATTAAACTACAAAATGCCACACTGGAAGAGTTTGTGAAACAAATGGAACAAAAAACCGGTTACAGCTTCATCTATGGAGAAGAAGTACGCCTGAATAGCCGCATCACATTGGCTGTCCGCGATCTCACTATCAATGAAATCCTGCGGAAGGTTTTCGAAATGCAGCCTATAGGCTTCGAAATATCAGGAAAACATATTTTATTACATAAGCGGCCCATGCCGCAGAAAACCGTAAGCCAACGGTTCACGATCAGCGGATACGTAACGGACGGAGCGTCTTCCGAGACGCTGATTGGTGCCAATGTTCTCGATAGTCGTCAGCGTGTGGGCACTGCCACCAATCCTTTCGGTTTCTATACCCTCACCTTACCGGAGGGGGACGCTGAATTAAGTTTTTCGTATTTAGGGTACGAAACACGGCACAGTTCGTTCCCGCTAAACAAAGACACTGTGCTCAATATTCGCCTGAACACTAATAACGAACTGGCGGAAGTGATCATACTTTCGGATAAAAAGGAAGCCGGCATCCAAGCCACCGCCATGGGTGCACATGAGATTCCCATGGCACAAATACAACATACACCCGCTGTACTGGGGGAGGCTGATATATTGAAAACCATCCAGCTAATGCCAGGCGTACAGGCAGGAACCGAAGGCTTCTCCGGTTTATATGTACGTGGTGGAGGACCGGATCAGAACCTGATATTGCTGGACGGTATTCCGGTATATAATGCTGACCACCTATTAGGTGTCTTCTCTATCTTCACACCCGAAGCTGTGAAAAAGGTTACACTGTTCAAGAGTTCTTTTCCGGCACGCTACGGCGGACGTCTTTCGTCTATTGTAGACGTGCGTACCAACGACGGGGATATGAAACGTTATCATGGTGCACTGAGCATAGGTACACTCACTGATAAAATACATCTGGAAGGACCTATTATCAAAGATCGCACTTCTTTTTCGCTTAGCGGACGTACTACACACACTGCTTTTATGGGAAAAGCTTTCAGTAGTGACGGTGATGAGTTCAATTATTACTTCTATGACCTCAATGCCAAAGTAAACCATAAGTTTAATGATCGTAGCCGGCTTTTCCTGAGTTTTTATCATGGGAAGGATCACTATCACTATAACTTCAAAGAGAGTTACGGTACCAGCGATTGTTATGAAAGCAAAAATGGGCTGAACTGGGGAAATACAATCGTTGCTGGACGCTGGAATTACGTATTTACCAACAAACTGTTTAGCAATACAACCGTAGCTTTCAACAGTTATCGCATGATCTTAAAAGGCAGAGCAAAAGAAGAAAATATCTACTCTTCATCACAGTCCTACTTCTATCAATACGATTCTGAGTATCGTTCGGGAATCCGTGACTGGAGTTTCCGGACTGACTTCGACTATACACCTATTCCTTCACACCACATAAAGTTTGGTGTAGAATACCTATACCATACCTTCCGTCCGGAAACCAATACTTCGAAAATGAAAGAAGAGGAGAATGGCGTAACTGAACAAGATACCTTGTATAATAGTATTTCGAACAGTTACCTGCACGGACATGAGGCTTCTGTTTATGCAGAAGATAATTTTGATATAGGTAGCCGTACCAGTTTAAATGCAGGAGTACACGTTTCTCTGTTCAATACACAGGGGAAGAATTATTTCTCCATACAACCGCGACTTTCCGTTCATTATCGCTTCGATCATGATTTCTCAGTAAAGGCATCTTTCTCTCAGATGGCTCAATATGTACACCAACTCTCCTCCACTCCACTCGCCATGCCCACAGACTTATGGGTACCTATTACCAAAAACATACGTCCTATGCGTGCTAACCAATACTCTTTAGGCGGATATTATACCGGAATCCGGGGTTGGGAGTTCTCCATTGAAGGATATTACAAACAGATGCGAAACGTACTGGAATACCAGAACGGGGTTTCTTTCTTTGGGAGTTCAACCAATTGGGAAGAGAAAGTGGAAATGGGTAAAGGACGTTCAATGGGCATAGAGTTCATGGCGCAAAAGACCATAGGTAAAACCACCGGTTGGTTGGCATATACTCTGGCTAAAGCAGATCGCCAATTCAAAAACGGCAGTATCAACGACGGTGAGCGTTTTCCCTATAAATACGACCGCCGGCACAGTATTAGCCTCTGCCTAAACCATAAATTCAGTGAACGCATTGACATTGGAGCTTCCTGGATATACAATAGTGGCGGAACAGTTACCTTACCGGAGCAGCAAACGGTCATTCTCAAACCTGATGGCAGCATAGAACAAACTGACTACATCTCCAAACGTAATAACTACCGTCTACCTGCCAGCCATAGATTGAACATTGGAGTGAACTTCAACAAGAAAACCAAACATGGCATGCGAACCTGGAACATCAGCCTCTACAATGCTTATAATTCAATGAACCCGACACTCGTTTATGGCAAACGGCGCGATTATGATTACCTCGCCTATAAAGATGAACACGGTAAATACACAGGTGGCTATAATACATCAAAGCTATTCATAAAGAAAATAACTTTGCTACCGATCATTCCATCTGTCACCTATACATACAAGTTCTAAGATATGACAACAAATAACCATAGAACCGGAAACAAAAAAATGAAAACAAGAATTTGCTCTTTGCACCTTATTATATATATAGGTATCATCCTTTTCTCCACCTCCTGCGAGAATGAAATCCCCTATACCCCGGCTCACAGTGAGCCACAACTCATTATGAACGCCCTCCTTGATGCAGGAGAACCGGAGAACTACGTATATCTCAACCTAAGTGGTACACATGGCCTCTCACACGTAGAAGAAGCTACTGTAAACCTATATGTCAACGGGAAGCTTGTCGAAAAGGCGGAAGAACTTCCCCCACTCAAGCCTATTGGCAGCCTGGATGTGGTCTACGATCCTAATGCACCCCTCAATAACCTCCCGGAAATAGCAAAACGCAAAAAATTCCGCATCACTACCCCTTTGAAAGCCGGTGAGCAAATCTGCCTGGAAGCCATAGCTGAAAATGGCAAATATCATACAACAGCCGAAGTTAGCGTTCCTCATCCGGTAAGCTCCATCCAAATAGATACATGTCTCATCCCCATCAGAGTGTACAGTGGATGGGAACCTCATCGCCAGTTTAAGATTACCCTGCAAGACCGCCCTAATGAGAAAAATTACTACCGCTTGGACATTTGGAATGACATTGCCGTTCACGGACAATACGACAGCCGCATAGATACCGTCCTCTATGCCAGAGAAACAAGTATCATCAATCGAGAAGATGTGATACTGACAGATGGAAATCCCAGCAGTAGTGAAGATGATGAAGATGATTTTTTCGGTAGTTACATTGAAAATAAATATAATGTCTTCACCGATGACCGCTTTTCTGATGCTACCTGTACTTTGAAGGTTTATACTCAACTTTATCATAATTACAATTTATGGCTTTATAACGTCACTCGCCGTTCCAAAAGTATCACTGTCCGTCTGCTCAGCATCAGTGAAGCTGAATTCCGCTACTTAAAAGCCCTAAACACTCTGGAATCGGGTAATTATGAAGAAGCACTTATGGAACCGGTCATGATACCAAGTAATGTAAAAGGCGGGCTCGGATTTGTAGGAATCAGTTCGGAAACAAGAATGACAATGCAACTGCCCGATGAGATTATTGACAATGAAAACTTACCACCATATACTCAATAAGATTATACCATGAAGCATTATATTCTTCTCTTGTTAATAGCCGTGTCTTTCTGTTCCTGCCGAAGTTCGCGCAGCATGCAGAAAGAATTGAATGGCATGCGTAGCAATCTTTTCTATGAGCTTATTTCACAAGAATATACCGGCAAAGTCAAAGACAGCATCTATCTGGATTTTATAGATTACTCCAACACTGATTATTACAGCACTATCAAGCGGAAAGGTGGTTTCTTCATTCCACTGATTATCTTTAATAGGCAACAGGATCGCTTCCGCACACGGCTGGGTGAGCATTCTCTCAGCCAACTTTATCGTGAATTCCTCACGGATGCATTATTAACTGAATGTAATAGTAGTACCTGCTTCCAGTTAATAGATAACAAAGACAATCAAGTTCCCGCTGACTCTGTTTACCGCCTGGAGGTAAAAGTCAGGCAGAATGAAACAACTGGTGGCGTTGTTTTAAATGAAAGCGGATTTATTTGGTTCGAAGGTGGTTACATTACCTTGCAAAGTGCTCGTTACCGCCCGGCACAAACTCAACTTTCCATTTCTATACGTTTTTCACATCATGGCGATTGCTTGTTAGACAAAACCTACAATGTCAAGCGTAAGCAGTCTCGCAGAGATCGGAACTATGAAGATTCCTATGCCGCCAATCAAGGCTGTCTGGATGATATGGCCGAATGTCTGTCACTTGCTACCCGGGAAATTGTTGAAGAAATCAGCCAGGAGCTGAATTTACTCATGTCCGCCCGATAACCCATTATACATTCCACGCAAAGTATCCACTATCATTCTGATCAACCGTGTACGATAACCATATTACATTCATATTACAAAAAAGACCTCAAACAATCAAAATAACATCATATAATTGATCTACATCAAGAAATAGTCATCAAAACAGCACTTTCTTTCTTTTTCATTTTTGTGTTATAAAACATATTTCTATATTTGCACAGGTAAAAAGAAAAAGCTAAGCGCTTAGAGCTGTTTTCAATAGGTATTAGATTTTTAGAGTTAGAATTGTTTTTAGGTATAACAAATTAAAAGTAGGTATTATGAAACGTTTAGGATTAACATTAATGGCAGCAGTCTGCCTGACTGCTACGACATTTGCAGCAGGAAATCAACCTACAACTGCAAAATGGGATGGTAACATCAACGTAACCAAGTTGAGTAAATATTTGAATTTATCCGCTGACCAGCATGAAGAAGTAGCAAACATTTGCGATTACTTCTCTACACAGATGGAACGTGCTACAACTGCCAAGAAGGATCAGAAAAAGAAACTTCACAATGCAGTTTATGGAAACTTGAAGTTGATGAGAAAAGCACTGACTGACAAACAATATGCTGAATATGCAAGAGTATTGAATGTCACTTTGCAGAACAAGGGTATCGAAATGAAATAATTTCACATCGATAATTAGGAATATCCTTTTTGATTAATAAATAAATTGTAAAATAGGGCGCTGAATATTACGTTTAGCGCCCTCTTTCCTTTGTCAACACTATCTAAGTGCCGACTCCCTAACCAATGTGTATTTCATTTACAAACAATATCTGTCTTGTAACTCTTTCTTATATTTTCTTGAAACTAAAAGTTCTGTTATCTTATCAAAAGGAGGATACAATAAACATTTGCTGTCCTTAATAATCATCAGATAATCAATATTAATAATATAAGACTGATGTATCTGGACAAAACAAGGCGAGTACTGGGTTATCTGCTCGGCAGTCATTCCACGGCGCAAGGCCAATGGCGGCTGACCATTAAGCACCACTTCCCACTGCCTGCAATCGGAACAGTACCGGAAAAAACCAACCTCAGCAGAACGCAATGCACGCATATCATTTGTCGGGGTAAATACAATGAACGTCTGTCCACTACGCAGTGGCATTCCCATGGGCAATGTCGCTTTTTGTCCCGCCTCAGCCTGTTCCACAAAACGTGCAAGTATATCCTTCAGTTCCTGTTCCTCAAAAGGTTTCAGCAGATAGTCGAATGCGGATTCACGAATAGCCTGTATCATATATTTGTCATAAGCAGTATAAAAGACGACTTTCATATTCCACGAAATATCATCCCGAATCTCCTGCAATAACTCCATTCCGGTTATATCCGGCATTTCAACATCCAGAAAAAGCAGATCCGGCCGTGTCTTGAGAATCACTTTCTTCCCCTGTTTACCATTCTTGGCTACTTTTTCCAGAGAAAAGCGCGCATCCTTGCCCAACTCGAAACTTAAGTTCTCAAGTGCTACATCATCATCATCAACTATTATAACTTTGTATCTATCCATGTTTATTTCATGTATTCTTTGGCGAATATAGACATTATTCAATCCTGCGCAAAACCATCCAAGCCGTTTTATGAACTATTCGTCAATATTCCGTACTATCCGTACAAAAAACGAGATTATATATCATATTTTATAATCATACTTATCGGGTAACAAAAAGGTAACTTCGCATCCGGCCTCACCACCGGGCAAACGAACATTATGTACAGCAACATCTATCGCCTCCTTATTCTTCATGTTCAGAATCTGAATAGTCTGCATAATAACTCTCATGCCTGTACCGGTCCCTTTGTTCCGACTGTTCATACGGTAACCACCCCCATTATCCCTTATTCTAATGCAGGTTCCATTCGCCTGACTACTGATAATAATCCACAAATTCCTTTCTCCCTCTTTTCCCCTTAAAGCATGTTTTACGGCATTCTCTACAGGAATTTGTATCAGCATAGAAGGAAGTTGAACTTGTCCGGGGCACACATCATCCCCTATCTCTATCACCGGATGGAAAGTTGTTCCCAAAGAACGGCGTTCCAGATCAATATAGGTTTTCACAAAGTCCAGCTCTTCCTCTAAAGTAACACACAGTTGCTCTGCCAGTTCCAGATTACGTCGCATCAGTTTGACTAAGGAAGATAGTTCCTGATGTTCTTCCGCTTTCCTTTCCGCCATCTCCTGATTAAGCACATTGAAAATGAAGTGGGGAGACAAGCGGTTACGAATATTTTCCAGACGGAGAGTGGAAACAGTACGGCGATTTTGGGCAAGCAATAAAGCACGCTTTTTCTTATTGTACGTATAGATAAAGCCCACCGCCATTAAAGTTATAATGGAAAGGGCAATCCAAAATGTCTTTGTCTGCCGCAGTTCAAGCACTTCGTTTTCCTTTTCCCGGATAAAGACTTTTTGCGCCATTACGGTAGAGTCCTGTTGATAGCGCAAGGCCAGATCCGCCGTACGCATCTCTACACGTTCGTTACGGACAGAGTCATCCAGCCAGTTATTCTCTTTCAGATAGAAATAAGCTCTCCGATAATTTCCTGTTTCTTCGTAGTATCGTTGCAGATATTTGTTGCGTATATGTATCATATCCGGATCAATGTCCGGAGGAGCGACGCTTCCCGTCAATATGCGTTGTGCTTGGGGCAAGTCTTTTCGGATCAGAGCTAATTCTATATTCTGCGTATCGATATAGTAGAGAGCGGTCGGCATACCTGTTTTCTCGAAAAACGGTTGGCATTTACCGATATATTTCGCAGCTGAATCAGCTTCATTCACTTGCAGGAAACAATCGCCTAAATTCATCCAACCCAGATTTTGTTCAAAAAGCATATCCGGATAATCTTTCGCAAGATCGATAACCTTTCTGAAGTAACTGATGGCAGTTTCGTAATCTCCCCGATAGTAATAAGAAGTACCCCGGTTGTTCAGATAGAAATGCTTTTCAAAAGGCAACATGCTTTCGTAGCTTTCGGCTGCAAGATTATAATAATAATCACATTGGTCAAAATCGCGCAAAGCTACATAGATCTGCGCCAACCCATAATAAATAGGTGGTTTCTTGGTAGAGACGATATCTAACGAATCACACAATATCAATGCCCTCCTGTACCAGGCAGCTCCCGCATCCAATTTGCCCAAACGGTTATTGGCATCAGCAAGATTCATCAGGATATCCGGCACCACCTCTATTTTTGTACCTTGCATCCGTTGTTCATAAGCTTTTCGGAAATACACTTCCGCAGAGTCCATGTATCCTGTACGGGCATACACATTTCCCTTCATATTATAGCACTCGGACTTTAAGTCTGCCAGTTGCGCGGAAAAGGGCTGTTTTATTGTAAAATCTTCAATCTGTCGTGTCAAGAGTCGGGCAGAATCGATATCGGAAGACATCAAACAAGTTTTAGATGCCACTGCCAGATAATTATAGCGCACCAAGCTGTCCTTAGCTTCCTGCATTTTCTGCAATGCTTGTGTACGTACTTTCCGGGGGGTGATGGATACAGAATCCCCATTCGCAGCAAAAAAAACTTCGAATGCCTGCATCTCACCTTGTTCTATTTTTCGTTTGCGAGGTGTACAAGCAGTCAAGGCAATAAATGCTATTATTACAATGCATAGCAGTCTTTCAGTCCACACTATTTTCCACATAGTACGAGAATTAAGCAATTTATTTGCACAAACATACTGTTTTTCGGTGATATATTATAGTGGTTTTATTAAATTTCTCCGGAAAAACTGTCGCATTTATAACTTGAACTCAGGAGGTGCTGCTATGAGTTTATACTCGTTTTTACCTACACGCTTGCACTCATGTTCCGCATCGCCCTATTCATCGGCATTGAGAGGCAGTGTAGGTAAACAAAAAACAGAGTGTAGGCAAATTTACCTACACTCCATATTTCATTCTGTTTGCCACTTGCTTTCACCGGTTCGGAAACAGTGTTTATAGATATCACCGCATATGTTTATTAGATTAACACTGCATGTTTATTTCACCGACAGTCAATATTTAGCATTTACCACAGTTATGAATCACTTGCTTCACGGTTGTGAATATCCTGCTTCACTATAATGAATCTCGTGCTTCACGTCTGTGGTCAATGAAAAATAAAGAATGCGAAAGCAAAGAAAAAGGTATATGAATACAAAGAGGGAGGCGTGCTATACGGTATCAAACGCCTTTACCGGGTAAGATTGATGCATGGTTTTTATATAAGCAGACCGGATTTCAATAGTGCAAGTTCTTTCGTGTGCACTCCATCCCTCAAAAGCCGGCCTAATCTGCATTATACAATCCGTTCCAAATAAAACAGTCCGAATAATCCTTTTTTTAATCATAATAGGACATGCTTTCGACAAAATAAACCCATTCAGACAAATCGCAGTTTGTGTATAGAATATTATTATTTTACTTTTGGACAAATATTATATAGCTCTTATATCTTTATACAAAAGAAGTTAAATACCAGGTGGCAGCTAAATTATTGAAGCCGTACTACCTTCTAATTTAACAAAGAAGGAAAGGAATATGGAAACACAATTAATAATAGGTCCCCTTGTAGGAGCAATCATCGGACTCATCACAAATGGCATTGCCATTAAGATGATATTCAGACCATTATATGCCAAATATTTATGGGGATGGAAATTGCCATTTACGTCCGGCTTAATTCCTAAAGAAAAAGGCAGGATGTCAAAATCTATAATCTCTTCATAAGAAAGTCATCATTCGATAAACGAACTCATATATTGAAGAAGCTTCTTACAGAGAGTAGTTCGACCGGATTGCTTAGGCTGCACTAAGATGAGAATTAAGAACGAGAATGCAGAAATCATAGCTTAAAATCCAATATTAAATGATGACAGTTAAACAGATATATACTGAAGACTTGCAACTTGCTAAAGCTTTAATAAAGAGAGACGAGCTAACGACTCGTAAGTTCTTTTACAAGCAATGCTATCCTCTCTTTAAATCAATCTTCGACAATTATTACACCGACTGTGAAAATTGCAAGGAGTTTATTGATGAGATTTATTTACTAGTGCTATCACCAAGTAAAACTACCGGCAAATGTCAAATGGAGAACTTCCGAGGAGAAAGTACATTGACTAGTTGGTTGAAATCGTCTTGCCTCTTTTATTGCTACAACAAGTATCAACGAAAAGAAAGGATCCACATTATTTCCAATATACAGAATGATAATGAGGATTTTATTAATGGCCATGATAGATTAATTGAGATATCAAACTCTTCTATGTTAAATGTAGACAACATCAATAGGAAAGATGTGGAAACAATACTAAATCTTATGTCGAATAAACGATATAGCGATTTAATACGATTACGTTATATAGAAATGAAATCAAACGAAGAAACAGCTAACATATTAGGTCTAAGCATGGATAATTATTATAATGTCCATAAACGAGCTAAGTCTCTATATGAACGAGTATTCAGAAAGGAGGAAGCTCATGGATAATAATATTAGTGTAGAATTGTTTGCCGCTTATCTTGATGGCAACTTACCTCCAGAAGAACTTAACAGTATAGAAACAATAGCTTCAAACAATCCTGAATTAAATGAATTGATTAGAATGGCTGATATCATAGATGAAGATACTCAGTCATATATAGCTGATGGGTTTACCTATGAAGCCGATATGACTGCATTAGAAGACAGCAACTTTGAAATACCCAATATTCTAGATGATTTTAATGAAGTAGATGACTTAGATTTTGCTAAAGATGATGTGAATAATGAAAGTATTCTTGATGATGAACAATCTACTACTGAAGACTTAGATGGTACATTTATGCCGTCGAATGAACAGAGCTTGGAAGAATTCATAGATAATCAACCTATTGAAGATTATCCAAATCCAGAATCACATTCTGATGGTATCATAGATAATAAAAACCACGATACATATCCGAATGAACAAGATGATATTTTGTTTGATTCATAATGATAGAAATACCAATTATATCAATCTATATATATAATTAATAACTCAATATTAAAAATTATGTACGATTACGATTTAGTTAATTTTGAATTTGACTTTACTGAAGATGGTTATGCAGACACATATGTCGAAACCATTGATTCAAACACTATAGCCATAATGACTGATAGTACAGGAGATGGTTATGCAGATACTATAACTTTTGCAATTGACACAAATAACAGTGGACAACCTGATACTTTCCAAACATATCAAGATGTTACAGGGAACGGTGAAGCTGATATTGTTGCTAAGGCTCATGATTATAATCAAGACGGAAATATTGATAGTGTAACAACATATACAGATTATAATCAAGATGGAAAATTCGACGAAGTCCAGAAGGCTTATGACTCTACAGGTGATGGCAATATTGATAAAGTAGACATCTATACAGACGTGACAGGGTCAGGTCAACCAGATAGCCAAATAACATACAATATTGATCCTCATTCCGGCATTTTGGTGCCTGAAATGACAGCAGGTTTCGAAATCTCAGGTACAATGAGTGATGATTTACAGAATTTTGAACCTAACGAATCCTACCCTAGTGGAATCAGTGGAGATCCTACCGAGTCAATGAATCATTGGGAATATCAAGGGCAAACAAATAGGTGTGCTATATATTCTCAAAAGTTTGTAGTCGAAGAGTTAACAGGAGATGATATTGATATTGAAGACTTTACCAATATAGCAAAGGAAAATGGATGGTTTACTGAAGAAGGTGGAACAACATTTTTAAACATGAATAATATGCTTGATTATTATGGAATTGATAATGAAATGTCATTCCATAAATCAGTAGATGATATCGAGAATTGTTTAAATGAAGGGGGGAAAGTAATTGTGTCAATCGACTGCCATGAAATATGGTATGGTGAAGACAACAATATCTTCTCACCAGAAAGTTCTTCAAACCATGCTGTAGAAGTTATTGGTATCGACCGGACGGACCCCGAAAATCCAATGGTAGTACTTAATGATTCCGGATCTCCCAAAGGCAAAGGAGAAATGGTACCTCTTGATGTTTTTCAGGAGGCTTGGGAGGATGGAGATTGCCAAATGATTGAATGTTACGCATAAGAACGAAAATAAATTAGAATTATGAATAAAACATTTTCGACAGAGGCATTAATACATGACCTCAAAACAAATAAGTTTATACTACATAGCAATATTACGATGGGCTATGTACCCGGCTTACCCATACTTTCTATAATGAATGGGAATTTATGCATAAGAGTTCCTTATCTAAAGTACAAAGTAACAGGAGAAATCGATAAAACTTGTGTATATCCTATAAAATTCGTCGTTACCATTTCTATCCCAGAAGGTGTAATCATCGGAATTGAAGATTTATCATACAATAATTTATTTTGCAATATAGAGTTCAATTCACCGATAGGACTATTTCGCCACGATGCCATAAAAAAGTGCAACAAGGAAACGTATCAAAACCTTCGGAAGGAACTATATATAGAATATGACAAAATCGTAGACTATCTTATTAATCAGGGAAACTATAATCAAGATGATGAAAAGCGATTCAAGTCTTTATTCAATATGATAGTAGAACCATCGTTATTTCCGTTCTATAAAGCTATTGATTCTGATTTTACCAATAAATATTTCATTACTAAGAGTTAATTATGAAGATATCCAATAAAAGCGACTTCTTCCAGAAGCCATTAAAAGATGTTCATCCTGTAGCACCTAAGGATGAGCCAAGATTGGTAGATGTACCTGCGAAACCTGAGACTAAGAAAGGTCCAAAGATTTTTGCTAGTACATCTGTCGTCCACTTAGTAAAACAAACGTCCGAAATCTTAAGTATTTGCGGATTACACTCGATGTCAAAACGTGTTGAACAATTTTTAAGAGATACCGCAAAGGAACGTTTTACAGTATCTGTTGTCGGCGAGTTTTCACGAGGAAAGAGTACCCTTTTGAACAACTTATTAGACAATGCAGCCATGTTACCAGTTGGCAATTTACCAACAACAGCCGTTATGACTCGAATAAGATTTGCGAATCAAACAAAAATGGCAGTCTTTGATGAAAAAGGATCCCGTGTTGCTATGCTTGATGTTAAACCTGAATCTTGGGATAATTTAGTAGCCAATAATTTTGGAGAGAAACAGCCACAAGGTAGTGTTATTGTTGGAATCCCTAATCAATGGTTGGCATCTAATAATATGGAGCTAATAGATTGCCCTGGAGCGGGTGATTTATCTGAAGAAAGAACAAAACAGATTGCAAGTACATTAGAACGTACTGATGGTGCTATTATTTGTTTAACAGCTACTGCTGCTCTTGCACGGACAGAAAAGGAATTTATTCTACAAAGGATATTAAAACAAAAAACTCCATTTTCCATAATTGTAATAAACAAACTTGATCTCGTTAAGAAAGAACAGAGAAATGGTATTGTTGACTATGTTTACAACGTGCTCAAACTAAACAACATGAATATTCCTGTATATATTCCCGATGTTGAAATGCCAGATGATACATATGATAATATCAAAGGAATTGAAAGGATCAAAGATGCAATTTCTTCTTGGGCAAATGATCCACGCAGACAAGCTTTGACCGATTTATGGATAAAGTCTCGAGTTCTTGATGTAGTTTTCATGGCCTCCGATGCTCTTAAAGAACAACAGAAAGTACTTGATGTCGCCAAGGAAAAGGGGCAAGAAATAATACTAAACAAAAAGAATGCTCTTGAAAAACTTGAACTGTTATGGAGTGAATTGGAAATAAACCTCCAAGAAAAATCAAACGAATGCTACATAAAATTTATGGAGAAAGTGAAAGAATATACTGACACTACCATAGAAAGACTTCAACACGAGGCTAGCCACACTGCTTCTCCAGATAAATGGTGGCAAGAAGATTATCCTTACCGCCTTAAAGTCGAACTTGCAAATATGTCTGTAGGTTTAGATAATCTAATATCTCAAATTATTGCAAGAGATGTGAGATGGTTCAACCAAATGTTGGATCAGAAGTTCAAGAACTTTATACAGATTGAATCAACATCTGTAACAGATAAAGCTGATTATATAGCAGAGAAGTCCAATAGGAAGGTCGAATTTGAAGACTTAAATCGTAAGCAAAACTTCGCCAGACTTGGAACAACAGCATTATGTATTGCATCGTATTTTACACCGCTCGGATTTATGGGTTCTATGGGAATTGGAGCAGGTGGTGCGATTCTACAATCGACATTCTTTAAGAAGAAAATAGAAGAACAAAAAACTCAGCTCAAAGACTCAATAGCAAAAGATATTCCACAAATAGTTGACAATGCTATCTCAAAGAGTGAAATACGAATAAAAATGTTATACGATTCAATACTAGAACAATCGGAAAAAAAGAAAGACTTATGGAAAGAGGCCCAATTCTTAGCCATAGAGGCTGAGAATAAGCCCAGAACAGAACAACAGCAAAAAGAATTACAAAATCACATCTTAGAACTCGAATCAATTAAAAGACAATTAAATTAATACGATATGGCACTCAATCAAGAAGATTTAAGCAAGTTTCGTGAACAACGTGAACGACTTGGCGGAATGCTGTCTGAGGCTTCCCATATAGTTCAAGAGTTAAATATGGCTTCTGCTGGAGAAAATTTGGCAAAACTTAGTAAAAAAGTAAATGATGACACATTTAAAATTCAAGTTGTTGGAACATTTAGCAATGGTAAATCAACAGTAATCAATGCTCTTTTAGGAGAAGAAGTCCTTCCTGCATATGCACTGCCCACCACTGCTGTAATAAATGAAGTGAAATATGGAGAGACAAAAGAAGCTATTTTGCATTTTCGGAATCCACTTCCTGAGAAATTGCCAGCTAGTTTGTCGGCAAAAGCAATGGAGCACATGCGAAAATTTAATATGAAAAATATACCTCCTCTCCATATTGAATATTGTGATATAGAAAATTACGTGGTGATACCAATGGGGGAAGATCCCAAAGAAATGCTACTTGAAAGTCCTTATGAGAAAGTTGAACTATTTTGGCCACTTCCTATGTTAAAAGAGGGTGTTGAAATAATCGATTCTCCAGGACTTAATGAATCTGAAACTCGCGCACATGTAACTATGGAGTATTTGACAAAGGCAGATGCAATTTTGTTTGTTTTGGCGGCTGACAAATTATGTGCTCAAGATGAAATGGATTTTATTGAAAATAACTTAAAATCAAATGGTTTTTCAGATCCGTTTTTTGTGGTTAATCGTTTCGATTTAATCAAGGAAAAGGAGAAAGAAAGGACAAAACAATTTGCAGAGTTAAAGCTATCTGATTATACAACAAATAGTATTTATTATATTTCAGCTCAACAATCTCTTGATGGAACAATTAAGAATGATTATTCCTTGATAGCTGGTTCAGGAATGGAATTGTTTGTTACTCGTCTTACAGATTTTCTTACAAAAGATAAAGGCAAGATGAAACTGTCTCAACCTGCTCGCGAATTAAAACGAATCCTAAACAACGAGGCTTTGTATAAGATTATACCTGGTCAGAGAGTAATGCTTGAAAGTTCGTTAGATGACGTAAAGGCTCGTTATGAAAAAGCAAAGCCACAACTTGAGTTACTTAAGAGCAAAAGAGATCAAATAATATCCAAGCTAACGCTTAGAATAGAACAGAGTAAACAAGAATTTAAAAGGGTTGTAAATAGAAATACTTGTTCTGTTGCGGAAATGATACCCGGATGGATACAAGACTACAAACCGAAACATACAATAGGATTAATACCGACTGAAAAGAAAATACAAGCTGCTGTTATTGAAATTACTGATTATATCAAACAACAATTGAATGTTCAACAGAACAAGTGGAAAACAGAAGTTATGATGCCTATAGTAAATGAGAAAGCTCAGTATATCTTTGATTCATCCGAAAAAGACTTGACAAAGCTATACTCCGCAATAGACGAAGTAACTATACAGATAACAAATGACAACAATGTAAAGCCTGAGCCAATACCAGTTTGGCAAAGAATCGCAGGTGCAGCAGGAGGGATGTTGCTTGGTTGCCCTGATGTTGCAATTGCAGGTGGCTTAAATGGACTTACCAAGGAGTTAGCTAAAAATATTGGTTTAGTACTTGGAACAGAAGCCATTTTAGGATTATTGATAGGATTTACCAACCCATTTGTTTTAGTCGGCGGGATTATTGCAGCAATATTGGGTGGAGGGTTTTCAGGTGATAAAGCAATGAAAACACTTAAGAGTAAACTCTCTGATGTAATTGTACAAAAAATATGCGACAACTCTGACGAAGGTTCAACAAAGGTTGCAGATTCTATTGCTTCAAAGCTTAATGATATTAAAAACGATATTTCATCAGCTCTCAGCAATGATATTTCTCAAACAGAGCAGACTGTAACAGGTATTATCGACGAAATGAAGAAGGGTCAGGCTAATATTGATAGGCGTAAAGAAGTAATCAGTAGATGCGAGGAAAAAATCAAGTCTATTAGTATCAACCTTGACTCATTAACATTTGAACTCATAGAACAAAAATAAGATTTCGTTAAAGCAATAGCATTATATTTAAGCAGACGCTTGAGTATATATGCTATTGCCAAAACTTAGAAGATTATAGAGAATTCGATAAGATAAATTAATACTATACGTATCACTTCTCTATTTAAATATGAATGTGCATTCACAAATATTTAGTATCAAATAACTCAAAAAGTATTTGCTGGGGACAGATTAATATATCAGACTGCGTTATGAATAACAATCAGAATAAAGAAAACTACTTTTCTTGGAATAATATAGGTGAAATGGCCGATATTAATTCCCATATTGTTTATGCCTCTACAATTATTGGCAAATACCAATGGAATTCAAAAATCAAACTTCATCTAGAACAACAATTAAGAAAAATTGTCGACAAGCAAAATGATAAGACTTTAAATATTAGTGTGGTTGGTGAGTTTTCTAGTGGAAAAAGTTCCTTTATAAATGCCTTAGTTGGATACGAACTACTAGCCGTTAATGCAATTCAAGGGACAACAGTCGCAATAACTATAATAGAGTACGGTAGTAGCCTTTCTATTACTCTAACTGATTTTTACAACAAACAAACTAGAAAAGAATACCCAACGATTATTTCTTTGAGAGATGAATTACATCAGTTTACTACGGATTCGAAATATGCCAAAAATATATCCTTCATATCCGTAACCCTACCTTCTGCTATTCTAAAAAATGGATTTAGAATTATTGATACGCCTGGAACGAATTCATTAGAGTTATGGCATGAAGAAATAACTAAAAGAGCAATAACAGACATTGCAGACCTGTCAATAGTGTTAACAGATGCCACTAGACCCATGCCTGAAACACTCATATCATTTATTGAAGAAACTTTAGGTAATAGCGTTAAAGACTGTGCATTTGTTGCAAATAAGATTGACTTGATCCGGGAAAAAGAGCGAAATGGAATACTTAATTATGTTAAAGTTAAAGCTAACCATGACCTGAATATTGAAAAGCCATTAGTATATCCATTTTCTTCAGCAGCTCTGACAAATATGTTTTCTTCAGAAAAGATTACTGTTGACAATGATAGTTTTCTCATCACAACTAATAGTCTAAAAGAGCTTTTAGACTATTCCTTACATAATAGGGTAAAAGCTCAAGCGCGAAAAACATTACAACTGATTGATCAGATTTTCACAACATTAAACCACGACATCCAACAGATTGAAGAACAATATAAAAAAGAACTTCTTGTATTAGAGAAATCTAAGCAAGTCAACCTCAAACCATTTATTCAGAAGCAAATAGCAGAACGCCAAATTATGTTTAAGGAGTACGCAGACGAACAAAGATTCTTAGCTCAAAAGAAATGCGATAATCTCGTAAATTCATCTATTTATCATATAAAAAGCAAAATTGATAATTGCACATCCTTGGATGAGTTGTCATCATATATCAAAAAAGGGACACTCTCTGAAGATATAAAGAAAGAAAGTTCTTTAATAGATAGAGGAACAGAAACAACTAATGCAGCTCTGTCATCCTTATTTTACGATGAAATCAAACGATTCCAGAAGAACTTTAAAAGAGAATTCGAGAAGTTGAATATTTTATCTATTCAGATTGATGTTACTCCTAAAGCTACTAATATCAGAAGACGCATTAGCACAGCTAATATTGGAGCTGTAACTACATTGATTACAGAAGAATTGTCGAAAGAGAATTGGGCAATAGGTGGTGGAGGTATCACTGGAGCTGTTATTGGTACAATGATCTTTCCCGGTATAGGTACTGCTATAGGTGGGTTTGTAGGGTTACTCGCCGGAGGAGCTGTTGCTCCAAATCTTCAGGATGTAAAAAACAATGTAAAAAGCAAGTTGTCTGTTCCTTTAAAATCATACTATGGTTCTGTTGCAAATGATGTCATTGCAAATACGAACACATACATAGTAGATCTAAGTAAAAATATAGAAACTGAAATAAATAGATATTTTTCTTCTTATAATTCGATTGTAAATGATAGAATATCTAAATGGAAGGAACAACACAACATGATCAATATAAGAATAGCAACAATTCAATGTGAGATTGATAGAATTCAATCTCGACAGCGCTCTATAAAAGATATTATTAATAGAATATAATTAAAAAACAAATATGAATAATATGAATAATACAAATAAAGACAAATTTGAATCCTTATGGATTGACTTTGTAACGCTTGTAAAAGGTAAGCTAATTACAACTGCAAAAAAACAAACTCTTTCCACTGCATTAGCAAATCTAATCTTGTCTGAAGCAGCAGCAGCCTGGTCGTCTGATTATGAGATCAATGGCAGATGGATCATGGAACTTGAAAAAGAAGATATGTCTAAATGTGAACTGATAAAAGAAGTTTTAACTAAAGACATGAAGTTTTCTGAGATTATCATGAAAAAAGAACTTCCTGACTATTATAATTATTTAGTACCGACAATTGGCGCAGGGGTTGGATATGCATCCAGTTATCTTTTGGATTTTGGCAAAATTGCACAAATAGTATCTATTATCGCTCCTGCAATAATGCTTTATCCAGCAGTTAAAATGTTTCGTCAAAATCAGATAGAGAATAATATTGCACAAAATGTTAATTCATACTTAGAGCAACTTGTAAAATACAGAGATAGTGTTTTAGCCATTCTTTCCTGACGCATTGCTTGTCTTTGACTGCAGTTCTCTTGAAAAAATTACATTGCTGTTATTCAGCAATGTAATTGGATTTAATGATGATTTTGATACCTATACGATCTCGCTATTTAATAACTCTTTATTTTTTGTTGCATACTATGGAATTTCTAAAAATATTAAGCCAAATCAATGATATTCTAAAGCAATCAAGCATCTCTTCAGATAAACTAGCAGTAATGGAAAATCAATTAAAGAAAATTAGACAAAGAATTGATGATCCAAATTTGTATTTAGGTATTGTTGGTGAGTTCTCAAGTGGTAAGTCTACCCTAATCAATTCTCTAATTGGTGCAGACTTTTTCAAAACCAATTCTTTGCAAGGTACGACAACTGTCATAACCAAATTATATTGGGGAAAAAGAGTTGATTTGTCTCTAAATTATAAAGACGGAAGAAGTCTCCACTACCATAAAGACAAACGAAAAATATTGAGTAAGTATTTCCCATCAGAGTATGCAAATCTATCATTTATTCAGAAAATAAGTCTTTTAACCAAAGATTTTATCCAAACTAACGGTGAAGATGAATATATAATGAAGATTTTTGAATTGACAACAACTTCAAATGAAATCTCAGATACTTTAAACGATGTTTCTATATATTACCCATCTCCCATTTTAAATAATGGTCTTGTTATTGTAGATACTCCAGGTACAGATTCTTGCATTGCTGCCCATGCCCAAATTACGCAAAGAGCAATAAAAGAGATATGCGGTTGTGCCAGCTACAAAACCACTATCAATGTCAATAGTTGACTATATTGAAGAGAATATCAGCGATAATATTTCTAAATGCATTTTTTTTGTTACCAAAATAGAAATCTTAAGAAAAGCAGTAGAACGATTACAATTAATAAAAGGAATTGGGCAACGAATTCAAAATTATTTAGGGGTAGAGAATCCCAATCTTATAATGGCTCCAACATTGCTCTCGCTAGAAGAACGTGGCATTGTTGAAAAATCAGGGATATTAACTCATCTACAAGAAGACGAAAAGAATAATTTATGCACATCCTTTGACAAAGATGTACAATATATGATAGATGGAATTATCTCCCAAAAAGAAAAATTGATACAGGAGTCAATTTGCAAATTTCTTCATGCCTTAACATTGGATTTAAACAACGAACTGTTGTCCAAGGAACAGAAATTGGAAAGTGAACTTCTAATAATAAAGCAATTGAAGACAAAGCCTTTAGCTGAATTTATGAAAGACTTTTTTAAGCAGAATGAATATATCAATAATTACAATTACGTAGAATCAAAGCTGCTTAATACATGGGATTCATACTGTTCTGATTTTAGGCGTTATGTGAGTAACGAAGTTGATAATGCAAGTTCAAAGAATGAAGCACAAGGAATTATGGATTTAGAAACTACCAGGCAATACGGCCAAAAGTGTTTCGTTGAATGTTATAACGCATTTATCTCCGAACTAAATGGCTTAAAGTCATTTTATGAAAAAGGGTTTGAGGATTTTAAAATTTCCTTTAAGAATAGTTTTTCAATAGAAGCAATTGATTTTGAATATAAGCTAAGGATAGATGAATCTTGGCAAAAACAATATAAATTAAATTTTTCAAAAGAGGGATTGACAACCTTTCCACTATTTAGGTGTTTCAAAAGTCTTCAATCTATAAAGAACCAAATGAAAGAAGAGGTGACTTTAAAGATAAATAAAGTTTTTAGTAAAATGTCTAGAAGTTACGTTGAAAAGATCCAAAATGCTCATGTTAAACTTGACGAGCAGATGGAAAAAGTAAAAAATCTTTTTATTTCAAAATACAACAAGATTATTCAACATAAAATTGAGAAAGAGAAACAGAAAGAAAAACAATTAGAGTCACAGATTACGCAACTGAAAGAGTTTTTGTCTGAACTTGAAACAATTACCAAACAGGCAAATGTGATTGTGAAGTAGGTTGCTATTATTATACATCAGAAGCAAATTATTACAGTATATTTGTAAAACTACGAGTATCCTAAGAAAACAAAAACGTTAATAATTTAAAGAAATAGAAAATGAATATATTAATTTTTGGAGAAATAGGAAGAGGAAAGAGTTCTTTTATAAATTCTTTCCTATGTGACAATGTTGACACTACCTCTTCAATCCCATTTTATCTCTTATCGGCTTCGAATTACTTTTATAAGATTATTTACAGCGAAGAAAAAGGTGCTATATTAACAGTAAAGGAGCATAGAACAGATTCTATGCTTGACAAAGCATCAAATCGAGTCATAAGGCATATCGCAAAATATGGCCCTAAGAATGTACCATCATTAATATTTAATGAAAGAGAGTTCTACGAAGAGCTAAAACATCATCAAGAAGCAAAAATATTTGAGCCTGACCAATGTATTTATAATAACATTGATATTCTTACAAATAATAAATTATTAAAAGGTATATCGTTGTATGTATTTAACTCCCTCTACAAGTCAATATCATTTACAAATTGTGAGATGGAACTTATTCAAAGGAGTGATGCTATTATATTTTTACTTGATGCCACAAGGTTATGCTCCGCATCAGAAATGGAATCAATAGAAACGCTTCCATCGGAAAAATTGTTTTTTGTGGTTAATAAGATGGATTATATTAGAGAAAATGAACGTGAACGACTAATAGAGTTTGCAAATATGAAACTTAGCGACAAGACGTCTTACGCAATAAGTTATGTATCTTCATTTAAGGCTCTTGAAGCGATTGCAATAAAAGACATCAATCTTTATCAGGAATCAGGAATGCCGTTTTTTATTTCCAATTTTATAATGAATATCAACAAACTGTACAATAAATAAACTATTACTTTTATTTATAAGTATAATATTATGAGAGGATTTATTACTCTTTTAATCATAGTTTGTCCTCTATTGACAATCTCGACAGCATAGATAATAGTTAAATTTCGTTTTATCTGCAAGAAAAATAAAAATTCAGCCTCTATATAAGAAACAGTTAAAATGAAATTATATGAAAAAGCAAAGCCTCATCAACTACCCCCTATTATGGGAAAAGCTCAGCGACTATGCCAGAAGAGCAGGAAGAGTAAGCGCACGTCCTTTACTCCTATTGTATTATGTAATGAAAAGCCCAGATACTCCCAAATCGGACAAGCTACTCATTGCATCTGCAATCTCCTATTTAGTGTTCCCCATTGATTTAATTTCGGCTAAACGCCTACCCATCATCGGCTGGATAGACGAAATAGTATCACTAACCATTGCCTATCAAAAGGTGTGCAAATACATTACCCCTGAAATTGAATCGGAAGTAAATAACATTCTGGAACGATGGTTCCCCGAATGTAAATATGAACTAATATCGTAGGACTCTATAATAAAAAGGAAACAATCATGGAAACAACAGCACTAAAACCCTTAAGAATGCACCTACAAGAATTCCTGGAAAGCGTTGGTGCAGATTATCAATGTGACGAAGAAAACCACTTCTATACATTTGGCATGACAAGCAACGGCATGAACATAAGAGCCTTCATTCTGTACAACGAAGAAAACGACTGGATGAGATGCCACATGCCTATGCCGATCAAAGTTCCGGAAGAGAAAAGAACCGCCGCCATACTTCTTCTGAACAAGATGAACAATGAAGCTCCCGGAATATGCCTCAACATGGACGAAGAAGACGGAGAAATCGTATCTACGATGATGGTCAATACAGACAATGGTGCTATCAACTACTCGATTCTGAATGCAATGATACACACTTGTTATAACGCAATCGATGCTTGCATACCCCGTATAATGCGGCTAATATATCAACAACCGGAGGATATGTTATTACAAATATCAAGCAAACAAATCAATAACAGCATAGCAAACTGACAATAAAAAAATATAATAGTATGGACGAGAAAATACAAAAAGACAGAATACGCGGCTCATTGATAGGTGGAGCCATAGGTGATGCTTTAGGCTATCCTGTAGAGTTTATAGACTCGTATGCAGGTATTCAAAGGAAATACGGGAACGCAGGAATTACCCGTCTGGATACCGGACAATGGTGGAAGAGCGAAGACTGTTCCACCGGAAAGGCTTGGGTTTCTGATGATACACAAATGACACTGTTTACAGCCTGTGGCATTCTGAATGCAAAAGAAAAAGAAAGTGCTCTCATTCCTAATATTTGTGAAGCTTATATAGAGTGGTATTATACGCAATCAGGCAGGAGAAACAAGCGTTTTAAGGAATGTTGGATCGGGAATATTCCGGAACTGAATCAACGCAGAGCCCCCGGCAATACCTGCCTCACTGCCCTTTCTGAGATTATTGCCGGGAGGGATTCTCATAATAACAGTAAAGGGTGTGGTGGCGTTATGCGTATCGCCCCTATCCCTTTATACGGTGTAGCCCAAGGACGAATATCAGATATAGATGCTCTTGACCGCCTTGCCGCAGATGCAGCAAGACTTACTCACCAGCATCCGTTAGGTTTTATTCCGGCAGCCTTTACCGCCCATATCATTTATCGTCTGGCTACCGACGAGCATCCGGAGAAGGAGACATTCAGAAACTACATTCAGGAAGGGTTGGAATCCACGCAACGAATGTTCGCCAACCATGCCGAAGAAGTAGAGAAATTTGTTTCCTTGATAAAGAAAGCGGTCCTTTTGTCGGATATCCCGACAGATGATGTACGTGCCATCGAAGATGAGTTGGGTGGCGGATGGGTAGCTGAAGAAACCGTCGCCATAGCCATCTACTGTGCTTTGACCTATTTTGAGAACTTCGAAAGAGCTATGATTGCGGCTGTAAATCATGCAGGTGACAGTGATTCTACAGGTGCTGTGACCGGTAACTTGTTAGGTGCTGCCATCGGTTACGATGCAATACCCCAATTCTACAAAGACGACTTGGAATTGCATGATGTGATATTGCATATCGCTGATGACCTGTATCTCGGTAAAACAACATCCTACCAGAAGTAAGATAAATATCGATAGCTATTTTAGGATGGTTGAATTTAAACATATAAACTTATGACAAATACATGGAATGCTGAAATATGGAAAAAAGAATTCTTACTTGCTTCACAAAACAAGGATAGGAACCAACTACGCAAGCTACGTGCGGAAGTATTTCAAGATACAGTCACACATGTAGGTAACAGTAGATACGTTTCAGCAGGCAAAACCATACAGATTGCAGGCGAAGCTTCGATGATACACCACACTAAATTCTATTGTGAGCAGATATCATCAGCCCATACTCAGGCGGAAATGCAAACCATCGTTCATACCATAAATGGCGATACATTGGTTGTTGCCAAGTCACTATTGGATGAAGGTCTTCATCCCGCTGTACTGAATATGGCAAGCCGACAAAATCCGGGTGGTGGCGTATATAGCGGTGCAGGAGCCCAAGAAGAAAACCTGTTCCGTCGTACTAATCTTTTTCGTTCGCTATTTCAGTTTGCACCTTATGCCGAGGAGTATGGGTTGGACAAATCAACCGACCAATATCCTCTCGACCGTAATTGGGGCGGCATTTATACTCCTCAAGCCTGCGTGTTTCGTGGAACGGAAACTGATGGTTATCCTTTGCTTGAAGAACCGTATTACCTTGACTTCATAGCCGTCCCCGCCATCAATCGTCCGGAACTGGGTACGGACGGATTGATTGTACCGTATCTTGTGGATGCCACGAAGAACAAGATGCGTACTATCTTCCGCATTGCACTTGCCAACAATAATGATTCCCTCGTGCTTGGAGCTATGGGATGTGGAGCATTCCGTAATCCACCTGCCCACGTCGCCCGAATATTCCACGAAGTAATGGATGAAGCGGAGTTCAAGAATCGGTTCAAGAAAATAGTTTTTGCAATTCTTGACGATCACAATACCGGGCATAAGCATAATCCAAACGGGAATCTCCAACCCTTTGAAAAAGAATTTCAAAATTACAATAAGAATGAAGAAGAGGCACAAGAAAAATACTTTTATGGCAGAATATAGAATTATTGATGGAAAATACTTTTTCAGTTATGATGCCAGTGGCGGTTCATGTTTTGGTAGCTATCCGGATCCGACGTATATCATTAAAGATATTGATGCTAAGATTCTACTTACCGCTCTTGGTATTAAGAATGAAAACGGTCTGAAATGGGCTCTTGACAGATTGCCTCATGCGGATAATGATATTATCCGATTAAAAGAATTCTGCGATAAAAATAATATTTCCTATCACTATGAAATGGAGGATTAAAAATGAAACGAGCAATTATTTTGTTTTGGCATGGACTGACCGGTATTCTGACCGGCATTGCCAATTGGATTACAGAAGTCTTGGGAATGAAAGATGACTCAAGGTATGGAAAACTCTTGCGTCGCATCGTCGGCACCTGCTTCACCTTATTCGTTATTTTATGTACTGTTGCTGCAAGCTGCAGCTTTTTTGAAACATTATGTAGCCGCTACGACATTACATTTACCGACACTACGGAAGATGTCTATACACAATATCTTTCACGCAACGCAACTTTTTGCCGTTCAGGCTACCATGGAAAGGGATATGTCATCGACCGAGATGGTAACAAGACACTGAAAGATATTCTGTGGATAGCAAAACCTTTGGGAGACGATTCGTTAATATGCTACAGCGATGGCAAACGGCGTGGATACTTCAACAAGTTCACCGGCAAAACAGTCATAAAGCCTCAATACAACCACGCATGGATATTCTCTGATGGTTTGGCTTCAGTTGATGATAATGGTTGGATAAAATTTATCGATCCGACCGGTAAAGTGATTATCGACAATCATCAACCCTATATTCCGGGTATGGAGGGATATGTGTTCCATAATGGATTTTGTGTGGTACATAATGAATGTAGAAACAGGGTAGGGCTGATAGATCCAACCGGCAAGTGGATTTTAGAACCGCAATATTTTTCTATCCGGCAATATGACACACTGCTGGTAATAAATAACGGCATAGAAGAAACAGTGATGGACACTAAGTTAAATACTATCATTCCTTACACCAAAGCAAGTTATTGGATTTATGACGGTATTATCTTCGGCACGATGCAAGATCACACTATGCGTCAATATGATCTGCAAGGCAATCTCATCGATGACTTCTACATCAGCAATGTAGAGAAAATCACCTATCCGACAAATGAATTACGCTATAGCACCACAAAAAACTACGATGATAATGGCAAAGTAATAAGTGAAACGGAAGATAATGAACCAACCCATGTGCAGGCAATCACCGGATGTATGTGCTATCAGGCAGAACAGGGGTGGTACGGCCTGATGTCACCGGATGGTCAAATCATCACACCGCCTTCATATAGCGTCATCACCGCTGTAAGTGCAGATCTATATCTCTGCGAATCTCAGGATGGTTACGGTGTGCTACTGAATGGCAAAGGAGAGCGGGTAAAATAACAATATCATTCATAAAGACTATGGAACAAGATTACGAAAAACTGATAAAAGAACGTGTGGAAAATCTTTTCCACACGATGGAGCAACGGGTCACTCCAAAAGAGATGGAACAAATCAAGGCAGCTTATCAACTGGCTTATGAAGCTCACAAAGGGCAGACGCGCAAAACAGGAGAACCGTATATCATTCATCCGATTGCAGTAGCCCGTATCGTTGCAGAAGAACTTATGCTGGGAGCAAACCCCGTGATTGCCGCCTTTCTGCACGATGTGGTAGAAGACACACCACATACTGTAGAAGACATAGAAAAACTATTCGGTGAAGATGTCGCTTTCTTAGTGCGTGTGGTAACCAAACAGAAGAAAGAACACTACGAGATGTCCAAACAACTGGATAATTTCAAACAGATGCTCGATTCTGTACATTATGACATACGTGCCATCCTGATAAAGTTAGCGGACCGCCTGCATAATATGCGCACGCTCGACAGCATGAAACCTGACAAGCAAATGAAGATAGCAGGTGAAACAGATTATTTCTATGCCCCTTTAGCCAATCGCTTAGGCTTGTACGAGATAAAAACAGAACTGGAGAATCTCAGTTTCCGCTTCCGTTGTCCGCATGAATATGCACAGTTCGTGGAGCTGCTTCAACAAGACAAAACTGATAATTATTCCGATCTGAAAGCTTTCACAGATAAGATAGGAAATATTCTTCAAAAGCATAATATTCAAGCAAAGATAGAAGTACAATATAGAATGCCCTACAGCCTGTGGCGTAAAATAAATCTATCCCATAAGGATTTCAAGCATCTGGACCACAGGCATTTCATCCAGATCGTTTTTCCCGATGACATAGAAGCATCAGAAAAGAACGTATGCCTGAGAATCTACTCGCTATTGACAGATACATTCAAAGAAAAGCCGGGCAGTATTGCCAATTATGTGGATTCTCCTAAAGAAAACGGCTATCAAAGTTTCCATGTAAAGTTACTGTCCGAATACGGTGCGTGGGAAGAAATACATATCAGCAGCGAACGAATGATCTATAATTCGCAGTTCGGTTGTGTAGCCAGCCGTTCAGAAAATAATGTCAAAAAGTGGATAGAAAAGTTCAAATTCGTCTTACAAGATATTGCTTATCACAGTCAAGATGGTTGGTTCATTGAAAATGTCGTTTCATCTTTTTATAATGATGATATTATGGTCTTTACTCCCAAGGGGCAAGCGGTAATTCTACCACAACATGCCACGGCTTTGGACTTCGCCTTTGAAATACACAGCCGGTTAGGAGAACATGCCCAGTACGCCCGCATCAATGGAAAATTATGCTCTATCAAAACCGTACTTCATCGTGGGGATTGTATCGAAATCGGAGCTAATGAACAGACACATCCACAGCCGGATTGGATTAATCACGTCTTAACATACAAGGCCAAACGCTATTTGCGCACTTATCTGTATCGGATGAAAAAAATACCATATCAACGTTGCCCCTACTGTCATCCACTTCCGGGAGATGAAGTTATCGGATTTACAGAAAATGACAAATCAGTAACCATTCATAAACGTGATTGTCCCACAGCTATCCGTTTGGCTTCACAGAAGGGTGATTCTATTGTATCTATCGAATTCAAAGAAGACAGTGATATCCTGTATCCGGTACGAATTCATATCAGGGCAATAGACCGCTATCATCTGTTAAGTGACCTGATCGACTGTATCACCAATAAACTAAAACTTTCCATTGAAAGTTTGCACACCACTACAACAGACGAAATAGTAGACTGCTTCATAAATTTTTCTGTCCACTCATTCAATGAGTTACAGATCGTTATCAGCCACGTCAACCGCATAGAGGGAGTGGATGAAGTACAAAGAGAAGAGCTGAAATAGGTTATGCATTTAAATAAGTATCAAAAACATCATTAAAAGTAAAAAACATGAAAACAAAAATCTTTAATCTTATCATTCTGGACGAAAGTGGCTCCATGGAAAGCATCAAACAACAAGCCATCACCGGAGTAAATGAAACCATACAGACAATTCGTAATGCGCAAAAACAGCATGAAGAACAAGAACATTATGTATCACTCGTTTCGTTCAACAGTAGTTCCGTGAAAAACATCTACGACTGCAAGCAGGCAAACCAAGTGGAAGAGTTGACGGACAAACTGTATATACCTGACTGTTGCACCCCTCTCTATGACGCTATGGGCTTATCACTGAATAAACTTCGCAAAAGTATTACAGAAGAGGATAAAGTATTAGTTACCATTATTACAGACGGTTATGAGAACGCCTCTCAAGAATACAGTGGAGAAGCTATCAAAGCTTTAGTTGATAGTTTGAGAAGCAAAGGCTGGGTATTTACCTATATCGGAGCCAATCAAGATGTAGAAAAGGTAGCTGCTACTATCTCCGTGACCAATGTAATGAGTTTTCAAACTTCAGTAGAGGGAACGAAAGAAATGTTTGAAAAAGAAAAGAAATCACGTAAACGCTGGTTTGAAAAAGTTGCAAATGGATGCACGAATCTGGCAGAGAACTTTTTTGATGATGAAAAAAATAAATAAGTCTTCCTCTCATTAAGAGCCTGTTTAAAATTTCCTCATAAAAGTTTAATCAGCTCTTTTTGAGTCCCTCTTGCAATCACTCCAAAATCAAAAGGACAATGAAGAATAAAGTGGCGCAAAAAAAATAGTTTTCCCCTATTAATCCTGTCTTCGAACCACATATTTCCGTATTATATTCATTTAACCTACTTTTCTGCAACTTAATATTTGCATATAGCAAATAAGTATTTTAACTTTGCAACAACAAATATAAGTAATCATTAACAGTAACCCACAATTTACGAAGCACAATGAGAAAGCTTTTACTTCTGGGGATTTGCATCTCTTTTCTTCTCCCCACAGCCATGCAAGCGCAGTACATGCGCTCATCTTACTTTATGGACGGTAGCAGTACCCGTATGCAACTAAACCCCGCAGCGCAGCCCAAGCGTGGCTATATCAATCTACCCGTTATCGGGTCATTGACCGCCGAAGTATCATCCAATGCATTGGGCATCCAGGATGTTATCGACGTCTTCGACTCCGACGGAGAGTTTTATAACAATGACAAGTTCTACAACCGCCTGAAGGGAATGAATGAGCTGAACATCAATCTTAATACGGATGTCATCTCTTTCGGATTCTATAGAGGCAAAGGATTCTGGTCATTCAATGTAGGAGCACGTGTAGATGTGGATGCAACTATTCCTAAAACCATGTTCGAATATCTGCGTGCCATAGATACAGAAGATTTTACTTGGGGAAGTAGCAGAACCTTTAATATCCAGAATGAGAAATTGCGTCTGAACTCTTATATAGAGGTGGGGGCAGGTTATTCACGTGCCATAAACGACCGTCTGACCATAGGTGGTAAAGCCAAACTATTGTTAGGTGCCGGAAACCTGAATTTAAAAATCAACCAACTTTATATATCAGGCAAAGAGGCAGGATTAGACTCCGAATTCCAGCTAAAATCAGATGCCTATCTGGAAGCCTCTGCTAAAGGTCTGGACTTGGAAGAAGAAAATGGATACATCACGGATCTGGACTATAATAATTTCGGTATCAGTGGATACGGAGCAGGCTTAGATCTGGGAGCAAGCTATCAGGTTATGAAGAACCTTACGTTCTCTGCTGCCATCCTCGACTTAGGTTTTATCTCTTGGGGTAAATCAAGCACCCAGATAGCCGAATCAAACAAAGATATCGCTATTGATAAAGATAATTACAGTGAATCTACTGATGTACTGGACTTTGAATTGTACGGTTTGCAGAAGAAAGAGAATAAATCCCGCACCACTTCCTTATCCCCGACTATGGTTTTAGGAGGAGAATACGGATTCCTGAATAATAAACTGGGAGTAGGATTATTATCAACTACCCGCTTCGGTCAGCTAAAGACATATTCCGAATTGACTTTATCCGCCAACTATCGTCCGAACACTTTAATCAACGCTACATTAAGTTACTCCATGCTTCAAGGTGGTGAAACATTCGGCTTTGCTTTCAAGGTAGGTCCTTTGATGCTGGGTACTGACTATATGTTCTTCGGAAATAACTCCAAACATGTAAATGCCTTCATCGGACTTTCTATTCCTTTGGGAAGAAAGAAGATATAAGAGCTACAAAGCTACAAGCTACAAGTGCCGAATGAAAGCGCAGCCACTTGTAGCTCGTAGCTTGTAGCTTTGTAGCTATTTTATCGTCACCATCGTCGCTCCGAAACCATATTCCTGGAAAGAAGCATCCTGATGCCGGAAATGCGGATATTTACGTTTCAGTTCTTCCAGCAATGCTTTGCGCAACACACCATCACCCTTACCGTGAATAAAAACAATGCGCTGTTCACGTTTATTCTTATATTGCTCCAGAACTTCCCGGAATTTGTCCAACTGGTAATTCAATATTTCACTGTTACTCATTCCTTTAGTATCGTCCAGCAATTCTCCGATATGTAAATCAATCTCGATGATACCATTTTGTCCACCGCGCTTCACAATTGGCTGAGACTTTGGTTTATCTTCAGTTTTCTTTTGCAGCAAAGCAGATTGTAATTCTTCTGCTGATACATACACTTGTTTAGTAGGAACATCATCTTTCACTATATCATAAATCAGTGCAGGTGTCTCAAAGAATTCTGATTCCTGGAATGTGTGTAGCTTATAAAACTTCACTGTATCTATGCGAAGTTCCACACTGACTGCCGGCTTCAAAGCAAAAGAACGATCCTCTTTAAAAGCAATGAACTGTACTGCAACATGTTCACGGTCATTCAGTTCCACCTTCTCAAATTCCTCCAACAGCAACTTCGTATTCGGCTCCACTATTCCATTGGAACGGACATTCCATGCTTTTCCTTCTGCGCAGAGGTAAGTGTAATACAGATAGTAATTGCTATCATTCACCAGATAAGATTCGAAAGGAGTAGTACTGACAGCCTTAATATCTTCCGGTACAAAAGCCAGAAAAACATTCAGAATATCTCCACCACGCATTTCCGGCTGACGGTAAACAGATACCTGCGGTTTGGACAAGTGCTGCACTTCACTATTTTCCTGAACCGGATAAGAAATAGAAGAACGTACCTGCTTCTCCTCCGCTTTCTTCGGAGCTGCCTTCGTCACCGGCCGGGTCATATTATAATCATCCGTATCAATTACTACGCACTCACGCATGGGCATTGGAATATCAAAGCCATCGGCATCTTCCACCAATACAATATCTTTCCCCCTGAATCCTTTCACGATTCCCCCGCCGATTTCATTGAGGAAACGTACTTTATCACCAATTTTCATCATATCATTTACAATTTAGCTATTTACAATTTATGATTGGAGTTGCTTAAACAAACAATCGTTCTACAAAGATACGGTAACTCAATAAAAAAAGATAGAAAAAAGACGATAAATATCCGTACCTTTGCAGCCCGTAAAGAAGTTTATCATGAAAGAAGATCCAAAACATATCCGTATCAGCGAATTCAATTATCCATTACCGGATGAGCGCATTGCCAAATTTCCTCTGCCGGTGCGCGATCAGTCCAAACTCCTGGTCTACCGTCACGGCGAAGTTTCGGAAGATCACTTCACTTCACTTCCATCCTACCTGCCGGCAGGAAGTCTGATGATATTCAATAATACGAAAGTGATACAGGCACGACTGCACTTCCGCAAAGATACCGGTGCTCTGATTGAAGTATTTTGCCTGGAACCCATTGAGCCAAACGACTATGTTCTCAATTTCCAGCAAACCGAACACGCTGCCTGGCTCTGCATGATCGGTAATCTGAAGAAATGGAAAGAAGGCACGCTAAAACGGGAAATGACCGTAAAAGGGCAACCGATAACTCTGACTGCCACTCGTGGTGAATGTCATGGCACCAGCCATTGGGTTGATTTCCGTTGGGATAATCCGGAGATTACTTTTGCTGATATTCTTGAAGTATTCGGAGAACTCCCCATTCCGCCATACCTGAACCGGGATACTCAGGAAAGTGACAAGGAAACCTATCAGACTGTTTATTCTAAAATAAAAGGCTCCGTAGCTGCTCCTACTGCCGGACTACACTTTACCCCCCGTATACTGGATGCTCTGAAAGAAAAAGGTATTGATCTCGAAGAACTGACATTGCACGTAGGTGCAGGTACTTTCAAACCCGTTAAAAGTGAAGAGATTGAAGGGCACGAAATGCATACGGAATATATTTCCGTGTCACGCGGAACCATTGAAAAGCTGATAGCACACGATGGAAAAGCAATTGCAGTAGGTACTACTTCGGTAAGAACACTGGAAAGCCTTTACCATATCGGCGTTACTCTACTGAAAAATCCGGATGCCACAGAAGAAGAACTTCACGTCCGCCAATGGCAACCTTATGAAACAGCTGAAGAAGCTGCAAATATCACATCTGTAAAAGCCCTGCAAGCTATACTCGACTATCTGAACCATCACAAGATGGAAACCCTGCACACCAGCACGCAGATCATTATCGCACCGGGATACGACTACAAGATTGTAAGCGCCATGGTCACCAATTTCCATCAACCGCAAAGTACATTGCTATTGCTTGTCTCGGCTTTTGTAAAAGGTAACTGGCGAAAGATATATGACTTCGCATTAGGCCATGACTTCCGTTTTCTGAGTTATGGAGATTCTTCATTATTAATACCGTAAAATTATGAACAGCGATAATAACCAAGAAATGTTTCCTATCGTCGACGAACAGGGAAATATCACAGGTGCCGCTACACGTGGCGAATGCCATAATGGTAGCAAACTCTTGCACCCGGTCATTCACCTTCACGTTTTTAATTCCAAAGGCGAGCTGTATATGCAGAAACGTCCCGAATGGAAAGATATCCAGCCGGGAAAGTGGGATACTTCCGTAGGAGGACATGTAGACCTGGGTGAAAGTGTAGAAATGGCTCTAAAGCGCGAAGTACGCGAAGAACTGGGTATTACTGACTTTACTCCTGAAACCGTCACTCATTATGTCTTTGAATCCGCACGTGAGAAGGAACTCGTCTTTGTACACAAAACCGTATACGACGGTGAGATCACTCCCAGTGACGAACTGGACGGTGGACGATTCTGGGCCATAGAAGAAATTAAAGAGAATCTGAGGAAAGGCATATTCACCCCTAACTTTGAAGGAGAGATTGAAAAAGTACTTTCACTAAAATAAAAGTACCGAAACACTTGACATCGCTTTCTTGATGTTGTATATTTGTATTGTGTTTTTAAATCTACTTCAATTTTAAATTAGCATAAACGGAGAAGCATTGTTTCTCCGTTTTTTTATTTGCCTGCCCATCATTCCGCCCCCAATGTCACAGGTCAACTCCCCTAATACCACAGGTCAGCAACCTCGACGCCACACTTCAACAAGTAAAATGACTGGCATTTACCCCAGAGACATGTGGCATTTCAGTTACTCACCCCAGCGAAACAGATGATCCATCTGAGGCAAACAGACCGTCTGTCCAAGGCAAACAAACCATGCGTTTGAAGTAAACAGACCGTCTGTTTCGAAAACAGAAATGGGAAGCCGAGGCCTCCCATTTACTAAATATTTATAAATCTGCTCTTGACAACTTTTACTTTGCCAGATCTTCAATCACCTTCATTATCTTCTGACCAATTTCTTCTGCCGCTTCTGCTGTAGACGCTTCACTATACACGCGGATAATCGGCTCGGTGTTACTTTTACGCAAGTGTACCCACTTATCGGCAAAGTCTATTTTCACACCATCAATGTCATTGATTTCTTCATCCTTATAAATTTCTTTCACCTTAGCCAAAATAACATCCACATCCGTTTCAGGAGTCAGATCTACGCGATTCTTTGCCATGAAATAAGCAGGATAAGTTGCACGAAGCTCGCTCACCTTCTTGCCTTCATGTGCCAGATGGCTCAGGAACAAGGCAATACCAACCAGCGCATCACGTCCGTAGTGACTTTCCGGATAAATAACTCCGCCATTACCTTCGCCACCAATTACGGCACCCACTTCTTTCATCTTGGTGGTAACGTTTACTTCGCCTACGGCAGAAGCAAAATATTCCTTGCCATACTTGCGGGTTACATCACGCAAAGCACGTGTAGAACTCAGGTTAGAAACCGTATTACCCGGAGTATGCTTCAACACATAATCGGCTACACTCACCAGCGTGTATTCTTCGCCATACATTTTTCCATCTTCGCAAATCATTGCCAAGCGGTCTACGTCAGGGTCAACTACGAAAGCTACATCAGCCTTGCCACCTTTCATCAGGTTCATAATGTCACCCAGATTCTTTTCAAGCGGTTCGGGATTATGTTGGAAATCACCTGTCGGTTCACAATAGAGCTTCTCTACATGCTGTACACCCAATTGTTCCAGTAACTCAGGCAGAATAATACCACCCACAGAGTTTACACAATCAATAGCCACGCGGAAGTTCGCCTTTCTGATAGCTTCTACATCTACCAGACTAAGCGCCAACACACTGTCTATATGTTTTTGATTGTAAGTCAGATCCTTGCGATATGATCCCAGATGATCTACATCAGCAAAGTCAAATTCTTCAGCCTCGGCAATGCGAAGTACTTCGTTACCTTCGGCAGCATTCAGAAATTCACCGCGTTCATTCAGCAATTTCAGGGCATTCCATTGTTTCGGATTGTGCGAAGCGGTCAGGATAATACCACCACTGGCGCCTTCCATAGTTACGGCCAATTCAGTGGTCGGTGTAGAAGCCAAATCAATGTCCACTACATCCCATCCCATCCCCATCAGGGTACCTACCACTACATTCTTTACCATTTCACCCGAAATACGGGCGTCACGTCCTACTACAATTTTGTTGCTTTTTACCGTGCACGTTTTGCGAATAAGTGTGGCATACGCTGATGTGAATTTCACAATGTCAAGCGGATTCAAGCCCACACCCGCTCCTCCGCCAATAGTTCCGCGGATTCCAGAGATAGATTTGATTAGAGTCATTAGGTTAATGATTTAAAGATTGTTGGTTATATACTATAATTACCTATAGATTTGGTATTTACGGATATCATAGTAATAAGGGTATACGGACTGCATAGCTGTACTGTGTCCCATCTTTGAAGGAACGATCAGTCTGACGTGTGCCCTGTCACGTACATAGGCCAGTGGTACTAACCAACCAGCAGGAACGGCAGTCGTTTGGTAATAAGTAAGCATCAATCCTTGCGTAAACTGACCGGCAATGGAAGAACTCGTTACCCGGTAATTAAATTCATCTACTACTTCCGCAAATCCTAAGTTAGACATTGTCGTATCTCCTTGAATAAGGCCATATTCCATGAAACGTACCAATATTTGGTCGTTCGCCTTCACTGTATCGGCAGGATCCTTAGAACCTTTATCCCGTATTTGCATATACACACCACTGGCAAGTTGCACATATTCATTCTTTAGTGTATCCGTAGTCGAGTCGTTTCTGTAAAACTCCGTTTGGGATATAACCTTAATATTATTGTCCTTTATAAATGCTTTGATGGCATCTTTTTCCTCCTCCAGCATTTCTGCATAAGTCTTGGTGTTATCGCAAGCCTGAAAAGCCAGACCACATACCAGCAAAGACAAAAAGAATAATGTAAGTTTCTTCATTATCTGTTATTTAGTAATTCCGTACAAAAGTATTCGATTTCGTTGAAAGTTGAAAGCTCTACGAGGAAAGTTCGTATCTTTTAACCTTTGTGCCCCTCTTTTTTTATCCTTTCGCATTCAATAAAGGCTTAAATTTCTCTAAAGCACGTTCCAGGACTTTCTTTGCTTCCTCCAGCGTACCATAAAATTCACCACCGGAAGCATTCAGATGTCCGCCTCCATTGAAGAATTCAGCAGCTAATTGATTGCAAGGAAATGTACCCACAGAACGCAATGAAACCTTAATCATCGGCTTTTCCGTGTCTTCACGCAGGAAGCAAGAAAAAACCACGTCTTTTATACTCAAAGGAATATTTACAAATCCCTCGCTGTCTCCCCGGATATAATTGAAACGTCCCTGCTCATTTTTTGTCAACGAGATCAAGGCAGAATGATAATCGGGATAAACCTGCATATTTGAAAGCACATATCCCATCAGTCGCAAGCGACTTTCAGAGTAAGTATTATAAACTTTCCGGTAAATATCATCCTTATCGATACCCTTGGAAAGTAATTCACTGATGATAAAATAAATCTCCCGATTATTGGAGTTATAAGTAAATCCACCTGTATCGGTCATCATACCGGTATAGATGCACTCTGCTCCTTCTTTGGTTATTTCATTAAAATACCCCATGCGGCATATCAAGCGGAATACAAGCTCCGAAGTAGAAGAAATATTAGGATGTGAGATTGTGATATCACAAAAATCTTCGGGATACAGATGATGGTCTACCAAAATCTTCTTCCCTTTTGCTGCCTTTATTGCATCCGCCATTGCATCAATACGACTCAAAGCATTGAAATCCAAACAACAGATTATTTCAGCCTCAGCGATCAGTTTATCGGCAAATTCTTTGTAGCGGTCATAGAGTAATACATCTTTGCTACCCGGCATCCATCGCAGAAAGTCGGGAAAAGCATTCGGCACAATGACATTTACCGTTTTATCTTGCGAATTCAAGAAGTGCCACAATCCCAATGAAGAGCCTATAGCATCGCCATCCGGCGCTACATGGGCTACAATTACAATTCTTTCTGCATGCCCCATCCATCTAGCAAAACGATCTATTTTGGCCTGCTCTATTACTTTTGTCAACATTTGATTATTTACAGTTAAACGATTTACAACTGAATGATCGGAATGACTTCCAACCTCTATAATTTGAACGGGCAAAAGTACGAAAAAGTTTGGGAGTTGGTAGAAAGTAGCAAAGGTTTTATTTAGTCTTCGTATTCTACTATCATTCAGAGCCCCCTATTTCTCTGAGTTTTTTCACATTCTTCATAACCAGCCAAATTATAAGCAACTGGAATAGTACTATTTCCAACACGGTATATACCAAATTTAAAGTAATATCCTTCTTCGTCATTGCGTCCGATTAGAATTTCTTCGTTATTCACAATATGTTTCTTTCGTTCTTTACCTTCTTGCTGGTAAGACATAGTCACATCCAAAAGCCCAGGTCTAAGAATAGTTTCTTGTTCCTTTCCATATAGAGTCCAGTCTATATTCACTCGGAAAGTTACCCAACACTCTTTCGGGAAAGAGCCGAACGGCATCTTATAAGCTATTGTGGAAGCCTTATAAGTGGAAGTCACGGGACGCATAATTTCTGCCTTGTCCGGATTTGCATTGCAACGGTCGGTTTTGTCAGTCAACCATTTACGGTCCGAATTGGCTTTGATGTAGAAATACCCTTGCGAGAAACCGAAAGCAAGAGGAGGATATCCGCCTTGTTCAATCAGCCAACCATTAGGATTTCCGGCTTTGTAGACAGTATCTCCTTTAGCATTGATTCTAGCTATTTTATCATGGGCTATATTCTTCTTGAAAATCATCTTTTTTTCCAGTTCAAGAAACTCTTCAACACTAAGTTTCATCACTTTACCGTTAGGATCGGAAACGAGTGTACGGCTCGGCATACCATGCCATTGTGCAAAAATAGTGGATACATCTTTGTCCAAAGCCCGCGGAATATAAACGGAAAATGTATAGCTCATGGATGAACCTTGCGGGCAACTTCCTTTACCGTAATGATATACAGTCTTCATCTTTTGTGCATTGGAGTATTCATTGGCCGGATAATTACGAAAGTCATTGGCCACAGCATAGCAATAGCAAAGTTCAGCACGACCTTTGGTTTCTCCTTTGGCGTAGCCTTCCAAAGTATTGTCTTCCTGTTTCAATTCGAAACGGTAAGAAGGCTTGTTCCCGAAAGGCCGGGAGTAATCCAATTGAATGGTATGGGGTTTATTGGTACCGACGGCTACCCAACGGTCATCAATAATCTGGTTTGCACGGGCCGAATCGGCCTGTACGTTTACACGTTCTTTCAGGGGTGTTAAGTTATCTGACTGTGCACGGACCGGACTTACCGCTGTCAAAGGAAGCAGGCAGAGGGTGATTAATGCGATTGTTCTCATTCTCTATTGATATTTTGTTAATTGGCTTGATGACATTGTGCATAAATTCACTTTTAATTCGGCAGAGGTACCATTGGCCTGCGACCATAATTCAGCTTCAAGCCCTTCTTGTACGCTTCAGAGCCATGCAAATCTTTAATATCCATTTCACCCAGATTTACAAGGATGCCACGCGCCATAAGCCCCGCATCTTCGTTTTCAAGACGCGGCAAGGTTTCAGCGGCTTTTCTCAGTTCGGGCAGAAACGGCCGGATATAGTCACGCATTTCGGGATCTAAAGATAGACATTCCAAAGAAGAATACCCTATTTTTCTATCTTTTTCTTGAACCGGAGTAACAAGGCGTGCAATACCTTCTTGAGCTTTGTCCATATAAGCAACAGCATAAGCTGCTTCGGAAGCTATATAAGGATTATCATCTTGCAAAAGTTTCAGCAAAGTTTGTGGAGCAGTCTTGATTTGTTTTTCTCTAGCGAGTTTTGCATACCCCACCACTCCCCAAAATCTTATCTCAGGCAAGGGACTGGAAAGTGCTTCCTCCAACATAGGGAGGGAAGTTACAGTTGCCGTTCCCGCAGTTTCCACAAGTGTATAAAGTTCGTCCAAAGGATATTTCTCCTTGCGCACTTTTTCATAAAGTATGTGTCCAGTGCGTGAATCTGGAAGGAAAAATCCCAAGTCGCCAGTAGTACGGATATGCTCGGATAGTGCTTGACGCATTTTGAACAAGGTTTCCACATATTCGGGAGATGTGGATAAGTCATGCAATTCATCCGGATCTTTTTCAAGATCGAACAACATTTCCGCTGGATGAGCCTCGAAAGTCTGTTTCCAATCCGGATTGGTATTGTGTCCCCCCAACACCAGTTTGTCCCATGCTTTATTGGAAGGCATTCCCCATTGGTAATAATTGCGCAAAGCAAACTGACGATAAGGAATATAACTGCGAATGTACTTGAAGTGTCCATCGGTAACAGCACGTACCGGCATAAAGTGATGTAATTGGTTAGCTGCCAATGCAAACTGCATTGTTCGCTTTTCTCTGCTTGCGAATTTACCGTACAGGGCTCTTCCTTGCATATGTTTGGGAGGTTTTATATCTGAAAGACTAAGTACGGTAGGGCCTAAATCCGTAAAGTTGACTAAACTGTATTCCTTGCCTGTGGCATTGTTGGCCAAATGCTGCCATTTGGGCGGGAAGTACACAATCAGAGGTACTCTCAACCCACTTTCATACAAATATCCCTTTCCGCGTGGAATGCAACCACCATGATCACTGAAAAAGAATATAATCGTATTTTCATCCAGTCCTTTCTCTTTCAGATCTTTCATGAAAAATCCTAGCCAGGTATCCACGTCCTGCACCGCTTCGAGATGACCAGCATAATCGGAACGCACTTCTGGAAGATCGGGAACGTAAGAGGGTAATGAAAGCAATGCCGGGTAAATACCCTCTTGAGTATAATCTCTCCGCCCGTCAGTATGAAAAGTGCGGATACGTCCCATATGCGAAGTTACAGTATTGAATACAGCAAAAAAAGGCTGGTCTTTCCGGCGCTTAGGACTGTTGTAAGAGGCTTTGTTATTACACTCGTCCCAGCAACTTTTGTTGTCAGTGGTAGAATTGTAATGTGTTTTGCTATTGTTTGTGCAATAATAGCCAGCTTCGCGCAACCGTTGTGGAAAGAATATATCAGCAGGTGTATCGTAAGGAACAGGATGAATATCCATTCCGTAAGTGCTTGAATAGCATCCAGTAATGAGCGATGAACGGGCTGCCGAACTTTGAGGAGCAACAGACCAGGCATTCATAAATTGTATACCACGAGCAGCAAGACTGTCTGCATTGGGAGTATGTACTCCCTTATTACCGTAACAACCGAACTCATAAGCACTGGTATCTTCAAAAGTGAGCCAAAGAATATTGGGTCTTTCACCTTTTTTGTCTGCTGCTTCTGTCTGCATGGAGTACAATCCACAAAAAGTGGTATACATTAATAAGGGTAAGTGTTTCATATACTACTAAAGTTTAAGGAATATTTATTTTCTGCTGCTAAAGTAGGGCGTTCGAACTTGACAGACGTATTTTTATGTTTAAAAGTCTACTAATATTGTTTCAGGAAACAACTTTTCAACAATATTAATACCAATTCAACAATATTATGGGCACCCATAGACATCTATATACAAATATTAGAGAAAAAAGCAATAGTTATTAGCCATAAAGCTGTATTTTTGAGTTTTAAAATCTAATATGAAGAAAATGAAAAACTTGTTTATTATTATGATGTTGTTATATGCATCATTCTTATCAGGACAAATACGGAATATAAATGAAAATCCATTTGATGATGCTTTGCGTAGTGAAGCAGACAAATTATTGACGGAATGGATGGATACCTTTTTGACATATCAATGTAATAATCCGAACCCTGCGCTTAACGGTGGTATTCTGTGCCCTGCATGTGCCCGTATGCATGGACGTATAGGTGATGCCGTACTTCCTCTAATGTATCTGGCAGAAAAAACCGGAAATAATAAATACTTGCACGGTGCCAAACGCCTGATGGCCTGGATGGAGAACGTGCATCGTCCAGACGGTTCTTGGATGAACGATGTACATGTTTCGGATTGGAACGGTACGACAGTCTTTGCTTCCATAGCTCTTTATGAGGCTTTACATTATCATGGTCATTTATTGGATGACTCAACCCGCAATCACTGGAAACAACAATTACTGCAAGCTGGTGAATTCATGATAAATAATCCATTTATTTATAGCCGTAAACGCGAAGGTATGCGAAATATGAATATAAACTATTCTGCGTCGGCAACCTACGCCTTGTATGCTATTGGCGAATTATGTAACCGTCCCGACTTTAAGAAAGAAGCCCAAGAAATAGCAGCCGATCTAAAAAGTTACTTTACGAAAAATGAATGTTTTCTATACGGCGAAGGACCGAATATTAACTCCGCAACCAGAAACGGCTGTTTCCCGACTGACTTACTTTACAATGTGGAAGAATCCTTGCCGAACATGGCATATTATGCTGCGATGGCCAATGATAAGGAACTGTTATCACTCGTAGAGTGCTCCATGAATACCCATTTGGAATTTATGCTACCCGATGGGGCCTGGGACAATAGTTGGGGAACAAGGAACTTTAAATGGACCTATTGGGGAGGACGTACCAGCGACGGTTTTATGGGAGGTTACTATAAATTAGCAGCCCGTCATCCGGAATATTTAGAGGCTATTCAACGGAATATCCAACTATTGAAAAAAGCCACTCATAACGGGCTTCTTTATGGTGGCATGCATTACTTTGCTTCCGGCATTCCCCCTTGTATCCATCACACCTTCGGGCATGCCAAAGCATTGGCATCCTTTCTCGAATTGCCTCCCGTGAAAACTGCCGCTTCCGGAAAACTGCCGCGAGATATTACTTACGGCACAAAGTATTTTAAAGATATCCATACATGGCTTCTATCCTACGGTTCGTGGCGTTCTACGTTCACCGGATATGATGCAGAATATAAGGTAAAAGGAACACATCCTATGGGAGGTGCTCTCTCGTTGTTGTGGCATGCGCAAGCTGGACCCGTTTTTGCCGCAACTATGAATCAATATAAACTGATTGAGGCTCCCAATATGCAGAGCAATACCCGCAAGTATCTGACAGGCGGTACTCCTCGAATCGAATTAATACAAAATGGAGTTGCATATAGCAATCTAGATGATTTAAATACAAGCATTACCTGCCATGAAAGAGAGGAAGCTTGCACATTTACCGTACATACCCATCTGGTTGATATCAACCAACAAGCTCCGCTGCAGGGAGAAGTAGCTATGACAATGAATTATACATATTCAGAACAAGGGGTCAGCATACATCTGGAGCGTTGTAATGAACCGATCCGACTTATGTTACCCGTCATTGCCTCACCTGAGGAAAATATTGAATTCTCTTCCCATGAAGTATACATAAGAAAAAATAAAGGAGTAGTATGTATCACTTGTGAATCGGGAGATATGGAGATTGCTTTTACGGACGATGATCAAAGAATTTTTAATCCGGTTCCGGGATTCTCTTTTATACCTTTACAGGTACTACCAGATAAAATGGATAAGAAAATCCATATCAATATCAGTTTTCGCTAGTATTTTATTCGTTTGCTCTGTAACAGACTATAATTATGACTATGAAAATACAATATTTTTTGTTAGCGCTTATAGGAAGCTTATTACCTTATATATTGAACGCCAGCATTATCGAGAATATCCATTTCACCCATATCGGTTTAGTAGATGGATTATCACATAGTACAATTTTTGCAATTAATCAGGATAAAGGCGGAAACTTATGGTTTGCAACATATGATGGTGTAAATAAGTACGATGGCTACAATTTTACAGTTTATCGCCATCAATATATGAATCCTAACAGCATTGCCAGTGATATATCCCGTTGCATTGCCGTTGATGATTCCGACAGGATATGGGTGGGAACCCGTGAGGGTTTGTCGCTTTACAACCGTTACAAGGATGCTTTCTCCAATTATTATTATAAGAAAAGAGGTATGAATGTAGCCGTCACCAGCATAGCTCCAATAAAAGAAGACTGGCTGATGCTGGGCACTGCGGAAGGAGTTCTGCTCTTTGACGCCAAAAGAGGATGCTTTCTAAATGACACTTTGCCCGCTACCCTGCATATGTTAAGACCTACAGTTCTGGTACGTCAGGGAGACCTTATCTATATTGGTGCCGAAAATGGAGTTTATACCTATACCTTGTCAAACGGCATTTTGGATAAATTAGTAGATATGCCTAATTATGTACGAGTACATGCCATCTTATGCCAGATGTTCAACCAAGTATGGATGGCAACTGAGGGAGATGGTTTGTACATGTATGATACTAAATCGAAAGTTCTGAAGAACTATCGTTATGAAGATGGAAAATCCGGTCTGAATTCAAACTATGTACGTTCTCTGGCACTGGATACTGAAAATCGCCTATGGGTGGGAACCTATAGCGGATTGAACATTTATAAAGAAGGAACGGACAGTTTTTCTTCACTTAAAAGCTCGGAGATACAGGAAGGCAGCCTATCTCAGAACTCAGTCCGGAGTATTTTTAAAGATTCGCAAGGCGGTATGTGGTTGGGTACTTATTGGGGCGGACTGAATTACTACCATCCTTTATGCAATCGTTTTCAGTGTATCAAGCATATTCCCTTCTTAAATTCGCTCAGTGATAACGTTGTCAGTTGTATCGTAGAAGATAATGAACATAATTTATGGATTGGAACGAGCGATGGTGGTCTGAATTTCTATGATAACAAATCACAAATATATAAAAGCTATTTGTTCAATTCAGGTACACTCGATGTCCCTTTTAAGGATATCAAAACTGTATATGTAGACGAACTGCACGATAAAGTATATGTAGGAGCCCATGCAGGAGGAATGATGGTGCTGGATAGAAAGTCCGGAAATGTAGAGTACTATAATCGCCAGAACAGCAATATACCAAGTAATAATATTTACTCCATTATCTCTGACGAGAACGGAGGTCTTTGGGTCGTTTCACTGGAATATCTACTGCATTTTGATATAAAGACTCGCCGTTTTAGGATTATTGATAAAAATAAAGACAGACATGAAGTACAGCAATACAATCGCCTGCTGTTTCGTGACTCCAAAAAGCGTTTATGGATAGGAGGTGAAATGGGTATCTCGGTATTTAATCAGATTGGTAACTCCTTACAAAGTAATACGGATTTTCACATATCACCTATACTGAAACAGGCGTTTGCAAATTGTTTTTATGAATCTACTTCAGGCTATGTGTGGGTCGGCACACGTAACGGACTTTTCGCTTTAAAAGAAGGAGATGAAAAGTTGTTGCAATATACAACAGCAGATGGCCTGCCAAGTAATGTTATCTATGGAATTCTGGAAGATGCCTATGGACGCTTATGGATAAGCACCAATCAAGGTTTGAGTTGTATGAACCCGGAAAACGGAAAATTCCGTAATTTTACAATCATGGATGGATTACAAGGGAATCAATTTAATGCAGGTTCTTATTGCCGAAAAGAGAATGGTTACATGCTGTTTGGTGGTGTCAGTGGCATTACGTCATTCCGTCCAGAGACATTGATAGATAACCCTTATGCTCCTAAGCCAGTCATAAATAAACTGTTTGTTTTCAACAAGGAGGTATTGCCGGACGATGAGACCGGCATTTTAAATGAAAGCATTGAATATACGGACCATATAATTCTATCATCTTCCCAGAATTCATTTGCGATCTCCTTTGTCGTATCCAATTATATTGCCGGAAAACATAATACTTTCGCCTACAAATTAGAGGGATATAATGATGAGTGGTATAAACAAAATGACATCAGTCCTGTTTCATATTCCAACCTGCCAGCGGGTAATTATACTTTCCATATAAAAGCAGCGAATAATGACGGCAAGTGGAATGAAGAACCTGCCACACTTCATATCCGTATATTGCCAGTCTGGTATTGCACCTGGTGGGCACTTACTCTATTTGCGCTGTCTTTCATTTTGCTAGTAGCAGGCATTGTCCGTTTTTTCTGGTTACGTAAAAGTATGCAGGCTGAAATCCAGATGGAAAGATTGGACAAAGAGAAGCAGGAAGAAATCAGCCAAATGAAAATCCGCTTTTATGTCAACATCTCACATGAATTGCGCACTCCGCTCACATTAATCGTTGCCCCCTTACAAGAACTTATCAATCACATCAATGGACATTGGGAACAGGCACAACTACAATATATCCAGCGAAATACCAACCGACTGCTCCATCTGGTTAATCAACTGATGGACTACAGGCGGGCGGAATTAGGTATTTTTGAACTCAGGCCTACATACTCCAACGCCTATAAAAGGGTACTGAACTGTTTTATCAATTATGAAAGCCTTGCAAAAAGGAAGGATATAGACTATAATTTCTATACGGAACTACAAGATGAGAAAATGTTGTTTGATGAAAATTATCTAGATCTGATAGTCAATAATCTGCTCTCAAATGCTTTCAAATATACCGAAGTAGGTGAAAGTATAACAGTAAAACTTTGTAAAGAGGACAATAACCTAATATTGCAGGTGGTTGATACCGGTATTGGTATTCCGAAAGAAAAGCAAAAAAAGATTTTCGAGCGTTTCTATCAAGTGGAAAACGGATGCGAAGGCAGCGGCATTGGTCTTTCGTTGGTCCAAAGATTGGTTGAGTTACATCACGGGCGGATTGTCTTACAAAGCGAAGTAGGTAAAGGTTCTACATTTTCCATTTATCTTCCCCAAGATGAATCGGTTTATAAACAGGAAGAATTACAAGGTGGAAAAGGAGATACAGAGGAGCAGCGTGTATATTCTACCAATGCACACGATATCTACATCGGCGACGAAGAAAAAGAAAACGAAGAAGATATCATAGATGCAGAAAAGAGTAAGCGCGGAACCATTCTGATAGTAGAGGATAACAAAGAATTAAGACAATACCTAGTAAATGGGTTGTCTCCCTTATTCTGCCTGCTGGAAGCAGAAAATGGGAAAAAGGCATTAAACATATTGAAAGAACAGGAGGTTGACATTATTATCACAGACGTAATGATGCCTGTCATGGATGGCGTTAAATTGTGTAAACAGGTCAAACAGAATTTACGTACTTGCCATATACCGGTTTATATGTTATCGGCAAAAGTAGACGTGAAATACCAATTGGAAGGTTTACATGTAGGTGCTGATGATTATATCGCTAAACCATTTTCCATAGAAATATTGAAAGCCAAAATACTGAATATGCTGCGTACACGTTACCGCATTTTTGAACATTATTCCAATATGACGGAAGTGGAACCTGAAAAGCTTACAAACAACACTATGGATGAGGAGCTACTACGGAAAGCCATTGCCATCGTTGAGAAGAATATGGATAACGTAGAATTCTCAACAGAACAGTTTGCACGTGAAATGAACATGAGCCGTTCCAACCTCCATCTAAAACTGAAAGCGATAACTGGAAAGTCTGCTATTGATTTTATTCATAAAATACGATTCAACCGGGCATGCCAGTTGCTGAAGGAAGGGAAATATACCGTTGCTGAAATCAGCTTCATGGTAGGTTACAATACGCCTTCTTATTTTGCAGCGCGTTTTAAGAAGTATATAGGTTGCCTACCGACCGAATATGGAAAGAAATGATATTTATAGCTATGAAAGTGCATATTACCATACTTTGGATAACAATCTTATTATTATCTGTATCATGCATGCAGACAGATTTATGTCAATTATCAATATCCAAGGAGAATAGTATTTCGAATGGAGATAAGACCATAGAATTTTTCAAATTGATAAATGAAAACGGGATGTCTGTCAAAGTAACGAATTATGCGGCTTCTTTGACCGATGTGTCTGTCCCTGATAAGCAGGGCAACTTTGAACATGTTGTTTTAGGCTTTGATAGTCTAAAAAATTATCTAGGAAAGCATCCCAAATTCGGCGCTACAATCGGAAGATTTGCCAATAGAATTAGAAATGCCGAATTCAGTCTGAATGGACAGACATATCATTTGGAAAAAAATAATAAAGGTCATTCTATTCATGGGGGAACACATGGATTCAATCGTCAGATATTTGATACAGATACATTCTATACAGTAAAAGATACGGCAATTGTAATATTCAAATATAGAAGTACTCACCAAGAAGGAGGTTTTCCTGGAAATCTGGATATTTCGATAGCTTATAAACTGACTAATCATAATGAAATTATCTTAGAATATACAGCTGTGACCGACAAACCAACAGTGGTAAATTTCACAAATCACAGCTACTTCAATCTGACCGGATGCAAAGCTCCTGTATTGAGCCATATATATATGATTCGGGCAGATTCCATAACTTTGGTAGATTCCATAGGTATCCCTACCGGTGAACTAATGTCCGTAACCGGAACCGAATATGATTATACTTCTGCTCTATCGGCAGAAATGCGGATAAAGAAAATGGGCAAAGGATATGATATCAATTATAAACTGAATAAATCCTCCGACTCTCCGGAATTGGCAGCAATCGTGGTAGAACCTATATCCGGTAGAGTTTTAAAAGCATACACCACAGAACCGGGTATGCAGTTTTATATTCCCAGCTCAAATATGGACTATCTTACCGGACATGGCGGAAGAATATATGGGGAATATTATGGTTTTTGCCTTGAGATGCAACATTTTCCAAATTCTCCCAATATTCCTCAATTTCCGACTACAAGTTTGTTTCCGGGAAATACTTACCGGCAAACCACAGTCTATAAATTTGAAACATTATCAGAATAATATATCCAACCTCAAAAACTTACTGATCATTAAAATAAAAACCTGTGAGAAGGGACATTTTTATCTATGATAAGAGCAAGATATAGAAACTTACTGATTAAACAGCACATCGTCTCAGGATACTTGTGAGGCTGTTTTTACACAAAAATGCTGTGTGGTGAACAATATTAATATAGAAAAAGAGTAAAAGTGGGAGAATCAAAAACAATGCTTTTACACCTTTTCTATCACATGTCGTATGTTTGCCTCGTAAAATTCTAAAATTAAACCTTAGATTTATTTATTATGTATAAATTAAAAGAATTATTTTTAATGTTTATCCTCGCTTTCGTTAGTATGATCACATACGCGCAAAGTCTGACAGTAACCGGTAAAGTACTTGATAGCGAAGGATATGAAGTGATTGGAGGCAGTGTCATCGTTAAAGGTGCTGCTGGTGTTGGAACTGTTACCGATCTAGACGGTAAGTATACTCTAAAGGTAAATGATGCATCTAAAGATGTATTAGTTTTCTCTTACGTAGGTATGACTTCGCAAGAAGTGAAAGTCAATAATCAAAGTGTAATAAACGTGACCCTGCAAGCTGACGCCGTATTATTGGAAGACGTTGTAGTAATTGGATATGCCGCTGTTCCTCGTAGAGATTTGACCGGATCGGTAACCTCAGTTAGCAGCAAAGAACTTTCTAAAGTACCTGTAAGTGATGTTACACAGGCTTTGGCTGGACGTATGGCAGGTGTGATGGTACAACAGAGTGAAGGTACTCCGGGTGCTTCCATTTCTGTACGTGTACGTGGAGGTATCTCTATCACTCAAAGCAACGAGCCCCTTTACATCATTGATGGCTTCCCTAGTGAAGACGGTATGTCAACCCTTGACCCCGCTGAAATTGAAACCATCGACGTATTAAAGGATGCTTCAGCCACTGCCATCTATGGTGCTCGTGGTGCCAATGGTGTAGTTGTAATCACAACCAAGAATGGTAGCAAATCAGGTGGCAAAGCTACGGTAACTTTCGACAGCTATGTGGGTGTTAAAAAGATTGCGAACAAGCTGGATGTGCTTAATGCCGGTGAATTTGTCAGATTAGATTACGAACGTACATTGTGGAGAATGGGTACAGGAGATTCCGGTGCCGATGGTATGACCAAATGGGAAGAAAGATATGGCAAGTTCAGTGATCTTGCTTCCATATATAATGGTCGAAAGGGTATCGATTGGCAAGATGAGACCTTGGGGCGTAACGCTATTACACAGAACTATCGTGTAGGCGTATCCGGAAAGACGGAGAAGATGAATTACAGCCTGGCTTATTCATACTATAACGAAGAAGGTGCTATGGTGTACAGCGGTAGCAAAAAGCATAACATCTCATTCAACATGAACCATGAGATAAACAAATGGTTGACTGTAAATTCACGTATCAGTTACGACCAAATGCGCGTGGAAGGTATGGGCACATCGGAAGGTGGCGACCGCTTCAACAAGATGCAACACATCTTACAGTATCGTCCTACAGTAGGTATTATGGGGGTAGATGAAGATTTATTATACGGTG